>Ga0102924_1000098_pt1 | contig 100373 bp, 89 predicted proteins | sample PaiPotPPM11metaG_FD_80116 | JGI IMG/M metagenome (GOLD analysis project Ga0102924, IMG submission 80116) | Iron sulfur acid spring bacterial and archeal communities from Banff, Canada, to study Microbial Dark Matter (Phase II) - Paint Pots PPM... ...
CGCGCTCCTGACCGAGGCGGGCAACGCGACGGCGTTGGCAGGCGTGCCATGCGCGTCTGCCAACGCCGCTTGGCAGCAAATGGCTCAACGTGGAGGAATCTACAGAACTTCGCGGACACAACCTGGTTTCGTCGCACGATGTGGCATACTGAGTGTGACATGTGCGATGTATGAAACTGGGGGGGATATTATGGCCATCACGCCGTTTCCTGGGTCATCGGTTGGGGTCGCGTCCGGCGATGAGCGACCGCAGAAGAATACCTGCGTTCATGATGAACTGCTGGCAGATGGCAGTATGGTCCTCTATCATACGTGCAAGCAGCAGTTGATGACCATTAACCCGACGGCTGCACTCGTCTGGGAGTGCTGCGACGGGGAACACGATCTTGGCAGCATCGCCGACGAACTGCGGTCAGTCTTTCCCGAGATCGTCCATGCCGAGGCCGACATCTTGACACTGCTCGAGACCTTGCTTGAGCAGGGGATGATCGTGGACGAGGGTCGCTAAGCCGACAATGGAACACACGCCACCGATCGTCGTGCCGCGTGTCACGCGCCCCACCGCCGCGACGACATTGTATTACGCTGTCCACGGCTACCATGCAGCGCTCACTATCCCGGATCGCGCTGCGCGATCGTTGGCGCGCTCCATCCTCCGCGGATTTGGCCCGCTTCCAGCCGCGCCAGATGAATCCGTGACCGATTTCGCCTTGCGGCATGCTGATCGCGCTCAGTGGGAAGTCACCGTTGCCGACCAGATCGTCTACCGGAGCACGGGTCTGGTGGACGCGGTTGCCGCGCTGGAATGGCAACTCATCACAAATGTGCTCGCCGATCAGCGCCACTCCTTCCATCTGCACGCGGCCGCGCTCGCCTCCCCTGCGACGCGCACCGCACTGCTCATCGTCGGCGAATCGGGGAGTGGCAAGACGACGCTGACCCTCGGGCTGATGGCGCGCGGCTTCCTCCCGTACAACGATGACATCACGCTGATCGCCCCCGCTACCTGCGCGCCGCTTCCCTTCCGTCGTGCGTTCCACGTTGACGCCCGGACGCAGGCACTCGTGACAGCCCTCCCATCCTCCCCTCCCTGGGACGTTGGCGGCGCCCCCGCTGGTTACTTCCTCGTCTCCGATTGGGCGACGGCGTCATGGCCGATTCGGACCGTCCTCTTCCCGCGACTCGCACCTGGTGAAATGCCCCGCCTTGATCCCCTGTCGGTCACCGACGCCGCGCTGCGCTTGCTGACGTTCAGCATGACGCTCAGTCAGTCGTCCGCACTCGCGTTGCAGGCTGCGGGGCGGATCGTCGAGCGGGCTCAGTGCTCCATGCTGGTCAGCGGCGACCTCGCCGCGACGCTTGATCTGGTCATTGACCAGGTGGTGCGCGATCACGGTAGGCGCGACCGATCATGAATAGCGATGCATCACGCCGAGCGGAGAATGCCCTCTTGATCGCTGCCGCCGGTGCGGATACACGGCTCCCCGATGCCGATGCCGTTGCCCGTCTCGATTGGCGTTACCTGCTCGTGGCAGCAGGCGAGCAAGGGATTACGCCGCTGCTCGCCCACCGGGTCGGGCAGGAGCGCTATCCTGTCCCGTCGCACGTTGCGGATCACCTACACGCCGCGTATTGGACCAACCACTTCCGCAACCGCGTGCTCCTGGCACAGTTGCAACGGCTCCTCGCCGCCGCCGCCGCGGAGGGAATCGCGATCATGCCGCTCAAGGGTGCGGTCCTGGCGACCTGGTATTACGCGACGCCGGCGCTCCGACCGATGAGCGACCTTGATCTTCTCGTCCACCCCGCCGATACTGCCCGTCTCGCGCGTCTGCTCTCCGTACGCGGGTTCACCATCGTGCCGAAACCCGCCTCGCTGCTGAACGAGCGGCGCGAGGCCGCGCAATTCCGCGAGCATGGTGTCGTCGCACAGGCTGATGGGATCGCGGTGCTCGTTGAGTATCGCTCCGAGGCGCTGGACCCTGCGGTCGGCCCGCTCCTCCTGGCCAATCCGGAGATGGAGGCCGCGTACCACCGCCACAACCTCCGCATGTGGCAGCGGAGTCAGGTCGCGCAGCTCGGTGATCAGCCCTGCGCGCGACTCTCCGCGGAGGACCTGCTGCTGCATGTGGCGAGCCACCTGACGACCCGGCACGCCGGGTTGCGCTTGCTCTGGCTCCGCGACCTGGCCGAAGTGGCTACGGTGCATCAGGATACCCTCGACTGGGAATATATCTGCGATACGGCGCGCCGACTCCACCTCTCAACGCCGATCGCTGCCGGCCTCGCCGCGAGCGCGCGTTGGCTCGGGGCGCCGATCGCGCACGCGCCGATCGCGCGGCTGCGGTACGCGTCCGGGCGGCGGGCGCTCTGGCCGGTGGTCGAGCGACGAATGTTCGACGCCGAGATCGCGGCGCTCGGGACGGCCGATCTCGCGAAGGTAGCACCGCCGCTCGCGTGGCGCTCGCTTGCCGTGAGTATCGGGTGGTTTCTCGCCGGGCGCGCGCCGTGGCGCACGTTCGGGCGGATCGTGGTGCCGAGCCGCGCCTACATGGCGTGGTGGTACATCGGGCCGGTGGGGTTGCGGCAGCAGTATTGGCGCGCGGTGGGGTTCCGCATCGCGTACGTGGGGTTCAGTGCCTTCACGGCCCTCGCCACGCGCCTGCGGGCGCACGCGGTGGCGCGGTGTACCGGGCGGCTCGTGCGGCGGATGCACGCCCGGACACCCTATGGCATGCACGACGACCCGGATGACCGCAAGAGGGCGTCCGAGAAGCCCCTGAGCCCGCGGTGAAGGGTCCGTTTTCGAGCGGAATCGGTCCTCCAACGACAGCGAATGGGCAGAAGTGGGCCACGATACGATCTCACGCTGCATCCCGTCGGGAGAGTAGGAAAAGCGCGATGGCGATGGCGAGAATGACCCCGGCGTTCACGCCGAGATCCACGAGGCGGCGGTTGAACTCATCATGCGAGAGAGTCTTGCCGTCGGTGATACTCGCTTCCGCGCCAATGGCAAGGATCCGCCGCGTCGCCGAGATTGCGCCAATGAAGAGAAACGGCCTGAGCGATGCGCCACGTTCCTCGATGTAGGAGAGGACGGTTCGTAAGACCTCCATGATAATCATCACGAGTAACAGATCGTTGACGAGCGTGACAATTGCCCGTGGGAAACCCTCATTGAAATGTTGGGCAAAAGTATAAACACTGTAGGCGAGCATCGCGAGCGCACCGGCGAGGAAGACAAGCCCGACGAGCACGTAGACGAGCGTGTCCGCGCCGCTCAACCAGGGAGTGATGACCCGTCGCACCGCCTCCGATTGTCGGCTGTGTTCTTGCTTAGACATCTTACCTTCGTCAATCGTCGTTTGCCCGTCCGTCTCGATTTGCACACGCCTGCTCCTCGTCTCAGCAACCATCCTAGTGTGTGCGAACACCAGTCAGTATAGTGGCAATTGCCATCAACTGCCAGTGGCAAAGGGCCAGATCGTCATTGCCGTGCGGCCAAGAATCCACTGCTTGTCATCTTCCAGCAGGAAGGGGAGATGTTGCGTGATGATCGCCAGTTCCTTATCGAGCGGCAGCGAGCGATGCGCGCCGGGATAGCCGGTGCCCCAGACGAGCCGCGACGCGCCGAATGCCTCGTAGAGCATCTTCACCCAGGGGAAGACATCACGGTATGGGTACTCCTTCCCACGCGAGGTGAGCGAGAGCGCGGAAACCTTCACGTAGGTATTTGGCCGGTCGGAGAGCGCGAGGATGTTCGAGAAGTGCGTGTACGGCGGCGGTTCGGTGATGTCCGGCTTGCCGAGATGGTCAACGATCACCTTGACGCCGGGATAGCGATGGGCGATTTCGCGCAGCCGCCACGCCTGCGGCGGCTGCATCTGCACATTGATTACCGCGCCGAGTTCCTGCGCCGTCTCCCACAGAGCGTAGTTGCGCGACGCGCTCACCCACGCCGGATCTCGGTCGCGAACCAGGTTGAGGCGGAACCCCGCCATGCCCGCCGCCATCCACTTGCGCACATCGGCGGCGTTCGTCCGGGAATCCGGATCAATCAGCCCATGCGCCGCGAAGAGGTGTGGGTGCGTCATCGCGCTCTCCACGATATAGCGGTTGTTCCACCCGGATGTGCTCGGCTGCACGAGGACGGTCTGCGTCACACCGGCGGTCGCGTTATCGGCCAGTAGGTCCTCAATCGGCGCGTCCGTAGTCGGGAGGGGGACATCGAGCAGCGTCTGTTCGAGTGTGTAGCGCGGCGGGTCAATTTTCCAGACGTGCATGTGCGTGTCCACAATCGGGCCTCGGTGCGCGGTCTGCATCCTGCGGTTCTCCTCCTTGTTCGTCGCGGCATGGCCATCCTTGGCCGTAGTGTACACGCTCTCTTTTCCTTCCGCGCCGCAGCGACACGCCGTCTGGGTGAACAGAAGAACGGAAAATGGGGCGAGGCTGTAAGGAAATGACAGAGATGTCACCTCGGAGGAGACTGGAGCACAAATGAATGTCAGGTGAATCGTGCATCATCATCCATGATGGGGTGGGTCGCCACGCATATGTGTTGCGGCCGGAACCGAGTGTCGGCACGGTGCGCGACATGGCATGACACGAAAAGGAGGGGTTTGCGATGCGCTGGAACCGACCGGGTACTAACGGATGAGCACGCACATTTTGCTCGTTGATGACGATCTGCTCGTCGGCAAGTTGCTGACGTTCCTGCTCGACGACGCGGGCTATACGATGGCCGTCCTCACGGACCCACGCCGCGCGAGCGAATATCTGCACGACAACCCCGTTGATCTCGTCCTCCTCGACATCATGCTGCCATATGTGGACGGCTACGCGGTGGCGAAGGAGTTGCGCCGCGTACACCCGGATATCCCGATCATCTTCCTCAGCGCGCGCGCGCAGGTGAGCGACAAGGTGGAAGGCTTCGAGCATGGCGCGGATGACTACGTCGCGAAGCCGTTCGAGCCGACGGAATTGCTGGCGCGCATTCAGGCCGTCCTCCGCCGCTACCACCGTGCCGAACGGAATGTGTATGGCTCGGTCATCAAGGTGGGCGACGCCTGCCTTGATCTCGGCGAGCTGGAATTTTCCGCGCCGGACCAACAGCCCGTCTTCCTCACACCGACCGAGATGAAGATTCTCGAATGCCTGATGCGCAACGCCAACGCCGTCATCACGCGGGAGGCGCTGATCGAGCGGACGTGGGGATACGACTGCGACGGCTTCGGCAATCGCGTGGATGTCTATATCCGCCGCGTGCGCGCCAAAATCGAACGGGATCCCGGCGATCCCGCCTATATCCAGACCGTTCGCGGTACCGGCTACCTGTTCCGCGCGGGGAAGCGATCGGCGGTAGCGTGAGATCGGGAACCGAGCGATCCACCGTTATTCCACTGCCGTGTCACCGACCATCGCTACGGGAACCTCGATTGGCGGGCGGCGGTTCCGGCCATGCACGGTCTCCGGCGCGAAGAGGGCGAAGAGGGTCACGGCAACGGCGAACAATCCGGCGGTGATGAAGAGCGCCGCCCCCGCGCCCGCCTGATCGCTGATCCAGCCGAGCAGGAAGGGGCCGACGACGTATCCGGCGTCCGCGAGCGTCAGGTAAATACCCATCGTCACGCCGTTCGCGCCGGGTGGCGCCATGTCGGCGGCATAGGCGGCGGGCGCGGAACCGCCGACGCCACCACCAAGCCCCCAGAGGAACATCCCGGCGATATAGAAGGGATAGTTGAACGCGACTGCCAGGCAGGCGAACGCCGCGCCACAGACGATCGTGCCCGGAATGATCCCGCCACGGCGGCCCCAGCGCGTCATCATGATCGTCGAGAGCGGGATGGTCGCGAAGTTCATCAGCGAGGCGATGCTGAGCGCGAAGCCCGTCGCGGAGGCGCTGATGCCGAGGCGGTCCCGTCCGAGGATCGGTACGATATTGAAGAGCGCGCCGGTACGGGCGAAATACTGCACGAAGGTCACGAGGCCGATGAGGAGGAACCCGCGCTGCCGAAGCAAAACGCGCAGCGCCTGCCTCATCGCCATCGCCGGTTGTTTCGCTTCGGCGGCGCGGGCGACGGCGAGATGCCGCGTCTCCGGCACCTGTAGGAAGCAGACGAGCGCCGCCAGCAGGCTGAGGAAGCCGAAGGCGTAGAAGGGCGCGCGCGTCCCGAAAGCGTCTGCCACCACGCCGCCGAGCGACGGCCCGATGCCGACCGCGCAGAGGAAGATCGCCTGATAGGTGTTCATCATCCTGGCGCGGGTTTGCGGTGTCGTGATGTCCGCGAGGACGACTTGTGCGCCGGTGAGGACGGTCGCCGCCCCGACACCGCCAACGAAGCGGAACAGGACAAGCAGCGGGAACGTCCCCGCGACGGCGCAAAGGAGGCTGCCGACCGCTGTGACCACCTCGCCGACAATGATGATCTTCCGGCGGCCAACACGCTCCGCGAGACCGCCCATTGGCAGGTCGAAGAGCAGCCGGCCGAGGCCGTAGACGCTGATCACCAGCCCCGCAGCCGCCTGTGAGACGCCGAAAGAGCGCGCGAAGGTTGGCACGACGGGGACGATGCTGCCGAAGCCGAGTTGATTGATGCCGACGACGAGGCAGAGCCAGCCGAGCGTCCGGTGCGTCGAATCGAGGGAGCGTATCGCTGTGAACCGTGTCTGCACCGGCCGCCTCGTTTCGTCCGCCTCCGGTCTGACCGCCGGTAGTATGCACGATTCCCGATGCGATGTCGTCATCGGCATGGCAGGATGCGGTTTGCTCTCCCATGCCGAATGCGGCACAATAGAGGGGGTGAACATGCGATCCGAGAGAGGAGTAGCGCATGGTATCCATGCCTTTGACGATGACCCAACCGACGATAGACCGCCCGACGCTGATCCGCCGCCTCATCAACCTGCTCGGGCCAGGCTCTGTGCTGACTGAGCGGGGCGATTTGCTTGTCTATGACTCCGACGGCACGCACGAGCACGCGATGCCGGACGTGGTCGTGCTGCCAACGAGCGTGCAGCAAGTCTCGGAGATTGTGAAACTCGCCGCCATCGCCGGCATGCCGATCGTGCCGCGCGGGGCGGGCACCGGCCTCGCGGGCGGCAGCACACCGATCCGGGGTGGCATCGTCGTCTCGTTGACGCGGATGAATCAGATCCGGTCGGTGGACTACGCGAACCGCCGCGCCGTCGTGGACCCCGGCGTCGTCAACCTGCATCTGTCGCAGGCGACCCTGCCGCACGGCTACTACTACGCGCCCGATCCCGCGAGCCAGCGCGCGTCATCCATCGGCGGCAACGTCGCGACGAACGCGGGCGGGCCGCACTGCCTTGCCTACGGTGTGACGGTCAACCATATCCTCGGCCTTGAGGTCGTGCTGCCGGATGGGCGGATCATCGAGACGGGCGGCGTCCTCGACACGCCGGGTTACGACCTCACCGGCATGCTCGTCGGATCTGAGGGGACGATGGGCATCGTCACGGGCGTGACGGTGAAGTTGCTCCGCTCGCCGGAAACGCTGCGCGTGCTGCTCGCGATCTACGACGAGTTGGAGGCCGCCTCGCAGACTGTTACCGGCATCATCGGGGCGGGCATCATCCCCGGTGCGTTGGAGATGATGGACGGCCCGGCCTGTAAGGCGGTCGAGATGACCTACCATGCAGGTTACCCGGACGACGGCAAATCCATCATCCTGCTCATTGAGTTGGACGGCCTCGCGGAGGGATTGGACGAACTGGCAGAGCAAGTGACCGCGATCTGCAATGCGTGTGGCGCGCGGGAAGTGCGCGTCGCGGCGACGCAGGGGGAGCGGGACGCGCTCTGGGCCGGGCGCAAGGGCGCGCTCGGCGCGATGGGTCGCCTCGCCCCGAACTACTATCAGCAGGACAGCGTCGTGCCGCGCACGAAACTGCCGGAAATCCTCAACTACGTCGCCGAGGTGGCGAAGGACGCGAAACTCAAGGCGACGAACATCTTCCACGCGGGTGATGGCAATTTGCACCCGCTCCTCCTCTTCGACCGCAGCAAGAAGGGTGACATCGAGCGGACACTGGACGCGGCGATGGAGATCACGCGCGCCTGCATAGATATGGGCGGCGCGATCACCGGCGAGCACGGCGTCGGCTTCGAGAAGCGCGGCGTAATGACCTATTCGTTCACGAATGAAGACCTCGCGGCGATGGCGAAACTGAAGCGCAGTTTCAATCCATACGACCTCTTCAACCCGGACAAGATCCTGCCGGACGCGCGCGTCTGCGGCGAGATCCGCGAATTGCGGGAGACGGCGATGCCATCGCACTACGCGGAGATTGCTCAGATGCAACCCGCCGCACCGATCGGGATGGTGGGCGAGCATTCGCCGACGAGCGCGCACGAACACGACACGACGCCGGCCGAACTGGCCGACATGGCGGTGCCCACGGGTGGTAAGGAGTGATGATGGCGGCTCAATCGCACCTTCATGATGGGATGGCGGCACTCCGACAGGCGGTCATCTATCCCGGCGAAGATGGCTACTGGGTGGCGGAATGCCCGAGCCTGCCTGGTTGCATCAGTCAAGGGGAAAGCAGAGCAGAGGCGATTGTCAATATCCGCGAGGCGATTCACGTCTATGTGGATGCCCTCGAAGCCGACGGGCGACCAGTACCGCCGGAACGATTCGAAACGCTCCTGGTCGCTGTCTAGGCATGCTCCCGCGCGTTTCTGATCAGGAGTGTATCAAAGCACTTTCGCGGGTAGGGTTCGCGGTCGTCAGGCAACAGGGGAGCCATATCGTCGTGCGGCGTGATGATCCCTTCGCCCAACTCGTCGTGCCGGATCACAAGGAACTGGACCGTGGGACGCTCCGGGCGATCATTCGGCAGGCGGGGATGACCGTCGAGGAATTCGTAAGGTTGATGCGATGACCCGATCAATACGAGTGGGGCGAAATGATTTCTGAGTCAGCCGTCAATCTCGATCATCTCGCGGCATCTGTCGAGGGGATTGTCGGCGCGGGGCATCTACGTACCGGCGAGTATGCGGAGGCCCACGCGATTGGGGGGCGGACGCCGCATGTCGTCGCGGTACCCGGCACGGCGGAGGAAATCGCCGCGCTCCTGCGCGTCGCGGATGAGGCGGGCGCGGCGGTCGTGCCATGGGGCGGCGGGACGCAGCAGACACTTGGCTACCCGCCGCGCCGGTACGATGTGGCGATCAGCCTGCGGCGGCTCAAATCGGTCATTGAATACCACCCGGAAGATATGACGATCGCGGTCGAGGCCGGGATCACGCTCGGCGACCTTGACGGTGTCCTCGCCGCGCGCGGCCAGATGCTGCCGCTCGATCCGCCGCTGCGGGATCGGATCACGGTCGGCGGAATGTTCGCGACGAACGCCTCCGGCCCGCGCCGCCACGGCTACGGGACGCTGCGGGACTTCTGCATCGGCCTGCACGCTGCGTATGTGGACGGCACCCTCGCGAAGGCGGGTGGTATGGTCGTCAAGAATGTCACCGGATTCGACCTGATGAAGATGCATCTCGGCGCGCTCGGCACGCTCGGCGTCGTGCCACGCATTAATCTGAAGGTGCTGCCGAAGCCGGCGGCGGAACGCTCGCTCGTCTTGCAATTTGACGGGCCGGGAGCAGCGTTCGCGGCGGCGGCGGCGCTTGCCGCATCACAACTGCGGCCAATGGCAATCGAATTCAGTTCACCGACGACTACGGCCAGTCTCCTGTCGCCGCTCGATGGCTACCTGATCTGCGTGCGTTGCGAGGGCGGAGAGGCGACGGTCGTGCGGCAGGAGAAGGAAATCCGCGATCTCGGCGCGACGATGGGCGCGACGGACATCGCGACGATCATCGGGGACGCGCACGACCGTCTCTGGATGAGCCTGGCCGACTGGAACGCAACCGCGACCCTCACCGCGCATACTGCCGTGCTGAAAGTGACAACCCTGCCCACCGACCTGCTCGCCGCGCTCACGGAGACGGTCGAGGAGGGACGGAAGTACGGGCTGACCATCGCTGTCCGCGCCTCGGCAGGAATCGGCGTCGCGTACATGCGCGTGACGGGCGATGCATCCGGCGAAGGTGTGCGTCGGACGCTCGATGCCGTGCAGCCCCGTTGGCCGACGCTGACGATCTATGGATACGATCCAGCGCACGCCGAAACCCTCTCCATCTGGGGTGTCGAACCGCCAACGATCGCCGTGATGCGCGACCTTAAAACCGCTTACGACCCACGCGGCACGCTCAATCCCGGCCGCTTCATCGGCGGTATCTGACATCGGTACAGTGATAACGAGACGGAGAGACGATGGGCGACGGACGGCGGGTGCTGATTACCGGGGCGACGGGGTTCGTCGGGACGTACCTTGTCGCGCATCTCGCCGAGGCATACCCCGGCTGGCAGGTGACGGGGACGACGAGGCACGCCGCCGAAGCGGATGCCCGTTTCGTTCCGTGCGATCTCCGCGATGGTGGGGCGGTCGCGGCGCTCATCGAGCGAACGAAACCGGAGACGATCGTTCATCTCGCGGGGCAGAGTAATGTCCCGGCGTCGTTCGCGGATCCGGAGACGACACTCGCGAACAACATCATTGGCACATTGCACCTGCTCGATGCGTGCCGCACGTACGCGCCACAGGCACGATTGCTGATCGTCAGTTCGAACGAGGTCTATGGCCCGACACCGCCGGAAGCGCAACCGCTGCATGAGGACCGGCCGCTTCGCCCGGTCAATCCCTATGCCGTCAGCAAGGCGGCGCAGGAGATGCTCGCCTTGCAGTACGCGCACTCCTACAACCTCGATGTCGTCGTTGCGCGGCCCTTCAACCATATCGGGCCGGGGCAGACGGATCGCTTCGTTGTCAGCGCCTTCGCGCGGCAGATTGTGGAAGTCGAGCGGGGCGAGCGCCGGACGGTCTCGGTAGGAAATCTCGATACCGTCCGGGACTTCACCGATGTCCGCGATGTCGCGCGCGCGTACGGCCTGCTGCTGGAACGGGGCGAGCGCGGCGGCATCTATAATATCGGGCGGGGAACGGCGGTGATGGTTGGCGATCTGCTCGATATGCTCTGCCGCCTCGCCCCGGTGGCGATCACGATTGAGCGTGACCCGGCGCGCTTGCGGCCATCGGATGCGCCGGTGATGATGGCGGACACGACGCGACTCCGGCAGGCGACCGGCTGGCAGCCGGAAATCTCGCTGAGGCAATCGCTGGATGAGACATTAGCGTGGTGGCGAGCGACCCTCGCCCGGAAAGGGAAGCCCGATGCAACAGGCAACGACACGTAGCACCGTGGACCCGGATATTCTCCTGCGCGGCCCGCGACTGGGACCGGCGCTCGCTGTCTCACCGGATGGCGCGCGCATTGCCTTCACCTGGAATCGGGATGGCCAGTTTCAGCTCTATGTCGTGCCCGTCGCGGGTGGTGAACCACGGCAACTGACGGACGACGCGGACGCCGCGCAGATGCCGGACTGGACGCCGAATGGGCAGTCCATCCTCTTCCGGCGCGACCGCGATGGCGATGAGAATACCAACCTGCTCCTCATCCCCGTTGCCGGTGGCTCGCCGCACCATGTGACGGAGAACGGCACGACCGTGGACGGCTCGCCCTCCTTCACGCCAGATGGGCGCACCGTCGTCTTCGGATCGAACCCGGACGGACCGTATCACATCTACCGGGTCAGTGTGGATGGTGGCCGGCCGCAGCAGTTGACGCATGGCGAGCATTCCGAACTGGCCGTGAAAGTCTCGCCCGACGGGAGGCGTGCGGTCTTCACCCGTCGTATACCGGCTGGGGCGCGGATGCGCGCGGAACTCGGTATCCTCGATCTTGCCAGCGGCAACGAGCGCATCCTCGGCACCTTCGGCGTCCATTTCGCGGATCCCGACTGGTCACCGGATGGACAGGCCGTGCTCTTCTCGGACGATGCCAGCGGGTTCCAGCAAGTGATTCTGGTGGACGCGGAGAGCGGGGCGGTGACGCCGCTCTCACCGCCGACGCACGATACGACCCTCGGTTCGTTCTCCCACGATGGCCGGTCTGTCGTCTATCTGGAGAATCGGGATGGGAATCTCATTCCCGTTGTGCAAGAGATCGCGACCGGCATGCGGCGCGATGTGGCTGTTTTCCCGGACGGTGTGCATGCGAACCCGACACTGACCCCGGACGGTACGACACTCGTCTGCATCTACAGCGGGCCACGACACCCCGCCGATCTCTGGGCGATCCCGCTCGATGGCGGCGCACCCCGGCAGTTGACCGAAAGCCTGCCGGAAGGGATTGATCGCGACGCGCTCGTGCGGCCTGAACTGGTGCGATACCCATCGTCGGACGGCCTGATTATCCCGGCATGGTTCTACCGACCGCGCGGCGTCGAACGGCCACCGGCAATTGTCCTCGTGCATGGCGGCCCAACGGGGCAAACGATGAATAGTTGGAATGTGCAGGTGCAGTTCTTCGTCTCGCGCGGCTACGCGGTGCTCGCGCCGAACAACCGGGGCAGCACAGGCTACGGACGGGAGTTCCGCGATGCCAACCTGCGCGATTGGGGCGGCGGCGACCTCCGTGATCTCGTCGCGGGCCACGACTGGCTGGTGGAGCATGGCGGGGCGGATCCGGCGCGGATCGGCGTGACGGGCGGCTCGTATGGCGGCTACATGACATTGATCGCGATGACAAAGACGCCCGCAGTCTGGTCCGCGGGCGTCTCGGTTGTCGGCATGTCGAACCTCCGCACGCTCTACCAGACGACGCGGAAGGGCGATCTACTCCCCTACCTGATCCAGCAGATCGGCACGCCGGACGAAAGCCCGGACCTCTATCATCATCGCTCGGCGATCAACTTCATCGAGGATGTGCAGCGGCCGCTCTTAATCCTCCAGGGCGGGCGCGACCCGCGCGTGCCGCTTGCCGAGGCGGAGCAGATGCGCGACCGCATGCGCGCAACCGGCAAGACAGTTGGCTATCATGTCTACATGGATGAGGGCCACGGTTTCCGCAAAATCGAGAACGTCGTGGACGCGATGCATCGCACGATTGGGTTTTTCGAGGAGCATATGGCAACGGGGTAGGAGGCAGGGGAAGGGGCAATTCCTTGACCCGCATTGAAAGCGCCGCGAACCCGCTAATCAAACGCATCCGCGCGCTGGAGCAGCGCAAGGGGCGCGAGCAGGAGGGTGCGTGCTTCGTCGAGGGTATCCAACCCGTCTGGCAGGCGGTGGATGCCGACGCGGAAATCGAAACGCTCGTTGTTGCCCCCGATCTGCTGACGAGCACGGCGGCGCGGGAGATGGTCGCGCGGCAGCAGGTGGCGGGCATGCCGGTCGCGGAGGTGTCCACCGCCGTCTTCGAGCGGATCGCGACGCGGGAAAACCCATCCGGGCTGGCCGCAATCGTCCGCATCGCGTCCCACAGCCTCGAATCGCTCTCCGTTACTTCGCAATCACTCTTCGTCGCCCTCCATGAAATCGGCAATCCGGGCAACCTCGGTACGATCCTCCGCACGGTGGATGCGGTGGGCGGCAATGGCGTCATTCTCGTTGGCGAGGGGACAGACCCCTACCACCCGAACGCGGTACGGGCGAGCGTGGGCACCCTTTTTCGCCTCCCGCTCGTGCCAGTGCGCCGGATTGAGGATGTCTTTGAATGGAGCCGGGCGAATGGCATCAGTGTCGTCACGACGTCCGCACGGGCGTCACAGGAATATTGGCAGGCTGCCTATCCATCGCCGCTGCTGCTCCTATTCGGCAATGAAGGGCGCGGATTATCGCGGGAGATCGTCGAACAGGGCGACCTCGCGGTACGGATTCCGATGCACGGTAGCGCGAGTTCGCTCAACCTCGCGGTCGCGGCGAGCGTGTTGCTGTACGAAGCGCTGCGGCAACGACAATCAGATCGGTAGCGCAGGCTTTTGCCCGCGCTACCACCGCTATCCGCTCTGTTGCCATTCCTGGCGGGAGCGGAGGAAGAGCCGCCACCCCGCAAAGAGCGTGAAGAGAAAGAGCGGAACGGAAACGAACGCTCGCCAGTCGCCCAGACGCACGAGATAAATGGACGGGACACCGAAGATCCAGAGCATGTTTGCCCAGAGTATCCAGAGCAGAACGAACAGGTGCTTCATCGCGCGTGATGCCTTCCTCTTGGCGGATCGTTCTATCGGCGTCCAATAAGACGCCGCCCTCCGTCAGTATACCGTGCGAGGAAATCCATGCCATGCTCTTGCTCTGACATCACTATTCATCGCGCATCGCCGATGCCGTCCACGGCGTCGGGATTTTCGAGGGCGGTGATGTCGCCGAGTGGCAGGTTGAGATAGCGTGCTCGGATAACACGGCGCATCACTTTCGCATTGCGCGTCTTCGGCAGATCGCCGACGAACTTGACCGCCTCCGGCTTGAGCGATTTGCCGAGTTGGTCGGTGATCGTGGATTCGATTGCTGCGCGGAGCGGTTCGCTCGGTTCGTGCCCCGGCCGGAGGACGACGAAGGCGACGATCGTCTCACCCTTGATGTCGTGCGGGATGCTGATCGCTGCTGCCTCCTGCACCGCCGGGTGAGAGACCGCCGCCGACTCGATCTCCGCCGGGCCGACGCGCTTGCCCGCGACTTTAATCGTGTCGTCCGAGCGACCGAGGATGTACCAGAAGCCGTCCGCGTCAATGCGCGCGAAGTCGCCATGCACCCAGAGGCCAGGCATACGCGACCAATATGTCTCTTCGTACCGCTGCGTGTCCTGCCAGAAGCCGCGTGTCATCCCCGGCCACGCGCCGCGCAGCACAAGTTCGCCGACCGCGCCGCGCACCGGATTACCGGCATCGTCCACGACATCCACCGCCATTCCCGGCACTGGCGCGGAGAAGCAGGTTGGCTTGAGAGGAAGGATGGTGAAACTGCTGAGGATGCCGCCGGAGATCTCCGTGCCGCCGGAGTAGTTGATGATCGGGCAACGGCCGCCGCCGATCGTATCGAAGAACCATTGCCATGGCCCTGGGTTCCACGCCTCGCCGCTGGAACCGAGCACCCGGAGGGAAGAGAGATCGTGTTTTCGCGGCCACTCGTCTCCCTTCGCCATCAGCGCGCGGACGACGGTTGGTGCGACTCCGCAAACGGTGATCCGGTACTTCTCGATCAGCGACCAGAGGCGATCCGGCTCCGGCCAGTCCGGCGTACCCTCGAAGAGGACGAGCGTCGCGCCGAGGGTCAGCGTGCCGGTGATTGCCCACGGGCCCATCATCCAGCCGAGGTCCGTGAACCAGAGCAGCGTGTCGTCTTCCTGCACATCGAAGCAGTGCGCGAGGTCCTGCGTCGCCTTGATCGGGAAGCCATCGTGCGTGTGCAAGGCGCCCTTCGGCCTGCCGGTCGTGCCGGAGGTATAGATAATCATGTACGGGTCCTCGGCGTCTGTCCGCTCCGTCTCCCGCTCCGGCGACTGCCGCGGAACGATCTCGTGCCACCAATGGTCACGGCCCGGCGTGAACGGAACCTCGCTACCCGTCCGTGGGAAGACGATCACCGATTCCACTGTATCCACGCCGGCGATCGCCGCATCCGCTGTCTCCTTGAGCGGCACGATTTTGCCCCGGCGATAGAAACCATCCACGGTAATCAGCGCTTTCGCGCCCGCGTCCTTGAGTCGCGTCGCGACGGATTCCGCGCCGTAGCCGGAGAAGATCGGGATGTAGATCGCACCGAGTTTCGAGACAGCAAAGGTCGCGATCGCCGTCTCTGGCAGCATCGGCATGAAGATGCCGACGCGGTCGCCCTTGCCGACGCCAAGCGCCGCGAGCGTGCCCGCCAGTTGATTGGTTTGCTCCCAGAGTGCGTGGTAGGTTAGGTGGCGGGTCGCGCCGTCGTCGCCCTCCCAGATCACCGCGGTTTTCGCGGCATGTGCGCCGGTCGCGTGCTTATCGAGCGCGTTATGGACGTAGTTGTACTGCCCGCCGGGGAACCACGTCGCCCACGGAACGCCACGCGACAGGTCCACCACGGCGTCGTATGGGCGGTAGAATTGGAGATCGAGATCCTTCACCGTCGCATCCCAGAACCATGACACATCATCCGCCGCGCGCATCAGGAGTTCTTCAAACGATGCGATGCCCTCGCGCGCCATGAAACGGCACAACCGGCTCTGCTTCAAATACGCGTCGCTTGGACGCCAGACGATCTCGGCGTCGCCGGAATCGTGTCCGACCGGCATCGCGCCCGCCACTTCGCTTCGCGCCATCTTTTCCTCCTTCGCATCGCGCCCGGAATGCGCAGGGTTGCTCGCTCTTTGCGGTATCATCGCACCGTTCGTCAATGATCGCGACGATGCCTGCGCTCAGTCTTGGGGAGGCTCAAGCCGGGAAGATACTCGCCCGCGTCATCCGTGGCTTTGCACAGACGGACATCGGCCTTGAGATGATGCTTAAGGCCGATGTCCGCGGTCTGCGTGATAGGCGCTTCTCACAGAGCATGCGCGCCCGTACGCGCCATCTCCGGCAGGGAGTGACACGCCACTCGTCTACCGGTATTTCTGTGCCACCTGACTGAGGGACGGGCCTGCCTGCTGCATGTCCTCCGGTGTCAGTACCGGCACAATCTCCACCGACGCATTGAACGCGAGCCAGAGCGGCTCTGCCACACGAGGGATGTCCGCACCTGTCTCCAGAGTGCAAATCGCGTAGATCGAGCGCTGACCATTGGCCGCCGCGAAGTACACGGCTTCCGGCCGCAGATCCTCCAGGACCGTCTGAATTCGCTGTGCCATGTTCGGGTCGCGCACGAGCGCATTGCCCGACTCATTCGTCAGCGTGGCATGAACAAGACACCGCATCGTTTTCCTCCTTCGCAGCGCAGGCCGCCGAAATTCGTCACCACACCGATGACAATAGATGAAACGCAGGCGGAGCAAGAACGGATGTCTGTCGAGCGTATCTCAACGGGTAGGCCCAAACAGGTCAAGGAACAGAGAGTGGGGCCTGGCTCTCGCTGGCTACTATCCAATGTTCATGCGTGGGTCGAGCGCGTCGCGGAGGCCGTCGCCGATGAAGTTGCAGGCGAGCACAGTCAGGACGATGGCGACACCCGCCGGGACCCAGAGCCACGGCTGCTGTTCGAGTACTTGTAGGTTGCTGGCAACATTGATCATGTTGCCCCAACTGGCAGTCGGCGGCTGCACGCCGAGGCCGAGGAAGGAGAGTCCGGCCTCCAATAAGATCGCGTTGACGACGCCGAAACTCGCATAGACCACGAGCACATCCACCGTGTTCGGAAAGGCATGGACGGCGATCATCCGCGGCGCGGACGCGCCCATCGCGCGGGCGGCAACGAGAAACTCCTGCTCTCGGAGCGACAGGAACTTCGCGCGCACGAGGCGGCACGGTACCGGCCAGTTCAAGAGGCCGATGATTAGCAGTGTCTTGATGATGCCCGGCCCGGTGAGAGCGACGATGGTCAGGATGATGATGATCGCCGGGAAGGTCATCACGACATCCGTGAAGCGCATGATGACGCCGTCCACCCACTTCCCGAAAAATCCGGCAAGCGCACCGAGCAATGCCCCGACGACAATCGAAATTATCGCTGCCGCGAAGCCAATGGAGAGCGAGACGCGCCCGGCATAGAGTGTGCGCGCGAAGGTATCCCGCCCCGTCCGGTCGGTGCCGAACCAGTGCCTGCCGGTCGGGCCTTGATTGCGTCCGAGGAGGTCTACGGTGTTCGGGCCGGAGCGTGCGACAATCGGCGCGAAGATCGCGAGGAGGATGAAGAGGATGACGACCACCAGGCCGACGACGGCCAGCCGATGACGCCGGAACCGACGCAGCGCCTGACGCGTTGGCGTCAGCACCGTCGCCTGGCGTGCCGTGAGCGGTTCTGGGGTTGTCGGCGCAAGTGCGCGGGCGTCAGATTTGACCACGCTATTATCCATCGCGTCCTTTATCCTGGTGGGGGCAGGCTTCAGCTTGCTGTAAAGTTCGGCAGGCTGAAGCCCGCCCCCACCACTCTCTTAGCCGTAGCGAATCCGTGGATCAATGAAGGCGTACGTCAGGTCCGTCAGCAGATTGGCGATGAGGATGACAGTGGCGATGATGAAAGTCATGCCCATGATGAGCGGGTAGTCGCGTCCGGCGATGGCATCGAGATAGAGCGTGCCCATCCCCGGCCATGAGAAGATGGATTCGAGGAAGACCGCACCGCCGACCAACGCGGGGATGGTGGCGCCGACGACCGTGACGATCGGGATCAGGGCATTCCGCAGCGCATGGCTGCCGACCGTGACGCGCTGAGAAAGCCCCTTCGCCTGCGCCGTGCGAATGTAATCCTGTGAGAGGACGCCGAGCATCGCCGAGCGGGTGTAGCGCATGATGCTCGAAACCTGAAAGAGCGAGAGCATGAGCGCGGGCAGGATAAGATGGTCGAGATGATCCCAAAAAGAATACGGCACGCCCGGCGTCGCCAGCCCCCCGGCGGGGAACCAGCCGAGCCGGAGCGAGAAGATGTATAACCCGAGCAGACCCGCGAAGAAGGCAGGAGTGGACGCACCGAGAAAGGCGAAGATCGTCAGGACGAAATCGAGGACGGAGTACTGCTTGACGGCGGAGACGACGCCGAGCACGATGCCGACGACGATGCCAATGGCCAGCCCGCTCCCCATCAGCGAGAGTGTCGGCCCGATCCGCTGCTTGATGACCGTTCCGACTGGTTCGCCTGTCTTGATGCGGTTGCCGAGGTTGCCCTTCGCCACTTCGCGCAGCCAGAAGAGGTAGCGGATCGGCGCGGGCCGATCCAGCCCAAGATCATGGCGGATGGCGTTCCGCTGCTCGATGCTCAGGATGACATCCGGCGACAGATAGGCGTCCAGCGGATCGCCCGGCGTCAGTTGAAGCATCCCGAAGATGATCGCGGTGATCGCGATCAGGATTGGGATCGTGATGAGCAATCTTCTTTGGATATACCGACCCAACGTATCGCTCCACTCCTTGCGCAATGAGGGATGAGCAATGCGCAATGAGGTCAGCGATCCTCACTCATTGCCCATTGCTCGTTGCTCGTTGCTCGTTGCTACTTCGATAGGCTCCAGAGTTCGGCCTGGTCGTAGTATTTGCCACTGCCTGCCGACGGCGTGTAGATAAAGTTCTGGACATTCTTGGAGACCGCGCCGAAGCGCGTCGTCACCCACATCGGCGCCCAGATCAACTGATCGTTCTGAATCTTGCAGGCGTTCTGGTAATCCGTGGCGCGCTTGGTCGGATCGGCCTCCGCCCGGCCATCGGTGTACGCCTTATCCTCATCCGCGTTGGACCAGAAGCCGCGGTTCGAGCCGGACGGCGGTAACGCGGTGGAGAGGAAGTAGATGCTCGTGACATCCGGGTCCGCGCCATTCGCGCCGCCGGCGTAGTAGATGGTGAATTCCGGCGCGGCTTTGTTCACGAAGCCGTTGAACGTCGGCACGTCCACTGCCTTGATCTTGATCTGAATGCCAACATCCGCGAGTTGCTGCTGAACGGCGACAAGGATGTCCTGCGAGAGTTGATCGCCGTAGTAGGTCAGCAGTTCGATCGGCTGGCCCTTGATCGCGTCCCAATTCGCATCTTTCAGCAGTTGCTTCGCCTTGTTCACATCGCGCGTGTAGGGGTTCGCGTCTTTCGGCTGGTACTTCGGGTTGTCGAAGGCGCACGGGACGACGACCGCCGCGCCCTTGAAGAGTTGCTTAACGATGGTCGAGCGATCAATCGCGTACATGAACGCCTGCCGCACGCGGACATCCTGGAATCGCGGGTCTTTCAGGTTGAACTGGAAGTAGTTGACGACCTGCGACGGGCCGGGGATCAGCGTCAGGTTCGGGCTTTGCTTGACGAGTTCCGATTCGTCCAGCGTCACATACGTGAACTGGATCTCACCCTTCTGCAAGGCGATCAAGGCACTACCCGGCGCCTTGAAGTAGCGGTTGATGAGCTTGTCCAACTTCGGGCGACCGCGCCAATACGCGTCGTTCGCGACGAGTTCGACGTACTGATCGGGAACGTACTTGCTCCACTTGAACGGGCCGGTGCCGATCGGGTTCGTTATCCACCAGGGGTTCTTCTCCAACTCGTTCGTCGGGATCGAGGCGAGCGCGTGCTTCGGGAACATGAAGACGAAGATCATCGCGTCCATCAGCGCCACGTTCGGCTTGTTCGTCGTGATCACCGCCGTTAGCGGATCGGGCGTGGAGATGCCGGCGATATCCGTGTACTTTGGCTGGTAGACATTATGGCTGTCCGGGTTCTTCGCCAGTTCGACCGAGAACTTGACGTCATCCGAGGTGAACGCCATGCCGTCGTGCCATTTGACATTCGGGCGCAGTTTGAAGGTGAAGGTCTTGGCATCGGCGGAGACTGTCCACGACTCGGCCAGTTCGCCCTGCATCTTCGTGAAGCCGACATCGTACATGACCAACTTGGAGAAGTATTTCTCCAACCAGACGTAGCCCGCACCCATGGATGGGGGATAGAACTGCGCCGGGCTGCCGCCGGGGCCGACATCGAAGCCGCCCGTCAGCGTACCGCCGGTCGTGCCAGCGACCGCCTGCGTGGTTGCTGCCACCTGCGTGCCAGCCGGGGCGGTCGTTGGGATCGCTGCCGCGGAACCGGACGGGCTGGTCGCGGCGGCTGCGGCCGTCGTCGTCGCGCTCGTCGCGGCTGCTCCGGTTGTGGGCGCGGCGGTCGTCGGAGCGGCGGCAGCCTTCGTCGGGGCGGTCGTTGCGGTCGGGCTGGAAGAGCCGCCGCACGCCGCGAGCATGCCGACGATGGTCAGGGACACAATCAGGAGACCCGTGATTCTCTGAAACCGATGCATCAGCCTCTCCTTTCTATCGTGTGTCAAACGGATGGCGTTACCGCGCGGGAAGGGCGGCGACGCGCGCGGGCTGGCCGGTCACCAGTGAACGATAGGCGGCCTCGATTGCCGCGATGGTCGCCCAGGCGTCCCGAACGCCGTAGAGCGGGGCGCGGTCCTCGCAAATGTCCCGGATAAATGCCCCAATCTCCGTCGCGATCGTGCCATGTGCGGATTCTCCCCCGATCGTACGCCCCCTCCTTTCCGTGACCGTGCTCCAGATGTCCAATTGTGGCCGGTTCTCGTCCACCGTCAGATGCCCGTGTGAGCCGATCAGTCGGAGGGTAGAGGCGCCGGTGCCGGGTGTCGGTGCGAAAGGGATTCTGCCCACGGTGAGTGAGCCGATTATATCGTGTTCCAGCCGCAAGGAAAGGATACCGACATCTTCGACGCCGAATTGCTTATGTGCGTCGAAGAAGAACGTCCCGGCCTCCGCGAAGACTTCCGTTACGCGCGCGCCGGTGAGATAGTGGAGGTAATCCACTGGATAGACCATGAAGTTCATCAGTTCGCCGCCACCGGAAAGTGCCGGATTGGCGACGAACTCCGGGCGCTCGACGGACGTGCCGAAGAAGACACCGCTGGAAAGGAACTCGACATCGCCGGAGCGGATCAGCCCGAGATGCCCCGCGTCAATCGCCTGCCGCGCTCGCTGGATCGGCGCGCCGAAGAGCCGATGGACGACCGTGAACTTACAACCGGACGATCGTGACGCTACCTCCGCGACCATCTTACATTCATCGAGCGTCACCGCCATCGGCTTGTCCACGAGGACGTGCTTCCCGGCCTGAAGCGCCTGCGTCGCGAGCCGCGCGTGGCGCGTCGGCTCCGAGCAGACAAGGACGAGATCAATATCGCCCCGGATGAGCGCCGCGTCAGGATCACGGAGTACCGGAACGTGGTATCGCTCGGCGAGGATGCGGGCGTCGTTGTGCGCCCATTCGGGGGCGTCGGATTCCTCGACAATCGCGCGGATGACCGTATCCGGGTGCGCGTCGAAGACCGGCAAGTAACTCGCCGCGTGCCGCACCGCGCTGAGGACGAGCAGACCGAGAGGCGCGGTGTTACTCATTGTCTGCCTCCCCGACGGTGACCGCTCTGCCGGTTTCCAACGACTCCTGGGCCGCGAGCGCGGCTGCGAGCGCGTGCCGGACTTGCGCCGTTGTCACAATTGGCGTCTCCTCGCCGCGTAATGTCGCGACCCAATGGCGGAGTTGGTGATAGATCGCGTCCTCGATGGACGGGGAGGGAAGATGGACACCGTCACTGTACAGGTGCGGATCGTCCTCGGTGCTGTGGCTGAGGCTTCCGGCTTCGCCGACGGCGAGGATGCGGCGCAATGTATCGCCCCGTTGACGGAGCGCATAGGCGATTTCCAGCAGCGCGAGGCTGCCGTCATGGAAGCGAACGGTCATGTGAAAACTGTCCGGGATGCCCATCGTCGGCGCGAAAGCGCGGAAGCCGCGCGTGAAGACGCGCGTTGGCGCACGGCCAAAGAGCCAGACGGCGAGATCGAGCGCGTGGATGCCGTTGTGCAGCGGGTGCCCGCCGGAACGCGCCGGATCGAGTTGCCACGCCCGCCAGCCGCCTGCCCAGACATCACCGGCGTACCATGCCAGATGCAGCAGGCGCAGCCGCCCGATCGTCCCCGCCGCGATCTCTTGCGCGATCTCGCGGTTCACGGGTTGGAAGCGCGCCGTCTGCCCGACCATCAGCGAGACGCCGTGGCGCCCCGTCGCGGCGACCATCGCGTCGTAATCCGCCAGAGAGAGGGCGGCGGGCTTCTCGACGTGGATCGCTTTGCCGCGCTCCGCCGCCGCGATCGTCAGCGCCGCATGCGTCTCGGAGGGCGTGCAAATGTCTACCGCGCTCACATCCGGCGCGGCTAGGGCCGATTGCGCGTCGGTTGACCATGTGGCGTTGCCCGCCTGTGCCGCGAGTGACTGGGCGCGGATGGCATCCGTATCCACGATATGCGATACGCGCACGCCGGGGATACGGGCATACGCCGCGACATGATCCCGCGCGATGCTGCCCGCCCCGATGATGGCGATTGCGAGCGTCATGCGCCAGCCGCCGCGACGACGGGCGTCACGAGTGTGCCGAGTCCCTCGATCCACGCCTCCATCCGGTCGCCCGGTTGCAGATAGGTGTGCGTCGTCGCGCCGACGCCGGAGGGCGTGCCCGTGAGGATGACATCGCCCGGTTCGAGGGTCATAAAGCGTGAGCAAAACTCGATCGTTTCCGCGACGGTGAAGATCATGTCGCCGGTCGTGGCTTTCTGTCGCACTGCACCGTTGACCGAGAGCCGCATTGCGAGATTTTGCGGATCGGGCACCGCGTCGGCAGTGACGAGATATGGCCCCATCGGCGCGAAACTGTCTGGCCATTTGCCATTCAGCCAGTCGAAGAAAGCCATGCGCGGCGTGATCTCGCCCCGCTCGACACCCCAATCTACGGCGCGCGCCGAAATGTCGTTCGCCACCATGTATCCGGCGACGACGCCGAGCGCGTCGGCAGCGCTGACGTGCTTGCATCGTCGCCCGATCACGACCGCGAGTTCGAGTTCATAGTCCATCGCCCGCGAAATCTCCGGCGCGGAGACGGGTTCGCCCGCCGCGATGATGGAGGTTGATGGCTTCAGGAACAGCAGTGGTACGGCATTCGCTTTTTGCACATCGGCGACCTTGCTTTCGCGCACATGATCCTGATAGTTTCCGGCGAGCGCGAGCAACTTCGGCGGGCGACGGAGCGGGGCAAGCAACTGCGCGGCTGAGAGGGCGACTGAATGTGCGCTGGAGGCATCGCGCGCTCGTTCCATCCAGTCGGCGCCGCTTTCGAGAAGGTTGAGGAGATCGCCCGATCCGAGGTCCAGGATACGCTGATCGCCTTCCGGGCCAGCGAGAACGCCGTGCCGTACTCCTTCGCTGCCGCGGTAACTGACCAGTTTCATGTAACCTTCTCCTGTCATCAGGATGATTGACAGCCCCGCATGCCAGTCTTAGGATGTCCTACAACTTGTAGGTGCAGTATATGGTCAGCGGAAAGGGAATGCAAGCATGGCGATCATCGCGCCGTTGCGGACTGAAACGATTCATCGCGCCGCGCAAGAAACGATCAAACACTACATCATCCAGCACCGGTTGGCGCCGGGCGACCCGATTCCGACGGAGACGACGCTGGCGCGCGAACTCGGCATCAGCCGCAATTCCCTCCGTGAGGCACTGAAGGCGCTTGCGACCGCCGGCATCGTCGAGACACGGCACGGGTTGGGCACCTATGTCGGGCAGGCGTCGCTCGGCCCGCTGATTGACGGGATGGTCTTCAATCTGCTGCAAAACATCAGCCGGGATACGCGGACATTGCGCGAGATGCTCCAACTGCGCGAAATCCTCGAAATCGAACTCGTCCGCCGCGTGACGGGCATCCACACCCCGGAGCAACTGGCGCGGCTCGAATCGTACGTCGGGCAGATGGAGGCGGACGCTGCACGCGCGACGATGAACTCGGATGCTGACCACGCCTTCCACGACGCACTCTACGCACCGTTCGACAATCACGTCGTCACACTGATCCTGCACGCCTTCTGGGATGTGCAGGACGCCGTTGCCTCTCAACTGCCCGACGCGCGCCCAATTGCCGCCGCGAACGCCCGCTGGCACCGTAACATTCTCGAAGCGGTGCGGCGGGGCGACGCCGACGGCGCGGTCGTCGCAATGCGCGAGCAATTCACGGGCATCCGAACCCGCCTCAATCTCTTGGCAGAATAGCGGACGCGGCCCCATCTCTGCGTATACTGATATGGGTGCTGCCCGTGCCGCGCGACTGACGCGCGCTTACCGGGCGGCCCGCAGCAGGAGCGAAGAGATTGAACACATTGCAGCCGCCAGCCGGGGATGATCTGGAGGTGACACTGCTCGCGCAGGGCGAGCAAACGGGAGATCAGATCGCCGCGCAACTGGCGGCGTTCATCCGAGGGGCGCGACGGAGCCTCGACATGGCGCTCTACGACTTCCGCCTCAGCGATCCGCTGAAGCGGGTCGTCGCGGGCGCGATGCACGAGCGCGCGGCGGCGGGCGTCGCCATCCGTATCGCCTACGACGCAGACAAGCCGGAGCCGCCACAGGTGGCGCAAGGAATGGATCCCGCGCCATCCGGTACCGGGTCGTTCGTCCAGTCACTCGGCTATCCGTATCGCCGCATCGGTGGGCTGAAGTTGATGCACAACAAATACATCGTCCGCGACCTACCGGACCCGGAGGCGGCAGACGACGGCTCCGGCGCATCCGTCTGGACGGGTTCGACGAACTTCACCGACGATTCGTGGAATGTCGAGGAGAATAACATCCTCCGCCTCGCCTCGCCGGAACTGGCGCGGTTCTATGCCCGCGACTTCGCGGATTTGTGGAGCGAAGGCGAGATCGGCGCGAGTGGTTCGTTCGATACGGAACCGGTCAGCCTCATCTATGGCGGTACACCGCTGACCGTGCGGGTCTTCTTTTCGCCGGGGCGCGGGCTGCAGATTGATGACGAGGTGGCTCGACGGGTCTCCGCCGCACGCCAACGCGTCCGGATCTGGAGCATGCTGATCAATTCGGGCGCGCTCATCTCGGCACTCGGTGATCTCCTCGCAGCCGGGAATGTGCCGGTGAGCGGCGTCTACGACCGCACGCAGATGGCGAGCGTGCTGACCCAGTGGCAGGATGTGCCGCACAATGTCTGGAAGATCGGCGCGGTGCGGCACATCGTCGCGCGGGCCGGGTTAATTGGCAAGAATTCGACGCCGTACCGGCCGGACACGATCCATGACTTCATGCACGCGAAAGTGCTCGTCGTGGACGACACCGTGATCACCGGCTCGTACAATTTCTCGCGCAGCGCCGAGTTCAACGCAGAGAATCTCCTTATGTTGGAGAATGCCGCGCTCGCCGACCGCTACAGCGCGTTTATAGATCATGTGATGACGAAATACGCGGCGGGCAACCAACCGCTCTGATCGGTGGAGGAACGACGATGACCGACGAAAAGGCGCCGAACCGGCCGGAGATGGCGGAGGGCATGATCCCGAACGTCACGCTCAATCGCGCGGCACGGCACGGCCAGCCGACCGAGGACCGCAAACTGCTCTCGTGGACGGATCGTGACCGCGAGCGGGCGGCGGCCTTCACGCACAGCGATCCGTGGCGCATCATGCGAATCACGGGCGAGTTCGTCTCCGGGTTCGACGCGCTCGCGGGGATCGGCCCCGCCGTGACTGTCTTCGGTTCGGCGCGGACGCACGAAAACGATCCGATGTATGCCGCCGCGCGGTCGGTCGGCGCGGCACTGGCGCAGGCCGGCTTCGCGACGATCACCGGCGGCGGCCCCGGTATCATGGAGGCGGCGAACCGAGGCGCAATGGGCGCGGGCGGCATCTCCGTCGGCGCGAATATTGAACTACCTTTCGAGCAGGGCTTGAACCGCTACGTGAATCTCGCGCTCAACTTCCGCTACTTCTTCGTGCGTAAGACAATGTTCGTCAAGTACGCCGAAGGGTTCATCTGCTTCCCCGGCGGGTTCGGCACCCTCGACGAGTTGTTCGAGTCGCTGACGCTGATCCAGACGGGCAAACTCGGCATGTTCCCCGTCGTGCTTTTCGGGCGGACATACTGGCAGGGGTTGCTCGATTGGATTTCTTCCACGGTTCTCGCGGAAGGGAAAATCAACCCGCCCGACCTCGATCTCCTGAAAGTGACGGATGACCCGGCGGAAGCGGTGCAAGTCATCACCGCGGCATACCGGCAGAGTGTCGCGACACCCCACGATGGTCGCGGCATTCCCGCGACATGGGACCCGGACCCGAAACTTCCCCATCCTCCGTAATGCCACCAACTTAGATGGTGCGATGCTCCAGTGGTAGCGGCGCGGTGGTATGATCGCGCCACGGAAAGGCCGGGTATGAGTATGGAGACGGATGGCAATGACCATGACAACGACAGTGCGGGATGAAATCGCGGAGTGGGAGCCGGAATTGATCGCGACGCGGCGTGACTTCCACATGCACCCGGAGATGGGCCTGGAAGAAGTGCGGACGAGCGGCATCGTCGTCGAGCGGCTGCGCGCGCTCGGCTTCGATGAGATCGAGACCGGCATTGCCGTGACGGGCGTCAAGGCGGTGCTGCGGGGCGGCAAGCCCGGTAAGACAATTCTCCTGCGGGCGGACATGGACGCGTTGCCGATTGAGGAGGAGAACGATGTCGAGTACCGCTCCCAAACCGCGGGAACGATGCACGCGTGCGGCCACGATGCGCACACGGCTATCCTCCTCTCCGCCGCGCGCATCCTGATGGGCCATCGCGACGAACTGACGGGTACGATCGTCTTCTGCTTCCAGCCTGCCGAGGAGGGTCGAGGCGGCGCGCAAAAGATGGTCGCGGCGGGTGTACTCGAAAACCCGCATGTGGACGCCGCAATCGGCCTGCATGTCATCCAGGAGATGCCGCTCGGCACAATTAATGTCTTTCCCGGCCCGATGATGGCCGGTGGCGATGTCTTCGATGTGACGATACAGGGCAAGGGTGGACATGCCGCGATGCCGGATGAGACGGTGGATGCACTGATCGTTGCGGTCGAGTGCGTCAACGCGCTCCAGACGCTCGTCAGCCGCGAAGTGGCCCCCATCCTGCCTGCGGTGGTCACGGTGGCGACGCTGCACGCGGGCGGCACGGCGGCGAACATCATCGCGGATACCGCGACCTTCAACGGAACCACGCGATACTTCGATCTCGAAGTCGGCGACAAACTCGCGGCGCGCCTCCCCGCGCTCGTGCAATCAATTGCTGAGGGCATGCGCGCGACGGCGGAAGTGGAGATACGCCGCGTCGTGCCGCCGACGGTCAATGAGCCGCGGATGGCCGAACTGGTGCGAACCGTCGCGGCGGATGTCGTCGGCGCGGACAAGGTGCTGAGCGGTCCGCGCACGATGGGCGGCGAGGACTTTTCGGAGTTCACGCACTATGTCCCGGCCTGCTTCTTCTGGGTCGGCTCGCGCGATGAGGCGAGTGGTAAGGTCTGGGGCCACCATCATCCGCGCTTCGACATTGACGAGCGCTGCCTCTCGATCGGCGTCGAGATGATGGTGCGGGCGACAATGCGCTATCTTGAGCAGGGCGGTGCGTAAGTCGCCATGAGGCGGATTACTGGTGATACTTCGCCTGTTGATCGGCTCGTTTCGCCAATGGAGTCGAGCAGACGATGCGGAAGGGAACCCATCATGGCAGAAGAGAAGCAGATCGTTGACGTGCCCGGACTCTTCGACTCCCGTCCGCTCGGCTACGTCCAGTGCGTCACCGCCGGCACCCTCGTCTTCGTGGCGGGGCAGGCCGGGCTGGATGAGCGATTGCAGATCGTCTCGCCCGAGTTCGCTCCCCAGGCACGGCAGACCCTCATGAATGTCCGTCGGGCGCTCGAGGCAGCGGGTGCGCGACCGGCGGACGTCACCGCCGTGACGATCTACCTGACGGATATGGGCAACCTGCGGGCATTCGGGGCGATCAAGCAGGAGGTGCTGGGGGAGATGCAGGCGACGAGCACGGCGGTGGCCGTGTCCGCGCTCGCGCTGCCGGGCATGCTGATAGAGGTTACCGTGATGGCGGTCCGCTCAGATCACGCCTGAGAAGAGAAAACAGGGTGAGCGGCGCGATGCCGGATGGCGCGGCTTACGTCCGAACGGACCAACGGCATGTATCGAGATTGTCGGACTCCGGGCGCACGCGGCCCTCCGCCTGCATCTTTTCGAGATGCGCGAGGACCGTCGCCGCCGCCGCGCGGCGGAAATGAGGTAGCACGATTGGGTAGAGCTCAGGGATCATCGCCTCGATTGTCGTCGGTTCCCGCGCGACGACCGCATAAATCTCGCCCTCCCGCATCAGGCGATGTTCGATGTACTGTGCAAAGATGTTTGGCGGCGGGGTCATCGTCGGTCCATGGCCAGGGATGACGACATCGGGGTTGAGTTGCCGCATCCGTTCGAGTGATTCCAGATATTCGACCATCTTGCCGTGCGGCGGGAAAATCCCCACGGTCCCATTGCCGGAGACGAGATCACCCGCGATCAGCGTCCGCGAGACAGGCTCATAGAGCGCGATGTGGCCGGGGGAGTGGCCGGGGGTGTCAATCGCCTGAAGTTCGCCCTCCTCGATCGTCAGCGTCATGCCGTCCGTCAACTCCTCGTCCACATCCGACCAATTGAGGAACTGACGGAGGATCGGTTGCTCCTTCGGGTTGAGCATCACCGGGCAGTCGTAGATCCGCTTTAACTCAGGCGCGGCCGTCGCATGGTCGGGATGGCCGTGGGTGAGGAGAATCGCCTTGACCTGAAGATCGCTTCTCCGCCCCAATACCTCCTGGATCACCCCTACCCCGGCGGCATCACCGGGATCAATGATAAAAACCTCGTGCGCGCCGACGATCGTCGCATTCGTCGGTTGGTCGCTCATGAACCCACCGTTCGGTATCTCGATCACTTCGAGTTGAAGTGCTTTGGACGTCGTTCGTTCGCTCTGCATATGAAGGGGCATACCTTTCCCGTGAGAGGAGCAAGGGATCGGTGGCACCGGTTACAAACCTGTGCCACCATTTTCTGAACGCTCTTCCGGCGCCGTGCTATTCCCCGGCGTCGTCACCATTGCCGCCGCGACCAGTTCCGCAATGTCGCGCACCTGCAATGTCTCATTCGCGCCGACGCCGTTGATGCCGTCCTCGAACATCGTCATGCAGAAGGGGCACGACGCGGCGAGCGTCGTCGCGCCGGTCGCCAGCGCCTCGGTGACGCGCGCCTGATTGATCCGGCTGCCGCGCGTCTCCTCCATGAAGAGGCGACCGCCACCGCCACCACAGCAGAACGATTGATTGCGGTTCCGCCCCATCTCCGTCAGTTCGGCGCCCGGCAGCGCGTTGACGACGCTGCGCGGATCGTCGTAGACCTTGTTGTATCGCCCGAGGTAGCACGGGTCGTGATAGGTGATCTTGCCGCTGGCGACATCGGATGCGGGGTCGAGCGTGATGCGCTTCTCGGCAATCAGTTGGCTGATCAGTTCGCTGTGGTGGACGACCGCGTAGTTGCCGCCGATCTGCGGGTACTCGTTCTTGATCGCGTTGAAGCAGTGTGGGCAGGCGGTGACGATCTTCTTGAAACTGTACTGATTGAGCGTCTCGACCGTTTGCCGCGCCATCATCTGCGCGAGATATTCGTTGCCGATACGGCGGGCGGGGTCGCCGGTGCAGGTCTCCTCCTTGCCGAGGATGGCGAAGTTGATCCCGGCCGCTTGCAAGATGCGCGCGAGGGCCATCGTCGTGCGCTGATTGCGGCTGTCGAACGAGCCGAGGCAGCCGACGAAGAACAATACCTCGACCTCTTCCTCTGCGGCAGCGGCTTCGGCCATCACCCGAACGGGCTGTGCCATCTTCTTCGTCCATGAGTCGCGCTGGCTCGGCGGGAACTGGTATGGGCTACTGAGGCGTTCGAGGTTATTGAAGACGTTGGTCAGTTCGTCGGGGAACTCGCCCTGCTCGAGGACGAGATTGCGTCGCATGCCGACGATCAGCGGCACATGCTCGATGAGGACCGGGCACTGCTCCATGCACGCGCCACAGGTCGTGCAATCCCAGAGTTCTTCCGTGCTCACGACGCCGCCGATCAACTCGCGTTCCGGCCCCTCGCCCCAGCGGAAGCGCGCCGAGTTCTCGCCCTCACCGAGTTCGCCGGAGAAGATGCCGCCGCTGTCCGCCAGGTAGCCGCCGATCTCCAAGATGAGGTCGCGCGGTCGGAGCGGCTTGTCGGTGTTGAAGGTCGGGCAGTATTCGAGGCAACGGCCGCAATGCATGCAGGCATCGAGGTTCATCAGTTGCGCCCAGGTGAAGTCCTCCAGATGAGCGATGCCGAAGGATTCCGCCTCCTCCAGATTCTCGATTGGCGTCAGTTCGCCCATCGGCTTCAGCCGCCGGAAGAAGACATTGGCGAGGCTCGTGAAGGGGTGGATCATCTTGCTATAGGCGAAGTAGGCGAGGAAGGCGAAGGTGGTCAGGAAATGACTGAACCAGTTCACCTGATGCAGCGCCTTCAGCCAGCCGTCCGACAGCCCACGCAGGGGGATCGCGAGCGCATAGGAAACAAACGACCATCCCGCCCATGCGTCGTGCTGGACGCCGAGGCGGAGCGCGCCGAGCACATATCCCTGTACGGTGAGGATGGCGAGGAAGGCGAGCAGTACGAGGTCGTCCGCGCTCGTGTCCTGCTGCTTCGGGCGGACGACGAGGCGGCGGTAAAAGGCCATCAGGACACCGGCGATCAGCAGCAGCCCGGCGAGGTTCATCGCTAGTTTGTAGCCGAGATAGAAGTTCCCCCGGTAGAAGCTGTAGTGGAAGAGCGGCACGGTGATGTCGTCCTCGACCAGCACGATAAAGGTGCCGATCAGGAGTGTCACGAAGCCGACGAAGATACAGAGATGCATCAGGCCGCCATAGCGGTTGCGAGGGCGGACGATCCGACCGTGCAGGATACTCTTCGTGATTGCGCCTCGGAGTCGCGTTCCCCACTGGTCGAAGCGGTTTTCCGGCAGCCCGATGCGCCACATCCGCACGCGGCGCGCGAGGCCGTAGGCGAGGAAGCCGATCGGGATAATCAGCAGCGCATAGATCGCGATCTGCCCGAGCGTCTGGACATTCCATTCGATCTGCCGCGTCGGCATCAGCCTTGCTCCCCTGTCTGTGTGGCTGGCGATTCACGCAAGGTGAGACTGGCGCGTTGCGTGGCCCGAATGGCGATCAACGTACTGAAAATCGTCGCCGCGAGCAGAAAGATGCCGATGATCGCGCCCGCCGTCAGCAGCCTGCCACTCCGGTTGCCACTCCCCACAAACAGCCCGACAAGCGCCGCGATGAGCGCGGCAACGACCGGGAGCACGAGGAGCACGGCGGCGATGATGGCGATGGTCGTGCGCTCTGCGCGAAGCCGTGCATGCAATCGCTGGCGGCGCGGCTCCACAAAGGCAATGAGCGCGCCGAGAACGGTGCCGCCGACGGTGATCAGTGTCGCGCCGACGATCCGTGTCCATCCCCAGCCCGCGATGGCGCCGACAACAATCAGCAGGACACCAACGGCGACGACCGCGCTCGATGCGTAGATCAAACGGCGTTGCTGCGCTTTGTCGTCGGACCAGATCGCCGCGAGTCTCGTCACGCTGCTCCCTTCCTCGTCCGTGCTTCCCAGAGCAGGCGGTTCGCGAACCGCCCCTACCCGATTGATTCGGTCAATTTCGGCACGACGGTGAGCGCGTCGCCGACGATGCCGAGATCCGCGAGTTCGAAGATCGGAGCGTCCGGGTCATTGTTGATGGCGATAATGTACTTACTGCCGCCCATCCCGGCGATGTGTTGAATCGCGCCGGAGATGCCGCAGGCGATGTAGAGCGTCGGCTTGACCGTCTTGCCCGTCTGCCCGACCTGATACGAGTACGGCACCCACCCGGCGTCCACCACCGCGCGGCTCGCCCCGACCGCCCCACCGAGTTTGGCCGCGAGCGCATCCAGCAGGCCGAAGTTCTCCGCCTTGCCCATGCCGCGTCCGCCGGAGATGATGATGCCCGCCTCTTCGAGATTCGGCCCCTCGGACGCCTGCGTGACGGTTTCGAGCACCTTCACGCGGCAAGTCGCTGGGTCAACGGGGAGCGTGACCGACCGCACTTCCGCCTCGCCGCCGACTTCCTCCGCCGCGAACGCTTTCGGGCGAAACTGCACGAGGTGCGGGCCGGGGCCGTCAATCGTCAGTGTGCCAATCGTTTCCGCGCCGTACGGGACCGTAACGGTCAGGTGGTCGCCATCGTATACAACATCCACCGCATTGGCGATCACGCCCGCGCCCAATTGCCCGACCAGCCGCGCCGCGACATCGCGCGCCGTGAAGGTGCTGGGAAAAAGGATGAGATCGGGCGATTCCTGCTGGATGAGTGCAGCCAGGGTTGCTGCGTGCGGCTCCGCGAGATATTCGCCGTACGCCGCGTCATCGCCGAGATGGACGACCGACGCACCGTGCGCCCCGAGCGCTGCCACGGCATCCCCACCCGCCGGATGGAGGACAACGGCCTCCGCCGCGCCCAATTTCCGCGCCGGGACGAGCAGTTCGAGCGACAGCCGGTGTGCCGCGCCCTCCGCTACGTCCGTCCAAACCCAAATCCGCCGTGTTGCCATCAAAACCTCCAAAAATGTCGTGTCACGCTAGATGACTTGGATCTGCCTGAGGAAGGCGATGATTTCCGGGACGCTCTCGCCGCTGCCGTCATCGGTGATCGTGCGTGTCTGCTTCGCCTGGCTGACCGGCGTGATGGCGAGGACACGTTCGCGCGCGCCGGACTCGCCGACCGTCGCGGCGTCGAGACCGAGGGCGGCGACATCGCGTGCGTCCACTGTCTTCTTCTTCGCCGCCATCATCCCTTTGAAGGATGGGTAACGCGGCTCAGCGATACTCGCGGTGACGGTGAGCAGGGCGGGAAGCGCTGTTTGGATCGTCTGATAGCCCGTTTCGGTATCGCGCTGGACGGTGATCGTCGTCCCCTCGATGGTGACCGAGCGGGCGAATGTCACTTGCGGCATACCGAGTAAGGCAGCCAGCGCACCGGGGAGCATGCCGCTGTAAGCGTCCGTGCTCTCGGTGGAGCAGATGATGAGGTCCGGCGATTCGGCGGCGAGCGCGGCGGCGAGCGCCCGCGCCGTGCCGAGCACATCGGAACCGGCGAGCGCGTCGTCGCTGATATGAATCGAGCGGTCGGCGCCGATTGCCATCGCGCGTCGTAGGGCGTCCTCGGCAGCGGGCGGGCCCATTGTCACCGCGACGGTTTCACCGCCGTGCTGCTCAACGAGGCGCAGCGCGGCTTCGAGGCCATATTCGTCGGCGGGGTCGAGGATGGATTTCGCGCTGTCGCGAATCAGTCTCCGCGTTCCCGGATCCACCCGCATCGCGAGGTTCGGGTCCGGCACATGCTTGACACAGACGCAGATTTTCATGTCCTTCGCTCCTCAGGATGTACTTTCGTACCGTTGCGGATTGGCAAATCGCCGGGCGCGCGGCGCGTCCGCTCCCTTTGTTTGCGATTCTCATGCGTTGATACAGACGTGCGGTACAAACGCGGGCAATGATAGAGAACGCCCCGCCGTTTTTCAACACGGGCTGTTGACGCAATTGCCGGAAACGGGTAGCGTATTCTTGTAGTCTTGTACAAGGGCAGGGATGCGACAGGCAGCGGTCGTATTCGCGGTATCGTTCGTACCAGGGTGTGGACGTTCGAGCGACGCACCAACGGACAGGGAGGGTTTTCCCAGATGGATCTCAATTACACGGCGGAGGATAAGGCCTTCCGGCAGCAGGTACGCCGCTGGTTGGAAGAGAACATCCCGAAGAAGCGGCCCGAAACGCTGGACGAGCGGCGCGCATGGCATCGCAAACTCTACGAGGCGGGCTACCTCGGCATGGGCTGGCCGAAGGAGTATGGTGGGCAGGAAGCGCGCCCGATGGAGCAGGCAATCGTCGGCGAGGAACTGGCGCGCGCCAACGCCCCGGTCTCGCTCAACGGCCTCGGCATCGGCATCGTCGCCCCGACGCTCATCCACCACGGCACCGAGCATCAGAAGCGGAATCACGTCTCGAAAATCCTCACGGCGGAAGAACTCTGGTGCCAGTTGTACTCCGAGCCGAACTCCGGCTCCGACCTCGCGAGCCTCCAATGCCGTGCGGATGTAGACGGCGACGAGTTCGTCATTAACGGGCAGAAGATCTGGACGAGCGGCGCGGTGATCGCCGACTGGGGCATCCTGCTCGCGCGGACCGACCGGAGCGCGCCGAAGCATCAGGGCATCTCCTGCCTCATGCTCGACATGCATCAGCCGGGTGTCGAAGTGCGCCCCTTGAAGCAGATCAGTGGCAGCAGTGAGTTCTGCGAAGTCTTTTTCACGAATGTCCGTGTCAATGCGGATAACCTCATTGGCGAGATGAACGCGGGCTGGCGGATCGCCCAGACGACGCTCTCGTACGAGCGCGGCGGCAATGTCCTCTCCCGGGTCGTGCGCCTGCAAGAGATGTACGACCGCATGATCGCGGTCTGCAAGGCGCTCAAGCGCAACGGCAAGCCCGCGATCGAGGACCCGAACGTTCGGCAGAAACTCGGCGAAATCTACGCCGAGATCGAGGTGCTGCGCTACTCCGCGCTCCGCCTCCTCAGCCGGCTCGAAAAGGGCCAGCGCCCCGGCCCCGAGGCCTCGATTTCCAAACTGCACTACTCGGAACTCGACAAGCATGTGCAGGAGCTCTTCCTCGACATCCTCGGCCCTTACGGCTTGCAGACGGGTGGGCTGCCGCCGGAATATGCGCTGCACGCGGACTCTGACTTTGGCGAAGCGGGCAGTTGGGCGTACTCCTTCTTCTGGTCGCGCGCCGGGACGATCTACGCCGGTTCGTCCGAGATACAGAAGAACATCCTCGGCGAGCGCGTGCTCGGGCTGCCGAAGGAAGTGCGCGAAGATCGGATCGCCCTTGCCCAGAAAGCAGCCGCAGGGGATTAGGAACCGAGAGATGAACCCCGAAGGCACGAAGAAGAGACGAAAGGAAAGGGGAATCTTCTTCGTGCCTTCGGGGTGAGAAAGGTTGGCAGATTCATGGATTTTGATTTCACGGAAGATCAGGTCATGCTGCGCGGGCTGGTGCGGGAGTTCTTGACCGAGCAGGCGCCCGTCGCGCATGTGCGGGCGATGATGGATGACGAGCGGGGCTACGACCCCGACATCTATCGCCGGTTCGTACAATTGGGCATGCTCCCCTTCCCGGAGGAGTATGGTGGCGCGGGGCTGGGCATGGTCGAGCAGGCGATTATTCTGGAGGAGATGGGGCGCATTCCCTATCCGGGGCCATACTTCGCAACCGTCATCCTCGCGGGGAGCGCCATCATGGCCTCCGGCGATGAGCAGGCGATGGCGCGTTACCTCCCCGATGTCTGCAACGGCGACCTCACCATGACGCTCGCCTTCCTCGAAGATTCGATTGGCTGGGGGCCGGGCGAAATTGCGCTCGCCGCGAAGAAGGACGGCGATGCCTACGTCCTCAATGGCATCAAGCGGTTCGTCCCGTTCGGGCACACGGCGGATGTCATCCTCGTCGCGGCGCGCACCGGTAGCAGCGGCGCAAAGGGGATTTCCTTGATCGCCGTGCCACGCGATGCCGCCGGGCTGCGTATTGACAAGGACGTGATTTCCGATCTGACTGAGAAGAGCGCGACACTGCATTTCGACAAGGTGCGCGCCCCCGCCGAGAACTTGCTCGGCGCTGAGGGCGGTGCATGGCCCGCCTTGGAGACGATGCTTCAACACGCGGCGGTTGGGGCGAGCGCGGAGATGCTTGGCGCGTCCCGCAAGTCGCTCGAAATGTCCACGGACTACGCGAAAGTACGTAAGCAGTTCGGCCAGTTCATCGGCCAGTTCCAGGCCGTCAAACACAAGTTGTCCGAGATGCTCGTCGCGGTCGAGAACGCGCATGCCGCGACGTACTACGCTGCCTGGGCGCTCGACGCGGATGCGCCGGATGCCGCGCTCGCCGCCTCGGTCGCCAAATCATTTGTCAACGGCGCGTCCCGCAAAGTCTGTGGCGAGGCGATCCAGGTACACGGCGGTATCGGCTTCACCTGGGAATACGACCTGCATCTCTACTTCAAGCGCGCCAAGTACTTCGAGCCAATGTACGGCGATCTTGAAGAGCACCGCGAGCGCGTCCTCCAGGAAGTCCTGGCCGGGCACATCTCAGGATAATGGGTGGAAAAATGAGTTGATTGATGGGAGGCATACATGAGCACATCAGGCGCGGAGACGGGGCGGGTGGTGACCTCGGTCGCGGAGTTGAAGGAACTGATCGGGCAGGAGATTGGCGTGAGCGAGTGGGTGGAGATCACGCAGGAGCGGGTCAATCAGTTCGCGGACGCAACCGGCGATCATCAGTACATTCATGTGGACCCGGAGCGCGCGAAGACGACCTTCTTCGGCGGTACGGTGGCGCATGGCTACCTGACGCTCTCGCTCATCCCGTATCTGGGGGGTAAGCGGGCCTCCGGCGTCAAGATCAGCCTCGGCGGGCGGATGGGTGTCAACTATGGCCTCAATCGCGTGCGCTTTGTCTCGCCGGTGCGTGTCGGCAAGCGCATCCGCATGCGCTCGAAACTCCTCAATGTCGAGGAGATCGGCGACCGTGCGGTGCAGATGACGAGCGAGCAGACCATCGAGGTCGAGGGCGAAGAGAAGCCCGCTTGCGTCGCGGAGACGTTGGGGCGGACATACTTCTAAGAGGTTCGAGGTTCGGGGTTCGGGGATCGGAGAAGGAATGAAACCACTTCGAACTTCGAACTTCGAACTTCGAACCCCGAACCTCGAACCCGTCAGGTGGTTCGTCTTTCCGGAGGGGATGAGGGGATGGCGATAGTATCACAGGCAGATCAGGTCAACGACGCGACGCGCGAGGATGCGACCTTCCATCGCGCGATGGAGGCGCTCTTTCATCCGAAACGGATCGCGATTGTGGGGGCGACGCCGCGGCCGGGGTTCGCCTTTGGTATCCATCGGTTAATTCTCGCGGGTGGCTACGAAGGCGACGTCTTCGGCGTGACGCCCCGGCATCAGGAAGTGCTCGGCTCGCCATGCTACCCGACACTCGACGCGATTCCCGGCGGTGTGGACAAGGCGATCGTCGTCGTGCCGAGCCATCTCGTCCTCGATATTCTCGGCCAGGCGGAACGTGCCGGGGTGGGCGCGGTCAACATCATCACCAGCGGCTTCGGTGAGCAAGCCGACGCGGAAGCGCACCAGCGGCAGCAGCAGATCGGCGATTTCGCACGGCGCACCGGCATTCGCGTCGTCGGGCCGAACTGCCTCGGCATCATCAGCACGCCTGCGAAGATGATCGCGAAAACCGGCGCGTACACGAATGTGCGGCGTGGCCCGATTGGTATCATCTTCCAGAGCGGCCTGCTCGCCTATAGCGCCGTGATCCCGCCGCAAGACCGGGAGTTCGGCTACACCTACGTCGTCACCACGGGCAACGAAGCGGACCTCGATGCGACGGACTTCATGCGCTACTACGTCGAGGACGACGAGACGCGCGTCATCGGCTGCTTCATCGAGCAGTTCCGCTCGCCGGAGAAGTTCCTGCGGGTCGCCGAGATGGCGGCAGAGCGACAGAAACCGCTTGTCGTTCTCAAGGTCGGGCGTTCGGAGGCAGGCAAGCGGGCAGCGCAAGCGCACACCGGCTCACTCGTTGGCTCGGATGCAATCGCGGACGCGATCATGCGGCAGTATGGCGTCGTCCGCGTGTACAACCTCGATGAGATGATCGAGACGCTGGCGGTCTTCCACTCCAAGCGGCTGCCGAAAGGGCCGGGCCTCGGGACGATCTTCGTCTCCGGCGGTGCGTGCGGCCTCGTTGCGGACCTCAGCCAGGACCTCGGTATCTCGCTGCCGACACTGGCGCCGGAAACGGTCGCGAAACTGGCGCCGGTCATCCCGGAATATGGCACCGTCGGCAACCCGCTCGACACGACAGGGCAGGCGGCGACGCAACCGGAGATCATGGAAGGCTCGCTCGTCTCGATGGCGGAGGACCCGAATATCCATACCGTCATCTACGGCCAGGCGTACCCAAGCCGCGTTGACCTCCAGACGCCGACCGGCGAAGTGCTGCGGACGATGCCGGAGCGTTACCCGGACAAGTGCTTCTTCATCATGTCCCTCGTCGCCGGCCGTGTGCAGGAAGGCCGCCGGTACGATCAGGAACCGGCCGAGCCAACGATGAAATGGGACGGCGTCCCGTTCTTGCAGGGCGCGGAGAATGGCCTGCGCGCGGTGCGCTCATTGATCCGCTATGCGGAGTTTCAGCGGACGCGGCAAGCGGAGGCACGCCCGAGTGGAGCGGCGAGCGCCATGGCGGAACGGGCGCGGGCGCTCGTTGCCGCCGCGAATGGCAAGCCGCTTGTCGAGCGTGCCGCGAAGGAAGTCCTGGCGCTCTACGGCATCCCCGTCACGCGCGAGCGGATCGCCAAAACGGCGGATGCAGCAGTGTCGGCTGCACGGGAGATCGGCTACCCCGTCGTCCTCAAAATTGAATCGCCCGACATCGCCCACAAGACCGAGGCGGGCGGCGTCCTGCTCAATCTCGTGGACGATGGCGCGGTCCGCGCGGGATTCAGTACGATCATCGCCAGCGCGCGGCAGTATAAGCCGGAGGCGGAGATCACAGGCGTGCTCGTGCAGGAGATGGTCTCCGGCGGGCGGGAACTGATCCTTGGCATGACGCGGGACCCGGCGTACGGCCCGGCGGTGGCGGTCGGGTTGGGCGGTATTTTCGTCGAGGTACTGAAGGATGTCGCGCTCGGTGTCCCGCCGCTGACGGAGCACGACAGCCGCGCGATGCTCGGCAGGCTGCGGGGCGTCGCGATCCTCGAGGGGACGCGCGGTGCGGCGCCCGCCGATACCGATGCCGTGGTGGACATCCTCGGCAAGTTCTCGCAACTCTGCCTCGATCTGCGCGACGTGGTCAGCGAGATTGATATCAACCCGTTGCTCGTCTTCGACCAAGGTGCGGGCGCGCGTGTGGTGGACTGCCTGATTGTGCCGGGAACGAACGGGGTAGAATGATACTCGGCGCGGTTGTGGGCCTCTTCGCGGATGTACATGGCGCGCATGGGACACTCAGCCGGGCCCTGGCTGCGTGCCGTGCCGAAGGAGTGGCGACGATCGCGCTCCTCGGCGATCTGGTGGATCGCACTGAGCAGGCGGACGCCTGCGCGCTGGCGCTCGCGGAGTGGCACGTCGTCGGTGTCTACGGCAATCACGAGCGGGAAATCGCGCTCGCGGCGGCCCGACAGGAGGTGGAACTGCGTGGTGAAACGATCCGATTGCTTAGTGACCTGCGCGAACGTGTCGTGATCGAAGATGTCTGCCTCACACATGAGGGAGACGAGTGGGGGCAGGTGAATCCGCTCTTGCGCGTGCTGGGCGCGCCGGAAGTGCCCGCGCATGCCCCCGATGCCCGGATCACATTCGCCGGGCACACGCATTACCGGCACGCGCGTGACGAGCGCGGGGCGATAGACATCGCGCGCGGCAGGCTGACGCTCGATCCGCGCCGCCGCTATCTGATTAATCCTGGCGCGCTGGCTTCCGGCCAGTTCGCTATTTGGGACCGCACGACACAGGTGATCCAGTTCCGTCAGGTCGAGCACTAAAGGGAGGACGTATGGGTAAACTGGACGGAAAATCGGCACTCGTCACGGGGGCAGGGCGCGGCATTGGGCGCGCAATCGCGCTCTTGCTCGCGCAGGAGGGCGCGTCGGTCGTCGTCAACGATCTCGGCACCGGGCTTGGCGGCGAGGGAAAAGACGAATCGGTCGCGCAGCAACTCGTCAATGAGATCAAGGCGGCGGGCGGCAGCGCCGTCGCCAATACCGGCTCCGTCGCGGACTATGACGCGGCGGGAGAAATGGTTCAGCAGGCGATTGATAACTTCGGCAAACTCGACATTCTCGTCAATGTCGCGGGCATCCTGCGCGACCGGATGATCTTCAACATGAGCGAAGCGGAGTGGGACATCGTCCTCGCGGTGCATTTGAACGGCGCCTTCAACACCTCCCGTCACGCATCGGCGCACTTCCGCGAGCGGGGAAGCGGCCGGATCATCAACTTCTCCAGCGTCTCAGCGTGGGGCAGCCCCGGCCAGCCGAACTACGGCGCGGCGAAGTACGGCATCCTCGGCTTCACCGCCGTCCTCGCGAACAGCCTCGCCAAGTACGGCGTGACGGCGAACGCCATCCTTCCCGGCGCGACGACGCGCATGATTGACTCGACCCCGCGCGGTCAGCAGTTCGCGCAGGAACACGAAGGCAAGATGCCGAGCGAATTAGCGGAGGGGACCGAGGGTGACCCAGCGAATGTCGCGCCGATGGTTGCATATCTCGCGACGGACGACGCGGCAAACGTGAACGGGCAATTCTTCGGTGTGCGCGGCAACATTATCCAGTTGTACTCCCACTGGGAACTCGCGGACGTCTTTCAGGCCGAGCGGCGGTGGAAGGCGTCCGAACTGGCGGAACTCGTCCCCAAACACGTCGCCGACGTGGTGAAATTGCCTGAGCCGGTGCAGTTGCCGGGGATGGAGCGGCCGGCGCGCGGCACCGCCGCCATGCAGGCGGACCCGGCGAGTTGGCACGAGGTCGCGCCCGGCGTGGAACTGTGGGAGCGCCGCGCGTACTACGACGCGAAGAAGTGAGGGGGGAACGGGTAATGGGACTCCTTGATGGAAAAGTCGCGCTCATCACCGGCGCGGGCCGGGGAATCGGCCGGGGTGTCGCGCTCCTGCTCGCGCAGGAAGGCGCGTCGCTCGTCGTCAACGATCTCGGCGCCAGCCTCGATGGACAAGGGGTAGATTCCGGCCCCGCCGCGACGGTAGCGGCGGAGATTCAGGCGGCGGGCGGCAATGCGGTCGCGAATACCGATTCGGTTACCGATTACGAGGCCGCCGAGGGGATGATCCAGCAGGCGGTGGACGCCTACGGCAAGATTGACATCGTCGTCAATGTCGCGGGTATCCTGCGCGACCGGATGATCTTCAACATGGCCGAGGAGGAATGGCAAGCGGTAATCAATGTTCACCTGAAGGGGACATTCAATACCTGCCGCCATGCATCGGTGCGTTTCCGCGAGCAGCGATCGGGCCGACTGATTAACTTCTCGTCCACATCGGCGTTCGGCGCGCCGGGTCAGCCGAACTATGCCGCCGCGAAGGCGGGCATCATTGGCCTGACGCTCAGTTGCGCGAATGGCCTCGCGCGGTATGGCGTGACCGCGAACGCCATTCTGCCGACCGGCCACACGCGGATGATTGACTCGATCCCGCGCGCGCGGGAGGCGGTCGCCCATACAGGTAAGTTGCCGAGCGAACTCGCCGTCGGAACCGAGCGCGACCCGGACAATGTCGCGCCGCTGATTGCCTTCCTTGCCAGTGATGCCGCACAGGAGATCAACGGGCACATCTTCGGTTCCTTCGGCTATAACGTCGCCCTGATGGCGCAGCCGAAGATCATCAAGACCCTGCGCGCCGACCATCGCTGGACGGTCGAGGAACTCTGCACGGTGATCCCGCGAGCCTTCAGCCCCGATCTCGAGGAGCAGAAGAACCGGTCGAACTTCGGCACGGAGATTGAGGCGATCCCGGCGGGCAAGTGGGTGGACGTTGGCAATGGCCTCAGTTTCTGGGGCACGAAGATCGAACCGTACCATGAACTGACGTGGGTTTAGGGGAGTAGCGAGTAGCGAGTAACGAGTAACGAGACGGCACAAACCACTCGTTACTCGTTACTCGCTACTCGCTACGAGAAAGGTGGGCAGCGCATGGAGAGTATTTCGGGGAAGACGGCCATCGTTGGGGTGGCGGAGTCGGACCAGATCGGGCGGGTGCCGGACAAGCCGGCGATTATGCTGCACGCCGAGGCGGCGCGCTCCGCGCTGGCGGAGGCGGGGCTGACCAAGAACGACGTGGATGGACTCTTCACGGCCGGTATCTCGACGCTCGAACTCGGTGAGTACCTCGGCATCGAGCCGAGGGTGACGGATACGACGGCGGTCGGCGGATCGTCGTTCGTCATCCACATCGCGCATGCGGCGACGGCGATTGCGACCGGCCGATGCGAGGTGGCGCTCGTCACACATGGTGAAAGTGGCCGCTCTCGTGTTGGTATGGCCGGCCCCGCGGTCGCGCGGGATGCGCTTCGCAATCAGTTCGAAGCGCCGTTCGGCCTGCCGCAGCCCGTCGGTGCATACGCGATGGCCTGCTCGCGCCACATGTATGAATACGGCACGACGAAGGAGCAACTGGCGGAAATCGCCGTCGCCACTCGGAAATGGGCGATGCTCAATCCGAAAGCGATGATGCGCGACCCAATCACGATCGAGGACGTGCTGAACTCCCGCGTGATCTCATGGCCATTCAACCTGCTCGACTGTTGCCTCGTCACAGATGCGGGCGGCGCATACGTGATGACCTCGATCGAACGGGCGCGCGACCTGAAGCAGACCCCGATCGCTGTGCTCGGTGTCGGCGAGGGGCACGATCACGCGATGATCTCGCAAATGCCGAGTCTGACCGCTTTCGCGGCGCGGCACTCCGGGCGACGCGCCTTCGAGATGGCGGGCGTCAAGCACGCCGATCTCGACCTGGCAATGATTTACGACTCATTCACGTACACCGTGCTGCTCTCGCTCGAAGAACTTGGCTTCTGCGCCAAGGGCGAAGGTGGCGCGTTCGTTAGCGGCCAGCGCACCGCACCGGGTGGCGACTTCCCGATGAACACGAACGGCGGCGGTCTCTCCTATAATCATCCCGGCATGTACGGGATGTTCGCGATCATCGAAGCGGTGCGCCAACTGCGGCACGATTACCAGGACCAGGGTATCCGGCAGGTGAAGGACGCGAAACTGGCGGTCGTCCACGGCACGGGCGGTGTGCTCTCGTCGGCTGGTACCGCAATCCTCGGGAGGGTATAACGATGGCCGACTACAAGAAACCGCTGCCGCAATCTGACCCGGTCACCGCGCCGTACTGGGAGAGCCTGAAGGCGCACCAGATGAAGGTTCAGCGGTGCAATGATACCGGCAAGTTCTTCTTCTATCCGCGCGGCATGAGCCCGTACACGCTTTCGGACAATCTCTCGTGGGAGCCGGTTTCGGGCAAGGGCGTCCTCCATGCCTTCACGATTGTCCACGTCAATCGCGCGCCCGGCTTCGGAGATGAACTGCCCTACGTCGTCGCGCTGATTGAACTGGATGAGGGCGTGCGGCTGATGTCGAACTTGATTGATGTGCAGCCCGACCCGGATCATGTCAAGATCGGCATGCCCGTCGAACTCGTCTATGACGACGTGACGGACGAAATCACGCTGCCCAAATTCCGCCCCACGCAGGCTTAATGGGTCTGAACCGGCAAGGCGCCAAGAACACCAAGAGGGAGACGAAAGGATTCGCGTATCCCTTCTCCGTCTCTTCTCAGTATTTCTTGGCGCCTTGGCGGTTGAATGAGTCCCCGTTTCAACGCGTTTGCGATGCCGAGATAACAGTGCGGAGGGCATTGAGCGCGCGGAGGTAGTCGTCGCTTGGGGCGACGGGGTTCGCAGGGAGCGGGAAGCCGATGCAGTCCACCAACCCGGCATACCGCTCCGCGATGCCGGGGACGACCTCAGCGTAGGTGTCGGAGACGCAGAACTCGTCCAGCACATCATCAGGGACGACGGTGGCGAGGTCGCTCCAGCGCTGCTGCGCGATCAGGCGACGCAGGTCACCGTTCATCGCTTCCCAGCCATGGTGTTCAAGGACGGGGAGATAGGTGCGGGTCGAGGCATAGAAGGCGATCCGGTAGCGCGCCTGCTCCCGCGCGGCGTGGACGTCTTCTTCCGTCGCGCCAGTGGCGATGAAGCCGCCGCCGATCATCTCGAAGGTTTCCAATGACCGCCCTGACTTCTTCGCGCCGATTTCGACATTCGGCCAGATGACCTCACGCGTGTACGCGGGCGTCGAGAACGGGTGGATACGCAGGCCGTCGCAGAGTTCTCCGGCGAGTTGGATGTTATAGGAGTTCACTGCGGCAATCTGGATGCCGGGTGGCGGCACGTCGAGCGATGCGGGGCTGAACTCCGGCGTCATCAGGTCCATCGCGTAGAACTCGCCCTTGAAGTTGAGCGGCGTCTTGTGCTGCCACGTCTCCCAGATCGCCCGAAGACCGAGGATATAGTCACGCAGGCGTGGGCCGGGAGAGCCCCAGACCGTGCTGAACCGTCGTTCGATGTGCCCCTTGACTTGTGTGCCAAGCCCGAGGACGAACCGCCCGTTCGACATCTCCTGCAGATTCCACGCCGTGTAGGCGTTCGCCATCGGGCTGCGCGGGAAGGCGATGGCGACCGATGTGACGAGGCGGGCGCGCTCGGTTGATGTGCTGGCAAGCGTGAGGGGCAGGAAAGGATCGCGCCGCAGTTCCGGCTGGGCGATGCTATCGAAGCCGAGGGCCTCAATGGTGCGTGCGTACGCCGGAATCTCCAACCACGGGATGTCGGGCAGGCTCGCTTCAAGTCGCATGGCTTCATCATCCTCCGCGAAGTGTCATGGCGCGTCACGCGCAACCGGGTCGCCGGGCCGGGAGCGCAAGGATACTTCGTCGGCGATGATCTGGCTATGGAGAATGGCCGGCGGCGTGGCGTGACGACGTTGTAACGGAGGGCATCGTTCCCTGACACTGCCGCGTCATGATCGCCCCGCATGATCGCATCGAAGCGGCCCCACATGCGGGTCGGGCAGCGATGCGTCATTAGCGGGGATCGAGGAACAATGAGCGATGAGCACAGCAACCGCCGTCCAGAGCAGACGGAAATGAGTACGGGCGGTGAAGCGGACGAGAAGCGCTGGCGGTACCGGCTCACCGTTCATCGTATCGCTCATGCCCGCCTGCGGGACGAACTGGTGATCGGCCTGAGCGGCAGCTTGGCGACATGGGTCGCACTACGGGAGACGACCGCGCACTGCGCGCTCTCGCCGACTGAATCGGCATGTCTGCTTGCCAGCCTCCAGTCAGCCACCGGACAGACCGCTCCACGTCCATGAGTGCCTGCTCCGCCGTCGCCATCAGATGGATATGACATTCGTGTCACTGCCCGGCCTCAGCAGCATGACTTGGCGGGCAGGCAACGTCTCTGCGGATTTTTCTTGCAATAGAAGGGATGGAGCCCTGAATCGGACTTGAACCGATGACCTCATTCTTACCAAATATCCCGCTCTAAACGCTGTAGCGGTCATGCCAGTTTCCCCTGTACACCAAAGGAATTATCGGATTTGCGTTCGAGCGTTTTCTGTTCAGTTATCGTGTCGTAAAATGCCTCTATGTTCTCGATGATTCTGTGCATTCCTACGTATGGAACCTGCCTCCATGCTCCACTATCGATCAAGAGATGTTCTGACCCTTCACCGATCGGGGGATTGGTGGTGGGGCAGTTTGGGCTATAGCGCTCCATCAAGACAGAAAAAATCGTCAAACTGATCCACTGCTCTCCTTACAACGGGAAGCATTGCCTTCCCCTTGCATCCGGTAAACTACTGGTAATCGGACACCGACCACCATATTTCTGCGACACCAAAGGGGCGGGGAAGGAAAAAGAGGACGATGGGAAGGATTGAAGAGACTCGCCGGGTTTCCCGTCTGCTTGATATGGCGTGGCGCATCGCCGCCGCTCCCCGCCAGTGGACGCGGCGACGACTGGCTGAACAGTACGAGGTGAGCGAGCGCCAGATCACGAATGACCTCACACTGATGCGGCAGGGCCTTCATTGGCAGGTGACAACTTGCCACACCGGCTATTATTTCGATCCCATCCCCGCCATCCCCGGTGTGCAATTCACCTTACCCGAGGCACTCGCCCTTCTCCTCGCCATGCGTGCAAGCATGGCACTCCCCGGCATCGCCTCGGTCGAACTGACGTCAGCAATTCTCCGTCTTGCGTCGCTTGTGCCGCCGCAAATCCAGGCGCTTGTCACGCTTCCGGACTCGCCACCATCACCACGGGAACACACCCTTCGTACACTGCAACTCGCTCTCGGTCAGCGCCGCCGTGTCCATCTGACCTATCAGGCCGCGTCGCATGGCGCTGAGATCACCGAGCGTGATTTCGACCCGTACGCGATCTTTCCCTATGGCCGCTCGTGGCATGTGATCGGCTACTGCCATCTGCGTCGCGCCATCCGCGATTTCAAGGCGGATCGCATCGCCGCCGTCGCCCCACGCACGAGCCTCTACGAGATTCCGTCCGATTTCACGGTCGCCGATTTCCTTAATGAAGGGTGGGGGTTGATGCGCGATACCGGTGAACCCGCCGAGGAGGTGGTATTGCGCTTTTCCGCACTCGCCGGCCGCTGGGTGCGGGAGGAGCGCTGGCACACGACGCAGGAGATCACCGACGAAGCAGACGGCCGGGTGTGCTTCCGCGTCCATGTGCCGGTCACGCCGGAATTCCGCCATTGGGTTTTCCATTACGGCAGCGAAGTCGAAGTCCTCGCCCCTCTGTCCCTCCGCGACTGGATGAGGGCAGAGGCTGAAGTCGTCGCAATGCAATATCGGCGTACGATTGGAGGGAACAGTAATGGGGTGTAGACGTGCCCAAGCGAAAGACGATTTCGGACTAACGGTGTCGCTCATTGCTCCGTGGTATTATCCTCTCAGACGGGCGGAAAGGGGTCGCCAGAATCTGCGGCAAAATCCTGTGCGCGAACTTCTCTACATTTGTAGAGGTGAACCGTCTCTTGCGATCGCGCGCGTAGCGTCCTCGCGTATGCGGGGGAACAGGCAAAGCCGCCTCGTGCCCGAAACCTGGTACGAGGCGGCTTTGCCTGTTTTGTCAAATGCGTACCGATAAATCTTGCGATCGCGAGAGACTTTGCAAAAACATTGACAAGGAAAACTCGGCACGTTAGAGTGGTAGCGTGTCCACCGATATACCGGTCCGATCCCGCCTGCCAGCATGGAGGGCCAGTATATCGGGAGGACACTGAGAAACGTTGACCGGGTGCCTGACCGGTAAGGGTAGACCCTGCCAAGGTCACGGCGTACTGGCTGTATCAGTACGAGCGGGTTCGATTCCCGCCCCGGTCTCTCTAGTATAGGAGAGCGCCGATTTGATGTCAAAGATAAATGGGGAATTTCCGTCGAAAAGTGTCGAAGGCTTCTCACGAGGATGCACAACGAAGGAGGGTGTTGGATGCCACGTTTGTCGTTTTCGTCTCTAGTCCTGTGGGCGAAATCGCGTACTGGAGAGCAAGGCCCTCCATTCCACCCGTTACTCTTTCACCTGCTCGATGTTGCGGCGGTGACCCAAGCGATCTGGGATCGCGTGCTTTCACTGGCGGCGAAGCGGGCGATTGCGGCGGAACTCGGTCTCGGCACGAATGTCGCGGCAGCGCGATGGTGGGTCATCTTCCTCGCCGGGGCGCACGACATCGGCAAGGCATCACCCGCCTTCCAGTACATGAAGAACCATGCCACAGACGAAGCGCAAAAGGCGTTGCACGAGCAACTCGGTGCCGCCAACCTTCCGAACACCCTGAAGCCGAATCAGACGCGGCACGGACCAATCAGCACACTTATCCTCCAAGATGTCCTCGCAACGGCGGACTACGGCTGGTCCGCGCGGGATGCGGAGAACATCGCCACCGCGATTGGCGGACATCACGGCATCTTTCCTTCCAGCAGCCTACTTGGAGAACAAGATACCAAATATGGACGCGGCGAAAAGGGTGCGTGGGACACCGTTCAGCGCGAATTGCTTGCGATGCTCGCCGATCTGCTCGGTGGGGTACCGGAGCGGGTTCCGCAGGGCGTGACCACTGCGGCGGCGATGACCATTGCGGGTCTCGTCTCGGTGGCGGACTGGATCGGCTCGGACGATGCCCGTTTCGCCTACGCGGAGCGCGGGGCGGACGGGCTACCAATCCTCTCGCCAGAGGCATACCGCGACCACGCGCGTCAGTGCGCGGCAACGGCAATGAGCGATCTGCGCTGGCAATTGCCTACGGAATCGGGTGAAGCAAAACGCGAATTCCGGGCGATCTTTACGTTCGAGCAAAACCCGACGCAGCAGGCGGCGATTAACCGGGCGGCGGACATGCACGCGCCGGGGCTGACGATCATCGAGTCGCCGATGGGCGAGGGCAAGACCGAGGCAGCGCTCTATCTTATGGAACACGCGGCGCGTGTCCTCGGTGCGACGGGGTGCTACGTCGCGCTGCCCACGCAGGCGACGAGCAATCAGATGTTCGCGCGCGTGGTGGCATACTTGCAGACGCGCTTCCCCGCCTCCGCCGATATGGTGAATGTGCAACTGCTCCACGGGCATGCCGATCTTTCCGCTCTGTTCACCTTGCTCCGCAAAGCGGCGGAAACCGGCACGACCACGAATGATGTCAACCCCACCGATGTTGATGGCGATGCGCATGCGAGCGTCGTCGCGGCGGAATGGTTCACCTACCGCAAGCGCGGTCTGCTCGCGCCCTTCGGCGTCGGCACCGTGGATCAGGCGCTGCTCGCGGTCTTGCAGACGCGCCACGTCTTCGTGCGGCTCTTCGGCCTCGCGCACAAGTGCGTCATCATTGATGAAGTTCATGCGTATGATACGTATATGACGACGTTGCTCAGCCGCCTGCTGATGTGGCTCGGCGCGCTCGGCTGCCCCGTCATCCTCCTCTCCGCCACTCTCCCGAACGGCCGTCGCGAGGACTTGTTGCGCGCGTACGCCGAGGGAACGGGCCATGCGCTCTCCGAATCCGCGCCGCTTCCTACCGCTCCGTACCCTCGCCTCTCGTGGGTAGAGGATGGTGTGCCCGGCGCGATGCCGATTGCCGGTGTGTCCCCACGCTCGACGAAGCGCGTGCACATCGTGTGGGTGGACGGCACTGTTCCGGAAGGCGAGGAAACGGACTTCCCGCTCGGTGAATTACTGCGGAAGAAACTAGCGCACGGCGGCTGCGTGGCGGTGATCTGCAACACGGTCGCGCGGGCGCAGGCCGTCTATCGCGCCCTGCGACGGTATTTCCCCGACGACGAACTCGCCTGCGATGCGGATGGGAACGCGATTGACGGTCATCCCGTACTTGATCTCCTGCATTCCCGCTATCGTTTCATCGAGCGGCAGCAGCGGGAGCAGCGCACACTGCTGCGCTTCGGTAAGCCGGGGGACACAATCGAGGTGGAGCAAGGCGGAGTGACGACGCAAAAGACCGTCAATCGCCCCAAGACTGCCGTGCTCGTCGCGACCCAGATCATCGAGCAGAGCCTCGATCTCGACTTCGATCTTATGGTGACGGACCTCGCCCCGGCAGACCTCGTCCTCCAGCGCCTCGGTCGCCTCTACCGCCACGACCGCCCCGACCGCCCAACCGGGGACGATTGCACCCTCTACCTCTGTCGCCCTGTCTCGGTCAGCCCGGAGGGCGTGCCGACCTTCGAGCGGTACTTTGATTTGGTCTATGACGCGCATGTCCTCCTGCGCTCGTGGCTCACCCTCCATGACCGCACGGGGCTGTTCATTCCTGGCGACGTCGAGGAGATCATCGAGAATGTGTACGGTGCGCAAGATTGCCCGACGATCTACCCGGACACGCTACGGGCGACGTGGCAGGAGACACGCGCTGAGAAGGAGAAGGGTGACGCGGGCGAAGCGGACGAGGCGCGGGATCGCCATCTAAAACGCCCCGACTTCAGCGGCGAACTGTGGCAGATCGTCCCCGCTCTCGGGATGGAGGAGGACGCGCCCGAACTCCACAAACAATTCCAAGCCCTCACACGATTGTCGGACGAGAGTGTGTCCGTTGTGCTGTTATACCCTCACGAGTGTGACGCGCTCCTCGACGGCAAACCGCCATCCTCGAAGCGCGTCCGGGAGATATTGCGGCGATCGTTGACGGTCAGCACACGCCGTGCGGTCGCAATCATTCGAGAGGAGGGAGAGAAGCCGACCGCATGGAAGAAGGCTCGGTTCCTACGGCATCACTACTGTGTGCGTCTCGAAGCCGATGGCACGTACGGGAGGGGGAAGAACCGATTGCGCTACGACAGGACCGAGGGTTTGACCGTGATACAGGGGAACGAGGTGATGCCCTGATGCAGCAATTCAATCTGCTCGATGAGCGGTGGATTCCTTGTATTCGCGCGGACGACGGCACGGAAGAGGAGTACAGCCTCGCCGGTGTGCTCGTGAACGCGCACGCGCTGCGGGAGATTCGCGACTCCTCTCCGCTGGTGATTGCCGCCCTCCATCGGCTACTGCTCGCGGTGATTCACCGCGCCACGCGGCCGGACGGTGAGCAGGGCGGCCCCGCATCGTGGGAGGAATGGCGCGACCTCTGGACGCAGGGACACTTCGATGCGGAGCAATTAACGCAATACCTCGAAGTATGGCGTCACCGCTTCGCATTGTTCGGCGACGATCGACCCTTCTATCAAGCGGCAAGTCTCGACTTCTCCTATGAACGCGCGATCACCAATCTTACGCATGAACTGAATACGGACGGCACTACGCTCTTCGATCACACCACGCGGGCGAACTCCCCGGCGTTCTCCCCCGCCCGCGCCGCGCGCTATCTCGTCGCGCATCAGGCATTCGCCATCGGCGGGCTGCTCTCGCTGGAGAAGGGACAGGACCCGAAACTCTATAAGTCCGCCGATTCCGCACCGCTCACGAAGGGTGCCGTACTGCTCGTGCAGGGGGAAACCCTCTTCGAGACGCTGATGCTGAACCTGCACCGCTATAACCGCCAAGATGCGGAGCCGTTCGCGATGGATGCGGATGACGCCCCAGCCTGGGAACGCGAGACGGAGACGAGGGCCGAAGACCGCCGTTTGAAGGGGTATCTCGATCTGTTGACATGGCAAAGCCGCCGCATTCGGTTGCACCCCACCAAGGAGCCGGATGGGACGGTTGTGGTGCGGAGCGTCGTCGTCATGAAGGGGAATCAGTTCCCGGACGGCTTCAACCGCTTCGGCCACGAGACAATGCTCGCCTTCCGCGTCAATAAGAAAGCGAAAGGGGCGGAGGACCCGACGCCCGTTGTCAGTTTCCAGCCCGAGAAAGCCCTCTGGCGTGACAGCCTCACATTGCTGCAATCGGCGGAGGATGCGAGGAAACGACCGAAGATGCTTGACTGGCTGGCGATCCTCACCGGACATCATGTCCTCGACCGCGCGCAGAGGGTGCCACTTGTCGCCTACGGTCTCGGATCGGATCGGGCAAAGATCTTCTTCTGGCGCACGGAGCAATTGCCGCTCCCGCTCGCCTATCTCTCCGACCCTGACTTGCTGGCGCGCGTCCGCGATGCTCTCGCACTCGCGGAGCAGACGGGGCGGGTCCTGCGCGATGCGATCCGCGAATTCGCCCGCTATATCTTCGTCCCCGACCCGTCAGATGATGTTCGAGTAACGCAAGACCTCTATCGTCAACGGAGCAAGGACATCGCTGCCTTATGCGCCACCCTCGCACCCGGTCGGCGGTACTGGGCGGCGCTGGACGCGGAATTCTCCCGATTTCTCGTCGCGCAAGCGGGAGAGGCGGCGAGCCGCCCGCCGGGAGAGACAGGGGAGTTGCCGATTGAACAGGCATTCATAGATTGGGGTAACGCAGTGCGCGACGCCGCGCGTGACGACTTCACCGCGCTTGTCGGCGGGCACGATGACTCGGCGCGTGCAATGAAGGCGACAGTGCAGGCGCGGGGGTATTTCGAGGGACTATCGGCCTACTGGCGCAGACGCGCCGGATTGGACAGGAAGGAGGAAATGAATGGTGGATAGCGATGCGCCTTTCATCCGCTATCTCTACAAACTTGCGAGCGACGAGCGCGGCGGCGGCAAGGACGCACCGGGCGCGCGGGCTGCACTCGCCGGATTGCGCCGGGGGCGCGGCAAGGAGCCGGGGACAGTCACCGAGATGTATTCGCTTGTCGTGCCGCGATTGCGAGAAGCAAAATCGTGGGAACAGCAGTCATGGGTGGACGAAACATATTTCCTGATTGCCGCACTTTTCGCGGGTCACCGCTGGAGCCGGGAAAACGCCGAACCGGATTCATTCAAGGAGTCCCGTAGCAACCTCGGCACGTCATTCCGCGCATTCGCGCGCGCTGCCGAAGCCGACGGGCATGCGGTGAGCGCGAGTACGGAAAAGCGCTTCGCCGCTCTACTGGAATGCGATCGCCAGCGGTTGCCCGATCATCTACGCTACGCCATTAACCTCTTGGGCGACATCCCAATTGACTGGGCGACATTGCTCGATGACATCCTCCGCTGGGATGCGGAGAAGCGGACGCAACTGCGATGGGCGAAGGCGTATTGGTATCGCCCGCCCGCGAGACCCACCGATGACGAATCCCCAACGGGACAGACCAACGACGATGACGACAATGGCGCTGACGCGCTCGCAGAAGAAGGAGACTAACCACCATGTTGATTGAACTGCACGCCATTCAGAACTTCGCGCCCTCGAACCTGAACCGGGACGACACCGGCGCGCCGAAGGATTGCCTTTTCGGGGGGTACCGCCGTGCCCGCGTCTCCAGCCAAGCCTTCAAGCGGGCGATGCGAATGGAGTTCCGTGACGGCGGCCTGCTGCCGGACAAGGCGGATATTGGCACGCGCACGAAGCGCATCGTCGAGGGGTTAACCGCGCGGTTGGGAGACGCCGGGATCGCGGAGGAGGAGTCGAGGCCGCTCATCGAACGGGCGCTTGGCGGCCTCGGCCTGAAACTCGAAGAGAACAAGACGCAATATCTCCTCTTCGTCGGCCCCCGCGAACTCGACGCCCTCGCGGTGGCGTGCGTGCAACTCCGCGATATGGGAGAGAGTGATACGACGGGCGACGGGGCGACGAAGAGCGGGCGGAACGCGAAGAGAGAGGCGAAGAGTGCCATCACCGGGGAGATGCAGCGGACCTTGAAGGCGGCAATGGACGGCGGCAAGGCAGCGGACATCGCGCTCTTTGGGCGGATGGTCGCGGATAATGCCGACATTAACACCGACGCCGCTTGCCAGGTGGCGCACGCCATCTCCACGCACAAGACGGACATCGAGTTCGACTACTACACCGCCGTGGACGACCTCAATCCGAAGGAGGAGACCGGGGCAGGGATGATCGGCACGGTGGAGTTCAACTCCGCCTGCTTCTATCGTTACGCGAACGTTGACCTCGACCAGTTACGCCACAACCTCAACGACGATGCGGCAGCAGTCCACCAAACACTTGAAGCGTTCGTGCGCGCCTTCGTGACCGCCATCCCCGCTGGGAAGCAGAACAGTATGGCGGCGCAGAACCCGCCCTCGTTCGTCTTCGCGGTAGCGCGGGACGCGGGCAACTGGTCACTCGCCAACGCCTACGTGCGCCCGGTGCCGCAGCACGCGGACGATCTCGTCAAGGAATCCATCGGGCGGCTCGACACGGAATGGGCGGGGATTACGAAGATGTACGGCACGCGCTCCATCGTCGGCACCTGGTGGTGCGCCTCCCACGACGTGCCGCAGTCCATCGCGCTGCGCGATGAGGTGCCGGATGTGGACACCCTCGTTGAGCGCGTGCTCATGGCAGGGACGGCATGAAGACGCTGCTGATGCGGCTCGCGGGGCCGATGCAGTCATGGGGGACGCAGAGCCAGTTCCGCGAGCGCGACACCGGGCTTGAGCCCTCCAAGAGCGGCGTCATCGGCCTCTTGTGCGCCGCGCTTGGCCGTCCGCGCGAGTCATCCGTCGCCGACCTCGCCGCGCTGGTGATGGGTGTGCGGGTCGAGCACGAGGGGGCGATGCGCCGCGACTATCAGACCACAGGGGGTTGGCACCTCCGGGAAGACAAAGGGCGATACGGCGTGGCGAAAGCGGACGGGAGTTTGTCGAAGGAAGCTGTGCCTTCCGACCGCTACTACCTCGCGGACGCGGACTTCCTCGTCGGCTTGAGCGGAGAGGATGAGCGGCTGCTCCACGCACTCGATGACGCCCTCGCGGCGCCGCACTGGCCGCTCTGCCTCGGGCGCAAGGCATTCGCCCCCGCCGTGCCGGTATGTCTGCCGGAGGGCGGTGTCGTGGACGGCGATGTCGAAACCGTCCTCAAGGAACATCCATGGCTTGGTCATCGCAGACCCGGCGAGCGGAAGCCGGAGAGTCTTCGTCTCGTGCTCGAATCCCCGACAGGAGCGCGGCGGCAGGACGTGCCGGCCTCGTTCGCGCTGGGGCGGCGGGAGTTCCGCGTCCGCTACGTCGCAACAGACTTCGTCTCGCTGAAAAATCTACCACAACAGGGAGGAGAAGTGACCGATGTTTCTGTCGAAACTGACGCTGAATCTGCGTGAGCGCGATGCCCGCCGCGCCCTTGGTGATTGCCACCTACTGCACACGATACTGATGCGCGCCTTCCCGACGCTGTCGGGGGAGTCGAACCCGCGTGCGGCGGTCGGGTTGCTCTACCGCATCGAGCCGTCGCGCGAGGCGCGTGTGTCTATCCTCGCGCAATCCGTCACCGAGCCGGATTGGTCCCGCCTCCCTGAGTGGTGCACCGAAGACCAAACCAAGTCCGTCGTCGCCTTCTACGACCGTATCGCGACGGGTCAGACGCTCACCTTCCGCCTGCGCGCGAACCCGACGAAGATTGCTGGAGAGCGCCCGGATGGTGGACATCTGGTGAATGCCCGTCGGAAGGTGCTACGTGATCCGGTAATGCAAATCGAATGGCTCGTCCGCGCGGGGGAGCGAAGTGGGTTCGATCCGGTCTTCGTCCATGTCGCCCGGCGCGCGCCCGACGGGACGATCACCGGCACGGTGGACGTGCCGGACGTTCGGATTGTGCCGGAACCAGATGTCCGAGGGAATGGCAACAGAACTCTCGGCTCTGTCCGCTTCGAGGGGCGCCTCACCGTGCGCGATGCCGACCAATTCCGCCGCACTCTCGCGGATGGGGTTGGGCGCGGCAAAGCGTACGGTTTCGGCCTCCTCTCTGTCGCACCGGCACGCCTATAGCACAGTTGTCGTTCTCTATCTGATCACTTACCTCAGCACTTTTACAACCGAGGAGTACGACATGAGCGCGAGCATGGATCTGCATCTGCTGCCCAAAATCCGTGATGGCTGGAGTTATCTCTATGTCGAGCACGCAAAGATTGAGCAGGAGGCAAAAGGGATTGCGATCTACGACACAAATGGCGCCACGCCCGTCCCCTGTGCGTCTCTTACCCTCTTGATGCTCGGCCCCGGCACGAGCGTCAGCCACGCCGCGATCCGTGCCCTTGCGGACAACGGGTGTCTCGTCGTCTGGGCGGGTGAGGAGGGTGTCCGCTTCTACGCGCAGGGGATGGGCGAAACACGCTCCGCCGCGCGACTCTTGCGCCAGGCATGGCTCGTCTCCGATCCCGTCCGACGGCTCGCGGTCGTGCGGCAGATGTACGAGCGCCGCTTCCCCGATCCCCTCGACCCCGATCTGACTCTCCAGCAAATTCGCGGTAAGGAGGGAGTGCGGGTGCGGGAGGCATATGCACGCGCCAGCCGTGAGGCGGGTATTGAATGGCAGGGTCGTTCGTACCGGCGCGACTCCTGGGCGAGCGCTGACCCTGTCAACCGCGCCCTCTCCTGCGCCAACAGTTGCCTCTATGGAATCTGCCATGCCGCGATTGTCTCCGCCGGATTCTCGCCCGCCCTCGGCTTCATCCACACCGGCAAGATGCTCTCATTCGTCTACGACATCGCCGATTTATATAAGGCGGACATGACGATCCCACTCGCTTTCAAGGTCGCGGCCGCAGGGAAGGAGAAATTGGAGAGTCGCACGCGCCATGCCTGCCGCGATATCTTCTACGCCAAACGATTGCTCGCACGGATCGTAGATGACATTGACGCGGTGCTGACAGTTCCGGTTATCGAGACGCCAGACTTCGATACGGACTTCGCCGCACCCGGTGGGCTGTGGGATCCGGATACGGGCGAGGTCGCGGGTGGGGTGAACTTCGCTGACGAACCGGAGGAGGTGCAAGATGGTGATATTCATCCTTGAGCGCGTCCCGACCAGCCTGCGGGGCGAACTGACACGCTGGATGCTGGAACCGAAAGCGGGGGTCTTCATAGGCAAACTCTCGGCGATGGTACGCGAGCGACTCTGGGAAAAGATTTGCCAAGGCATGGGTGACGGGGCGGGAATGCTTTTCTACAGCGCGGACAATGAGCAAGGCTTCGCGATCCGGTACTGGGGCAGCACCACGAAGCGGATTGTAGACTTCGAGGGCATTTCGCTTGTGCAGATCCCCGCATAGCAGCGAAAATACCAGTATCGTCCCCGCGCACGCGGGGGTGAACCGGGCAAACCGCACCTCAACGCGCTCGCGGCGCAATCGTCCCCGCGCACGCGGGGGTGAACCGTCGTCCATCCCCGCTTCGTCCGCCCAGACCGCATCGTCCCCGCGCACGCGGGGGTGAACCGTGACGAAGTGGAATGAGGCGCTGGATACGATCATCGTCCCCGCGCACGCGGGGGTGAACCGTAGGCGGCGGTCTCGCTCGGTGTGGACGCGGGATCGTCCCCGCGCACGCGGGGGTGAACCGATGCTGCCGATGGGGGCGCGGATGACGCGATCATCGTCCCCGCGCACGCGGGGGTGAACCGCACTACGACGAGGTACAGAAGGCCGCGACCGCATCGTCCCCGCGCACGCGGGGGTGAACCGGTCGCGTTGTCATCGTACTGTTCGGGCAGCGAATCGTCCCCGCGCACGCGGGGGTGAACCGTCGCGCGGCACACACCGGAGGATTTGCGCGCTATCGTCCCCGCGCACGCGGGGGTGAACCGGCCCGCGAATGGGGGACTCTCGATTGAGAGATATCGTCCCCGCGCACGCGGGGGTGAACCGTAGGACGGTTTCAACTCAACGAGAACCGCGCGATCGTCCCCGCGCACGCGGGGGTGAACCGTTCGCGCCCCGCCCGCCCTGAATGGCATTCGCATCGTCCCCGCGCACGCGGGGGTGAACCGCGTCATGAGGATCGCCGCCTGGCGTTTGGTGAATCGTCCCCGCGCACGCGGGGGTGAACCGATCGCGGTCGAGCGAGCGTGTGCGGTTGCGGGATCGTCCCCGCGCACGCGGGGGTGAACCGAGTTGGCTGAATATCTCGGAGTAAAGAGCGTCATCGTCCCCGCGCACGCGGGGGTGAACCGGCAATGGCGGAGATGGCGGAGTACCGCACGAAATCGTCCCCGCGCACGCGGGGGTGAACCGGCCACCCTCGCGGATAAGGTGCGCGCGCTCGAATCGTCCCCGCGCACGCGGGGGTGAACCGGAATGGCAGATCACGCAAGCGGCGCAATATCGATCGTCCCCGCGCACGCGGGGGTGAACCGAGTAAGATAGTCATATAGTCAAGCGACTACACATCGTCCCCGCGCACGCGGGGGTGAACCGTTGGCGTCGGGCTGCGTCCAGTCGAGCACCTTATCGTCCCCGCGCACGCGGGGGTGAACCGGAAACCGGCGTGTGAGTATCACTATCGGCATCATCGTCCCCGCGCACGCGGGGGTGAACCGTCGTTGGGCGACCGGCGAGAGGAGCAATGGGAATCGTCCCCGCGCACGCGGGGGTGAACCGGGGAACAGGGATGAACCACTTCACCGATTGCAATCGTCCCCGCGCACGCGGGGGTGAACCGGCGAGGCCGTCCAGACTCGCCTTGGTTTCGAGATCGTCCCCGCGCACGCGGGGGTGAACCGATCGCGCGGTGCTGCCAGTGATGCACCATCGCATCGTCCCCGCGCACGCGGGGGTGAACCGGGGGCAATCAACGCGGCGGTCGTGCAAATGATATCGTCCCCGCGCACGCGGGGGTGAACCGCCCAAGCCAATCAGGTCGGCGTCCGTCACCGAATCGTCCCCGCGCACGCGGGGGTGAACCGTAGGCCAACCCGTTACTCGTCTGGTGGATGGCATCGTCCCCGCGCACGCGGGGGTGAACCGTCCGGGTACTGCGCCGCGCCCAGTGTGTTCGCATCGTCCCCGCGCACGCGGGGGTGAACCGTCGTGCGGCACACGAACGGGAACGTCCTCATAATCGTCCCCGCGCACGCGGGGGTGAACCGAGCAGCCCCGCCGCCAGAAACGCCAGTCCCGGATCGTCCCCGCGCACGCGGGGGTGAACCGAGATCGCCGCCCTCCGCGCTACTGTCGTCGCGATCGTCCCCGCGCACGCGGGGGTGAACCGAGCTTGCGCATGTTCGCGGACCGTCTCGAGGTATCGTCCCCGCGCACGCGGGGGTGAACCGACCAGTTAGTCAATTGGACACCAGATAGCGGCATCGTCCCCGCGCACGCGGGGGTGAACCGTATGAGGCCGATCAATCACAACGAGTTATGATATCGTCCCCGCGCACGCGGGGGTGAACCGGACATCGGTTACGCTCCTCCCGCCGCTGCCTGATCGTCCCCGCGCACGCGGGGGTGAACCGACCGGCACGTTCAACTGGCGCGAGGCGAACACATCGTCCCCGCGCACGCGGGGGTGAACCGTGGAAGATGAGCGGGGGACCGTCGAAAGAAAAATCGTCCCCGCGCACGCGGGGGTGAACCGGGAACGAGATTGGCATCGCACAAGATCAGTTGATCGTCCCCGCGCACGCGGGGGTGAACCGCACGAGGCGATCATGACGCCTGAGCAGATTGAATCGTCCCCGCGCACGCGGGGGTGAACCGAATGGCCGAACTTCGACCCGCACGGCAAGGCGATCGTCCCCGCGCACGCGGGGGTGAACCGTGGTTGCCATCGGCAACATGAAACGCCTGGAGATCGTCCCCGCGCACGCGGGGGTGAACCGGGGAAGGATACGCTCCCTGAGGTGATTGCGCGATCGTCCCCGCGCACGCAGGGGTGAACCGGCGGGGGAAGCAGCGAACCGAGATCATCGCCACGGTATGTAAGTGTAGCCTGACGTAATATAGTGCGATGTCAGGCGAATCTGATGTCAGCGTGTCAACGGCAATAAATACGGCCGCCAAGCCGTAGCCTGCGCTTCAGTAGCCTCGATCCCAAGTGCCGATGCCAATCTCCGCACGCGCCGCCACGAAGAGCGGATCCTCGACAAGTTCCCATCGTTCCACGCCCTCCAAGATATTTGTGACCGCCCACACGAGTGCGTCAAGGCGATCCGGGCTGCTCCCGCTGGCGGGTGTCCACGTCGTCAGTTGATCTTCCAGTTCGAGAAGCGGGCGCACATGCCACGCGCGCCGCTGCTCGTATAGACTTGCGACCGGCTCCGCGCGCGTCAGTTTTCCCCGCGATGCATGCACAAGCGTTACGGGCACGTAGGGGTTCACCGTCTGCAACACCGCCGCCACCATCGCACCGCCTTGATTCGCTTCCGCGACGATCCGATCTCCGCCATGCGCCGCGAGTGCCGCGATTGCTTGTCGCGCCCAGCCATCCGGGGTGTAGCGTCCGCTGCGGTCATCAAGGACGTACACCGCGCCGTCCACACCGAGACCGACGACCACGATCCCCGTTTCGTCGGACTCCTCGCCGCTGCTTACCGCTGGATCAACGCCGACGACGACGCGCACGAGACCGGGGGGTGATCGACGCTGGTCGAACATCGCGCGCTGCCACAACGCGCCGGGCACATCTTCAAGCAGTTCGCCGTCCAGTTCCTGCCGTCCAAGCCGCGTCCCCTGATACCGCTTGACGATCTGATCGAGGAAGGCCGGGGCAAGGTTCGCGGCATTCTCGCCCGTTGAGCCGCGCGTCACCGCCGTCGTTGGCGCATTGAGTAGGTCACGCACGAGGCGCACGGGCCGGGGAGTTGTCGTGACGATCTGGCGCGGATCAGCACCGAGACGTAGGCCAAGTTGTAACTGATCCCAGGCGTCGGGAAACCGCCACGCCGCGAGTTCGTCCGCCCAGGCGCAGTCATGTTGCGGGCCGCGTAGCCGGTCGGGTTCGTCAGCGCTGAACGTTGTCGCGATCGCACCGTTCGGCCACGTTAACCGACGCTTCGAGGGTTCGTAGATGGGCCGTGCGTGGTTGGGAGAGATGGACAAGATGCCGCTGGTTCCTTCTACCATTACATCGCGCACATCCGCTGCGGTCGGGCCAACGAGGGCAACGCGCCGCGCCGTGCCCTGTTCCACCTGTGCGCGCACCCACTCCGCGCCCGTGCGGGTTTTGCCCCAACCGCGTCCCGCGAGGACAAGCCACGTTCTCCAGTCGCCGGGGGGCGGCAGTTGGTTCGGGCGGGCGATCCGCTCCCAATCCCCGCGTGGATCGAGCGCGGCAGCGAGACTAGCCGCGAGATTCATTTGTCGCCTCCAATGCGGTGAGCCGGTGTGCGACGGCGGCGCGGGCATCTGGAAATGGGCGCAAGGCTTCGACGATCACCGCCTGCACCCGCTGCCATTCCGGGCTAATAAGGATGTTCACCGTGCTGGCGTCTTGTAGTTCGCCCAGGAGTTTCGCCTGCATCTCAATCTGGCGCTGGATGCGGTCTATCGCCTTAAGCGCCAGGTGCGCATCGTCGCGTTCCCGCGCCTCGGAGAGAATGGCAAGGCTCTCGGCATTGACGCGCGCCAGTTGCGCCACGACATCGAGCGCATGGGCCGCGTCGCCCACCTCCTTTGCGGCGGCGAGCGCTGCGGGCAGATGCCGGTCCCGATGGCGGGCGAGCGCGTCCTCGGAAACGCGGTATAGCGCGGAGAGTTCACGCAAGGGCTTCCCGGCGACAATCTCGCGATCTATCGCCTGTGGGTCTTTGTGGGCGCAGACTGTGCATGTTCGCGGCATGAATTATCGCCGTCCCTTCTGATACTCGGCTTGGAGCCGCATGCAGTAATCGTGATCGTCCTCGTTGGCGCACTGCTCAATGTTAACAAGCCGCCCATACTCGCGTACGGCGCAGGGTACCCACACGATGGATGTCTGTCCCGCGCGCGGCAACCAGGTGTCAAGCACCCATCCCGGTAGGCTGACGAGGGCGAGTGCGTCCTCAATGGTCAGTGAGCGGAGCGGCACTCCTAGCCGCTCCTTGAAATCTTCCGCCGATGAGATGCCGCGCTCGGCACACGCGAGGTTGAAGGCATCGGTGGGACTAATCATCACTCGCCGCCCTTGTGTGCGATGCCAAGTCGATCACATTGGAAGGGCGCAAAGAGCGAGGACGTATTTCAGCGTCATCAGCGTCATCGGCGTTAATTCCGGTGCCACCAATGGCTTCGACCCGTAACGCTGTTGTGACGCTGGTAACGCTCGCAGCGTCATCGGCGTAATCACCAGCGTTATGCTTGTTTCCCTTGCTGTCATTGGCTTCGTCGGTGTCCCGTAACGCTGATAACGCTCGCAACGCTGTTTTGTCCTGTTCTTCTTGATCGGGGACGCCGAGCCATTGCAGGTGAATTTCCCGCTGTTTCGGCCATTCAACGGACAGCCCGCCGGCGCGCAAGTTCGGCGCGGAGCGCTTCAACTCCCCTGATAGCCGGGCAGCATCCGCAGGCCACCCGCGCTGTTTGCGTGTGGCCTCATCCGTGTGTGCGACCAATTCTCCCAGGAGGTTCGTCGCCGTGCCGTGCCACTCGCCTTTGCTCTTTACGAAGGTAGTCAGTGCGGTTGCGAGCGGCGATGCCTCGACAGCCAACTCGTGCGCGCTCGCCCGATTGTGGCTGTATGCGCGAAGGAAGTCGTCGGCGGTGAAGCCGAGCGCGGGGGCGGCGGCTGAAACCCAGAGCGCGAAGTCCGCCATGCGGGGCATGGTGTGTAAACGGATCGTGGGAAGGTTGCGGATTGCCATACTAACAGCGGTCAAAAGCGCGCCGATGATCGCCCGGCGCTCCTGCTCGAATGCCAGCCAGAGTTCCGCTTCTGACTGACGCTGATCGTCGGGGATGCGCCGGAGATTGAGCGGTATCAGACGGTCCAACAGGTCGCTCCGCGTGACAAAATCGGTAATGCCGTTCACGATGACAGGGCGCTGTGCGTCGATGATCGTCTCCTCGTCATCGGCGTAGAGTTCCCGCGTCGCGAACCCGCCTCCCGTCGCCAAGCGGCAGAGGGCATCACTAAGCCAAATCGGGAGCGTACTCACATTGTCGAACGCCAGATGCCAGCCGTTCGTTGCGGCGATCATCAGGTCTCGCTCATCGCGCGGCATCGTCCGTAGCGGAGCGGCGTTCGGATCGGTCAGGGACCGCATGATGCGGGCGAGGGTGGATTTCGCGCTACCTTGCTCTCCGAAGACGCCGAGTATCGGATACGGCCCGCGCGGGCGCATCGCCGCGACGAGCGCCGCGACGAAGAGAATCCAATCGGCATCAGTGAGATTGATGAAGCGACGGAGCGTTTTTAGCGTTCCACCGTTAGCGGGCGTCGGGAGTGCGAGCATCCCCCTGGTGCGACGGAAGCGTACCGTCGAGTCGGTGACGATCCGCCAGCCGTCCCGGTCGATCTCCACGACGCGCCATGCGGCATCACCGAGGTCGAGGTAAATCGCGCCGTCGTGTTCGGCTAGCCGGATGAAGACGGGATGTTCTTCCCCATCGTATCGGGCGCAACCAGCGAGGGCGCTAACGGCATCCTGTACCGCCTGCGTGTTCGCGCTCCCGCCATACTCGCGATAGTAGCGATGTGCAAGCCACTCCTTAAAGCCGCGCGATGTGAGCCGGTGCGTTTCCCGGTGGCTGCCATTTGTGATCGTTGCGTACGGGATGCCCTGCGGCGTGTGGAACAGTTCGGCCTCGTCCGCGAGCGCGATGAGGTCGTCCCGCTGCGGCGGGCGCTTGCTTTGGCGCGGCGATGTGTCGCCCGCCTCTTCGGTGGACGCGTCTCTCGCGAGGGTGTATATCTCCTCCATCATGTGACCAGCAAATAGGAAGTCATCAAGCCCTTGCTTTCCACCGTCAGCCGCAGGCGGTAGGAAGATGTGCCGGACGTGCGCCCCTCGCCGCGAGAGGAAAGCAGTTAGTCGGTCGAGCGCATTCTTGACGTTCGGGTTCGTCATCACGTCGGAGTCGAAACAGAGGGACACGTCACGGTCATTGAGGGCGATACTCTCCCAGTCGGGCAGCGCGACCGTGCCGCCCTGTTCGTTCTTGCCACGAAAGTTGAAGACGCCAAGAAGGGCGATGCAGTTTCCGCCCTGCGATACCGCCGCATCCCCCTTCTTTACTCCTTCCGTCACGATCAACGGCACGGAGGGATCGCCAAGAATCGGACGCACGGCGGGAGGGACATCAATCACCATGCGCGATCCGGCAGGCGTCTCATACTTGATCGGTTTTCCATCCCGTACGCGGGGATTGTCGGGCCGCAACTGGTAGAGCGCAACGCCACCGGCCACGCTATGCACTGGGACGAGTAGGGCCGGGACATAGGCCTGGTACTCTGCGAAACCGAGAGCGATGGCCTCCACCGGGTCGGTGATGCTGCGGTAGCCGCGTGCTGCCTGGACTTCGTTCGTGATGCCGGACGCGGCGAGTAGGTCCGCGTGCTGCGGGAGTAGCGACGCCATCAACGCACCTATCCTTCGAGTGCGCCCTGTGTAGCGCGAATATAGATAACAGCGAGCGTCAAGTAGCGGGCTGCCTCCCACTCGCCGTGGTAGCGAAGGCGATGTGCTTGGCGGTCGAGTTGGGCGACGATCTCAGCCAGGGGCATAGTCGGTTCGAGTGTAGCGGAGGGATTGAATACCGTTGTCGTGTGTTTCGGTTCGATGCAGACGAAGCGAAGGAGTTGTATATCTGACCTGGTTAGTGAGGTATAGCCTATCGCCGCCGAACTGCCTGCCGTTGTCCCGGCGGTTTCGGTATTATCGGGCTGCATCTTGTTGTCTCTGTGACCGCTCCCGCCGTGCTTTGGCACTGGCAAGGGCGAGGCGAGTGAAATGGGCTCTCCGCGCATATTCGGCGCGTCGCTGGCGTTCCTCTACGGGGAGCACGCCATTCGGGTCAACCTCTCGCTCAAATTTATTGTGAAATGCCTCGCGGGCCCTTCGGGTTGTCTCCCTGGAATCGTGCCGCGAGTGCGTGATGAGCGCACCGAGACGACCGCGTAGTGCCATTTCTGCGGGGCTAACTTGGTACGCGACGGTGATGAGGTCGGACATGAAACACGCCTCCTCTCCGCCGTTCAGTGTCGCTCGCGAGGAGTGACAGGAACTGGGAGTCAAGAGGCGGGTATATACAACGCCATATTCGTCAGAGGCTCAGGTGAGCCGTACATGCACTGTAGCACATCTACAGCCTTTACGCAACGTCTTGCGGTTTGCGCACAATGAATGGGGTGTCGCAATGCGGACAGTGTATTACTGATGGGAGGCCGATGATTTTTCCAAGCATCTCATTCGGTTCCTCGCCCTTTTTCTGGAGATCCTCCGGTAGATTGCTGCGGCCTTTCGCCGGGTTGCCATTATAGTGATGGCCTCTCACTTGCCGATAGTACCCTGTCGGGGTGACGGTGAATCCCTCGCCTGATAGTGCGATCCATAAGCTGTCTGGGATAGGTGGCATTCGGGATATCGCCTCCTCGTATGAGGCCGTCGCGGTGGTACCGTCCTCCCCATACACGTTGCTGAGCCAGGACGTGTACTGCTCCTCGCGCTCGTGAAGCGTAGCGTATTCATCGGTGCGCGGGACTGGACTAACGCCGGAAAGCCAGAGACGCAAGACCTTAGCAATCATCGGAAAGGTGGGGTCGTCCGCGCGTCGGAACGCCTCGCGCCAAGCAATCGCGTAGCAGATCGGGCCGAGGCGTGCGTCGCATGTGGAGCACCAAACTTTACTTAGCGAGTCTCTGTTACCGAGACGTTTGATGATCGCCACTCTCATCGATTCCCCCATTACAGCCTGTCGCCTGGGCTGAAACGCTGGTGCGCTTCGCGGGCGCGTTCTCCGGCGGCACTCGCGCCATACCGTCCGAGCATCGTGCGTGATCGCCAGCCCGCGAGTTGCATCAAATCGCCTTCACGGCCCCCTTGCACGAGCCACTGATGAGCGAAGGTGTGCCGGAAGAGGTGCGTGTACAGATGGCCGACCCCGGCCTGCTCCGCGCGCTTCTGCACCGTCTGGTAGATGCCGGATGAGGTCATCGGGCCATTGTGTCCGAGCCAGAGGTTTGGCGATGCGGCGGCGTGATGTTTGGCGCGCTCGCGTAGGTAGCGGTCGAGGTCACGGGTCGTCTTCGTCCCAAAGGCACAGGAACGTTGACGCTGCCCTTTCCCCATCACAACGGCAATCTTCCGGTCAAGGTCAATATCGGTGACAAGAAGCCCCGCACATTCCCCGCTGCGCATCCCGGTGTCTAGCAGGAGACGAATCATTGCCATGTCCCGGCGCTGGTCGAAGCCTTTCCCCTCGCACACGTTCAGCAGACGCCGCAACTGATCGTCGGTCAGTACTTCGGGCGGTGTTTCCGGAATCTGCGGCGGCTTCATGTGCTCCATCGGAGAGCGGGTAATCTCTCCTTCATTCACAAGCCACTTGAAGAACTGCTGCACGCCACGGTAGCGCGTGTTTGCCGTGCCGGGACTCTTGGTGTTTAGTAGGTCTGTGATGAACGTCTGGACATGCTCACGCGTAATATCCGCAACGTTCGTTGGCATCCCCCGCGTGCTGAGGAAGATACCAAGCAGTCGCACCGCCTCTATATAGGCGCTGACCGTGTTCGCACTCTTGTTTTCCGCGAGGAGGGAACGGCGGAAGGAGAGGGCAAGAATAGGATAGTCTCCGGTCTCGCATTGACGGGGAAGCGTGGCGGTCTGCATCGGTGCGTCTCCTTGTGGTTTTGTCCAGTTATCATCTGAACAAGCGGTGTGCCACAAAGAGTATATCACAGAACGGATGGTTTTGCTTGCTATAGAAAGGGTGGAGCCCTGAATCGGACTTGAACCGATGACCTCATTCTTACCAAGAATGTGCTCTACCAACTGAGCTATCAGGGCCGATGTGCGTGGTGGGCAGGGAGGGATTCGAACCCCCGTAGGTTTCCCAACTGGTTTACAGCCAGTCCCATTTGGCCGCTCTGGTACCTGCCCAGCGTCTCTCATGCATTGGAGCCGACGGCCGGACTTGAACCGGCAACCGACGGTTTACAAAACCGTTGCTCTGCCATTGAGCTACGTCGGCGCGTCGTTCCCCTCGGCGTTTCTGCCGCGCTGATGAGTATAGGCGACCCGGCGTGGTCGGTCAAGCGCCGCGTGTCATAGGTTGACATGCGCCGGACGCGATGCGATACTCACTCCGCACCCCTCGTGCGCGGGTGGCGGAATTGGCAGACGCGCCAGGTTGAGGGCCTGGTCCCGGTTTACGGGGTAAGGGTTCAAGTCCCTTCTCGCGCACCATCTCTTTTTTGCGGCCCCTCCTTTGGGCGATTAGCTCAGCTGGTCAGAGCGCCACGTTTACACCGTGGATGTCGCAGGTTCGAACCCTGCATCGCCCACCATGCGCGCGTTCGCCATTGACTGGCACCCCTTCCCATGCGATACTTGAACATCGTACGGACAGTGCGATGCGTCACTGTCCGTTCTCCGTATCTACAAGGAGGCGCGCGGCAGATGCAGACGGTCGAGAAGTACCTGGGCAGCACCGATCCGTCACCATCCGATGCGGCATCCGCCGCCAAGTTCGGCCCCGAAGCGCTCACATTCGATGATGTGTTGATCGAGCCCGCCGCCTCGGAAGTTCTGCCGAAGGACGTCAGCACCACCACGCGACTGACACGCGATATTACTCTCTCCATCCCACTGATCTCCGCCGCAATGGATACCGTCACCGAGGCGCGCCTCGCCATTGCCCTCGCGCGGGAGGGTGGCATCGGCGTCGTCCACCGCAACTTGCCGATTGACGCGCAGGTGGATGAGGTGGACAAGGTGAAGCGCAGCGAGTCCGGGATGATCGTCGAACCCGTCACGCTCGGCCCGGACGACCGCGTGCGGGACGCGCAGGCGATGATGGAGCGATACCATATCTCCGGTGTGCCGATCACGGACGAGCGGGGCACACTCGTCGGCATCCTGACCAACCGCGATCTCCGGTTCGAGGAGAATGTGGACCAGCCAATCCGCGAGCGGATGACGAAGGAAAATCTCGTCACCGTCCCGGTCGGCACGACGCTTGAAGAGGCGAAGGCGATCCTCTATCACAACAAAATCGAGAAATTGCCCGTCGTGGACGAGCACTACCGCCTCAAGGGCCTGATTACCGTCAAGGACATCCAGAAGCGCATCCAATTTCCGAACGCCTCGAAGGATAGCAAGGGGCGTCTGCGCGTCGCGGCGGCGGTCGGGACGGGGGACAGCGCGATGGAACGCGCCGAGGCGCTCGTCGCGAAGGAGATTGACGCGCTCTTCGTGGACACGTCGCATGGGCATAACCGTGATGTCCTGCGGATCATCCAGCGCATTAAGCAGACATGGGACGTGCCGGTGATTGCCGGGAACATCGCCACTGCGGGCGCGGCGGAGGCGCTGATCGAGGCAGGCGCGGACGGCATCAAGGTGGGCATTGGGCCGGGAAGCATCTGCACAACCCGCATCGTCGCCGGTATCGGTGTGCCGCAGATTACCGCGATCTGGAATTGCATGCGCGCGGCGGCGGCCTACGATATTCCGGTGGTCGCCGATGGTGGTGTCCAGTTCAGCGGCGATATCGCCAAGGCAATTGCCGCTGGAGCGGATACCGTCATGCTCGGCTCGCTCTTCGCGGGGCTGGATGAATCGCCCGGCGAGGTCGTGCTGTATCAGGGCGAGCGATTCAAGGAATACCGGGGCATGGGATCGTTGGGCGCGATGAAAGCCCGCTTCTCGTCGGATCGCTACTTCCAGGAGGGCGTTTCCGGCAATGTCAATAAGTACGTGCCGGAGGGCATTGAGGGACGCGTCGCGTACAAGGGAGCGCTCGGCCCGCTCGTCTATCAATTGATCGGCGGGCTTCGCTCCGCGATGGGCTATGCCGGTGCAGCGGACATCCGCGCGATGCAGCGTGACACCCATTTCAACCGCATTACGAGCGCCGGGCTGCGCGAGAGCCATCCGCACAGCATCGCCATCACCAAGGAAGCGCCGAACTACCGCGCTTCGAACTGACGGGAACATGGTAGCGCAGGCTTTCCCGCCTGCGCTACCGAGACGAACGCAGCGTGCTTGACGAGGATGAACGCGCGGACTACTGTGCGACTGACACGGGTAAATCCGCGCGTCATTGTGCGCGACGGTTCGATAGCCGATGAGGCTCTTAGGGAGGGCGCCATGTCCACCGAAGGGGAAGTCCAAGCTCGGCACCGACGAACTGGGGCGCGATATCCTCATCCGTCTTCTCTACGCGGGGAGGATTTCGTTGCTGATCGGCGTCCTCGGTGGCTTTTTCCGTCGCTGGGTGGACGACGCGATCAACGGCCTGATCCAGACGACGGTCAATATCCCGCTCCTTTTCCTGCTCATTCTGCTCTCGGTGGTCTTCTCGCCAGGCGTCGTTGGCCTCGCGCTGATTCTCGGCCTCTTTAGTTGGCAGGGGACGGCGCGGCAGGTGCGTGCGGTCGTCCTCTCCGTCAGTCAGCGGGACTACATTGATGCCGCGCGCGTCCTCGGTTCCTCGAATGGGCGCCTGATGTTCCGCCATATCTTCCCGAATGTCATCTCGACCGTGCTCGTCGTCGCCGGGTTCGACATCGCGGGGGCGATCCTCGCCGAATCGGGCCTGAGCGCGCTCGGCTTCGGCGTGCAGCCGCCGACCGCCAGTTGGGGCAACATGCTCTCCAAGTCCTTCCAGTACGCGCTCAAAGCGCCCTGGCTCGTCGTCAGCCCCGGCGTGATGATCTTCCTGACCGTCCTCAGCGTCTTTCTGATCGCCGATGGCCTGCGCGATGCCCTCGATCCGCGCATCAGTTGAGCGCGGAAGCGAAACCGGGGAGATCGGTTTCAACCCCCGCGCCGATGCCGAGTGCGCGCATATTCGCCGCGGCAATGGCGGCGGTGAGGGGATCGCGGTCCACGGCGAGCGCGTCGTGGCCGCTGGCGAGCGCGCGAAGATCGCCGCCGATGCCGCAGCAGAGATCCGCGATACGCCATGCGGCGTGATACCGGGCGGCGTGGTGGGCGGCGACGAGGCCGCTCGTCGCTTGTTCCAGCCCGGCTTGTGTGAAGTACATCCGAGCAGCGTCGTTACCGAACTTCGTGCGTGCCCGCTCGCGGAGGCGTATCTGCGTCATCGCAGCGGCGACGAGAGAGGCGGGAAAGCGATGGCGCAACTCCGTGGCGAGCGCAAGTGTGTTCGCCTCGCTCAATTTGCGCATCGCGATTTCCGCGAGCAATCGCTGACCGGCCTCACTGAGGAGCGTGTTGAACGTTTCGAGATCGGTCATTGCGCGGTGCCGCCGTCATCGCGTAAAGTAGGTTGCGCGGTCGCCGCCGACCGTGCCGCGAGTGTAGTCGAGACGACGGGCTATTGAAAGGACGCGTCACTGTGCAGACCTTCCGACCATAGCGAGCGGGTGCGAAGGATACGCCGCCTCCGTTTCTATGCGTTTCAGGAAGTGAGCACAATGGACGATCAGACTCCCGTGACGGGCCGCGCGCCCGCCGCGATTCACGAACCGGGGGCCGTCGCGGCGCAGTTTGCCCGCTCTCCCGCTGCACGTCTCCGTACGAACCGGAATTTCAACATCTTCTGGCTTGGCCAGAGCCTTTCCAATGCCGGAGACGCGGTCGCGCTGATCGCGATGCCGCTCCTTGTGCTGCATGTGACCGGCTCTGTCGCGCAGATGGGATTCGTGACGGCGACGGTCGGTGTCGCAATGCTCATTGCGGGTATTGTCGCCGGGCCGATTGCCGATCGCGTGGACCGACGCCGGTTTATGATCCTCTGCGATCTGGCACGGATGGTCGTGTACGCGGCGATCCCCCTCGGCTGGTGGATCGCGGGGCCGCAGCGGTGGCTGATCGTTTTCACGGCCGGTTTCGGCGCCTTCTTCGGCATGTGCTTCTCCGTGACCTACATCACGGCGATCGCCAACCTCGTGGACCGCGATCAAGTGACGGACGCGAATGGGCGGCTTCAGGCGAGCGCTGCCGTTGCCAGCGTCATCGGCCCCGCGCTCGCCGGGTTGATCGCGGCGCGGTTTGATCCCGCCGCCGCTCTCGGCATTGATTCGTTCTCGTTCGCCCTCTCCGCCGCCTCGCTCGCATGCATCCGCCTGCGGAAGGCGGACACGCCGCGATCCGATACATTGTCCATGGGGGGTGTCGCGGAACTCCTTGCCGGAGTGCGCTTTCTCTGGCAGCAGCCCGTCCTCCGCACGCTGACGTGGATGATCGCCGGGTTCTCGTTCCTGACGATGGGCGGGCTGGATCTCTTCATCTTCCACCTCACGCATGATCTCGGGCAAGGCGATCGGGCGGTCGGCCTCGTCTTCGGCGTGGCATCGAGCGGCGCGATTGCTGGCGGCCTGCTTGCCGCGCCCGCCCGCCGCCGCTGGGGTTTCGCGGTTTGCTACCTCGGTTCGGTCATCGTCGAGGGAGTACTCCTTGCAGGAATCGGGCTTGCGCCGACCGTCGCATTCATGCTGCCACTGACGGTTGGCTTCATGTTGCTGGAAATCCTCAAGGGCGTGAACTCGATTGCCGTCCGGCAGCAGGTGACGCCGGACCACCTCCTCGGGCGGGTTACCGCCGCCTTCTGGACGATCAACAGCGCGCCCGGCCCGCTTGGCGCCGCGCTCTTCACCGCGCTCGCCGCACAGCGTGGCGCGCCCGCCGTCCTGATATTGATGGGGGCGGGCTTTAGCGCCATCGCCCTCCTCGGTCTGCGCACGCCCGCGCGCTCGCGGCGCCCGGAGGAGTGGAGTACGCCAGGATCACCGATCCAGACGCGATAAGCGCGTCGTAGCGATGCGCCAGGTACATCCGGCAGGCGGAGTTCGGACGTACGGAGAAGTGAGGGGACGGCTTATCAGGAGGATGACAATGATGCGTGTCAGGCTCACGGGTGTCGGACGGAATCGTGCCGCGGTGGCCGCTGTTTTCGCGTTGCTGCTCACCGCGCTTGTGACGGTCGGAAACGCGACGAGCGTGTCGGCCGATGTCTCGGTCAATATCGTCAATTTCGCCTTCATGCCCACGCCGCTCACCATCCCGGTGGGGACAACGGTCGTCTGGACGAACCAGGACAGTGCGGGACACACGACGACAAGCGACACGGGCGTGTGGGACTCCGGGACGGCAGCGCCGCTGAAGAAGGGAGACTCATTCAAGTTCACCTTCAATCAGGTAGGGACGTTTGCCTATCACTGCATGATTCATCCGAATATGCACGGCATGATCGTGGTCACGGGCGCCACCCCACCGCCGAGCGGAAGCCCGCCACCGGGTGGGACGCAGGCGTTCGCCGACCCCGCGTTCCAGGCGCTCTGGGCGCAGACCGACGCGAATCCGTCGGGCCACTCGTACGTCTGGGGGCCGGCCCCGTTCACCGGCGGGCTGATGGAAGATTACAAAGAAGCGCCGGGCGGCAAGCGGCTCGTGCAATACTTCGACAAGGCGCGAATGGAACTGAACACGCCGGGCGGGCCGGTGACGGCGGGGCTGCTCTCGGTGGAGTTGATTTCTGGGCGTCAGCAGAACGGCGATGGGACGTTTGTGCAGCGGGACCCGGCGAGAGTGACCGTCGCGGGCGATCCGGACAACCCATTCCCGACCTATGCCGATCTCGCCAAACTCCAGGGCGCGGAGCAGGATAACAGCAGCAGTGGCGTGCCGATCACCAAAATGGTGAACGCGAATGGCGTGGCCGGAACCTATGCGCCCGCGACCGACGATGCGCTCGCGAAGACGACCGGCTACGACGCGACGACGAAGCACAATATCCCGAAAGCCTTCCTCGACTTCCGGAATTCACCGGACCTCGGCGGCATTCAGGCGATCGGCCTCGCGATCACCGAGCCTGTGTGGGCGAACGTGAAGGTGAATAACACCGTCGTCCCGGTACTCGTGCAGGCATTCGAGCGGCGCGTGCTGACCTACACGCCCAGTAATCCCATCCTCTTCCGCGTCGAATACGGCAATATCGGCCGCGCCTACAACACCTGGCGATACAGTACACCGGCTGGCGGGGCAAATGGTGTACCGCCGACGGCGATGATGCCGCCTGTGGGGAACACCCCAGCCTACGGGCGACAACCGGGCCAGCCCACGGTCAAGCCGGGGTACTAACCGCTTGTAAAAGTAGTAACACGTTACCAAAACATCCCGGTACGAACAGTGCCAGGAGCGACACCCACCATCGGGGCGTCGCCTCTGGCATTTCCGCTGTCCGAGAGGACGCTTGGTGATTTGAAACGGGAGCATTGTTCGAAACGTGTTTCTATCGCGGGTAGCGCCACCGTGTACTATGTGCATCGTTGGGAGTCCGAATGTTTTTGTGAAGCGTAGTGTAGGGAGTCTCGTGGCAGCGAAACGATCGGTACATAGTCGGCGACGTTTTCTTTGCGCCCTCGCCGTTGTCAGTCTCGGAAGCATCACGGCAGCAATCGGCTCTGCCCCCACCAACGCCCATCGCCTATTTAGCGACGACGGCAGGGATGATTCGTTCTCCTTGCAACCCTCACCCACGATAGGCACAACTGGCGGAACAGCCCCGTTGCCTTCCGTTGTTGCTCCATCCGCCATTGTTGCTCCGCCCGCAGCGGTGAACCGGACACTGACCGGGCACACGGGTCGGGTGCTCGGTGTTGCCTTCTCGCCGGACGGAACAATGCTCGCTTCCGTCTCGTTCGATCACACGGTGCGCCTCTGGAAGGTGGCCGACGGTTCGCCCATCATGGTCTTGAAGGGGCATACCGACCGCGTGGACGGCGTCGCTTTTTCGCCGGACGGCACGATACTCGCGACCGCCTCGACGGACAAGACCGTCCGGCTCTGGAATGTGAGCGACAGCGCCCCCCTCCGCACCGTCACCGGACACACCGACGCCGTGATGACCGTCGCCTTCTCGCCCGATGGCCAGACGCTGGCGAGTGGCGGCTATGACCAGACCGTCCGGCTCTGGCAGGTCGTGGACGGCTCGGCGATACGGACGATGCAGGGGCACTCCGCCCGCGTCTCCGGCGTCGCTTTTGCGCCGGATGGTCAATCGCTCTGCTCAGGCGCGTTCGACACCACCGTGCGGATCTGGCAGCCAGCGGATGGCACGACACTGCGAACGTTATCGGGCCACACAGACAAAGTATCGAGCGTCGCGGTCAGCATGGATAGCCAGACGGTGGTATCGGGGTCATTCGACAAGACCGCTCGCGTCTGGAAGGCTTCGGACGGATCGCCGGTCAAGACCCTGAGTGGGCACACTGACTGGCTGATGAGCGTCGCGATCACGCCGGACGGGAAAACGGTCATCTCGGGGTCGAAGGATCGTACGGTGCGCCTCTGGCCGTTGAATGATGGAGGTACGCAGCGCACGCTCACTGGCCACACCGATTATGTACACGGCGTCGCTGTCTCGCCGGATGGATCGCTCGTCGCCTCGGCATCGGCAGATAAAACCGTTCGACTCTGGCCAATCGCCTGAATATCGTCAGGCGGGCATGCCGTCGTCATCGGCGCGATGTGATTGCTCCTCGACGGCATAGGCGACGTGCGCGGCGTTCAAGCGGTCAATCAACCGCGCGAGCATCTCTCCCTCCGCATATGCGCTGACCGGCGAATGACGGTCTACGGTCGTCACACCGGATTCCTTACAGACTTCCAGGAATCGCTTCTTTTGCTCCTCGATGTTCCCCGTCTTATCATCCGTCGTTTCGCCCTTGTAGAGCATATCGAATACAATGCGTGCCACTTCGTGCCCCCCTTTTTCATTTCACCGGCGGTGCCGTTACGTCGTACGCGTGATCGGTATCGCTGGCATAGGCAGCCTCTCTACGTTGTCAATGCAAGAATCTATCCGCAGATGTTTCCGCGTGGGATCGCAGTGGAATTCGGGCTGCCGATTCCATGAGCGCGGTGGCGGCGAGACGGCCACTGGCAACAGCACCCTCCATGCTGTCGTAGAAATCCTGCGTCGTGTAGCCGCCCGCGAGGAAGAGATTGGCAATCGGCGTCGCTTGCGTCGGGCGCAGGTGGTCAATGCCGGGCTTCGGCCAGTAGACAGATTGCGGAATCCGTACGACCGTGCTCTTGACAATCCGCGCCGGTGGCCCGGTATCCGGGAAGGTCGCGTCCACATTCGCCTTCGTCCGCCGTACGATCTCGTCATCCGGCAGATCCATCAGGTCGCGCGCGGGGGCGACGCAGAACTCCATCCGGCTCTTGCCGCCGAAGGCGTAGTCCGGCGTCGTGTTTGCGAGATCGGCATAGACCGGGATACGGCCGTCCGGGCAGAAGAGGATATTATCCACCTGCGTCACTTGCCGGTCGAACCAGAGTTGCACCGTGATCACCGGCACACCCTCGAATTGGCTGAGGCCCGCGAAGTACCGTTCGTCCCGCCGCCACTGATCGGGGATCAGGCGGTTCAGTTTATGGACCGGCAACGCGAGCACGAACCAATCACCGCGCACGATCTCACCGCTGCTGAGTTCGAGGCCGGTGATGCGACGGTCAGGGCCTTCATGGATCGCGCGGATCGGCGCGCCCGTGCGGATGCGGACGCCGCGCGCCGTGAGATAGTCCGCGAGCGGGCCGATCAGGCAGTCCTGCGGCGAACCCTTGAGAAAGCCCATTTTCGAGGCGTCCGGCTGGCGCAGAAACTTGCCGCAAACATCGAGGACGATCTTTGCGCTCATCTCTTGTGGTGGAAGGAACTTGAGGGCGAGCGCCATCGGCATGAACATTTTTTGCAGCATCCGGTCCGAGACGCCGAACTTTCGGTGCCACTCCGCGTACGTCAGCTCATCCTGCCGCGCGCGATAGTCCGGGGAGCCGAAGAGCATCGGGCCGAGCGCCCTGGCGAGCGATAGTTTCTCGTGCCAACTGAAGTAGTGGTTATTGAACACGGCGGGCAGCAGATGCAGCGGTGCGGGAAATGGCCCGGTGCGGAAGGCGAATCGCCCGCCCGCGGAGAGCGTGTACGTCAGCACATGCTCTTTCCAGAGGATGTTCTCGTAGATACCGAGTGCGCGCATCAGGTCGAAGATCTCGACGTATGCACCGAAAAAGACGTGCAAGCCGGACTCGACCCAATCACCCTCGGCGTCGCGCCACGACGATACCTTGCCGCCGAGAATGGGCCGCTGCTCCAGCAATTTGACCTGATAGCCCGCGTCCACCAACCGCTTCGCGGCGGCGAGGCCCGCGAGGCCACCCCCCCCGATGATGATGCGATCGGGTTTCCCGTTCCATTGCATGCCGCGTATCCATTTCCGTGTGACCATTTCCTGTCCCGCACCGTAGTGTACCGCCTCGTCGCGATATGGATCGCACAACCAAACGACCTGACTACAAAACATTGACATAAGTCGTATCAAAGTGTATGATCGGTGTGTCAATGACTACCTGGCACATGTCTGCCTGTGTAGCGATAGGAGGCACGGGAATAATGCAAGATAAAGGCCCACTCTATGTGATTAGCGTCGCGTCGCGGCTGCTCGCGCTCCACCCGCAGACGCTGCGCAAGTATGAACGGGCGGGGTTCGTCGTGCCGTCGCGCACGGATGGAAACCTGCGGCTCTATTCGCCGGAAGATCTGGCCCTGCTCCGGCAGGTGAAATACCTCGTTGATGAGCGCGGCGTCAACCTGGCGGGCGTGGAACTCGCCCTGACCGTTACGCATCTCGCGGAACGGCTCCTCGATCTCGCGGAGCACGAGAGCAATACTGCGAAACTCCGCCGCGATGTGCAGGAAACGGCGATGCAGATGTTGCGTACATTAGGGAGAGTAACGAGTAACGAGTAGTGAGTCGGGCGCGGGATTCATCTCGCTACTCGCTACTTTGAGCGACGATAGGAGCGAAGGATGTTGAACCGATTTACCGAGAAGGCGCAGGAGGCGACGCTCGCCGCGCAGGAATTGGTAATCTCGAAGCAGCAGAGCCAGATGGAGCCGGAGCATTTGCTCGTGGCGCTCCTGGCGCAGGAAGGCGGGGTCGTTCCGCAGGTCTTCCTGAAACTGAACCTCAACCCAAGCGCGCTGCTCGCAGAGGCTGAGGCGGAAGTAAACAAACTGCCGCGTCTTGCGTCCCCCGGCACGACGAACGTTTCCGGCCGGGCGCAGAGTGTCCTCGTCCGCGCCTCGGAGGAGGCGGGCAAACTGAAGGACGAATACGTGAGTACGGAGCATCTCCTGCTGGCGATGCTCGACCCCAAACTTGGGAGCGGCATGGAGCGGATTTTCCGCGCGCACGGTGTGACGCGGGACAAGGTCCTCGGCGTCTTGAAGGAGATTCGCGGCAATCAACGCGTCACGGATCAGAATCCGGAAGGCAAGTACCAGGCGCTCGAAAAGTACGGGCGCGACCTGACGGAGATCGCCGAGCGCGGCAAACTCGATCCCGTCATCGGCCGCGATGAGGAAATTCGCCGCGTCGTTCAGGTGCTGTCGCGCCGGACGAAGAATAACCCGGTGCTGATCGGCGAGCCGGGCGTCGGCAAGACGGCGATCGCGGAAGGGCTTGCCCAGCGGATTATCCGCGGTGACGTGCCCGAAGGGTTGAAGGGGAAGCGGATCGTCCAACTCGACATGGGATCGCTCGTCGCGGGCGCGAAGTTCCGGGGCGAGTTCGAGGAGCGATTGAAGGCCGTTCTCAAGGAAGTGCAGGAGAGCGACGGAGACATCATCCTCTTCATTGACGAGTTGCATACCGTCGTCGGCGCGGGCGCAGCGGAAGGGGCAATGGACGCGGGCAACATGCTCAAGCCAATGCTCGCGCGGGGCGAGCTGCACGCGATCGGCGCGACGACGCTGAACGAGTACCGCAAATACATCGAGAAAGACGCGGCGCTCGAACGGCGGTTCCAGCCAATCCTCGTGGAGGAGCCGAACGTCGAGGACACGATTTCGATCCTCCGTGGGCTGCGCGAGCGGTATGAGGTGCATCATGGCGTGCGTATTCAGGATGCCGCGCTCGTTGCTGCCGCCGTGCTCTCGCATCGGTACATTGCCGATCGCTTCCTGCCGGACAAGGCGATTGACCTCATGGACGAGTCGGCGGCACGGCTGCGGATGGAAATTGACTCGATGCCCGCCGAACTTGATGAGGTCGAGCGGCGCATCATGCAACTGGAAATCGAGCGCGAGGCGCTCCGCAAAGAGAGCGATCCCGCATCGAAGGACCGCCTGAATGTCATCGAGCGCGAGATTGCGGATCTCTCCGAACAGCGGGATAGCCTGAAGGCGCAGTGGACGAGTGAGAAGGCAGTCATCACCACGCAGCGCGCCGTCAAGGAGCAATTGGAGCAGACGCGGCAGCAGATCGAGGCAGCCGAGCGCGCGGCGGATTACGGCCGGGCGGCGGAACTGAAGTACGGCACGCTGACGCAACTCGAACGCGAGTTGGCGGAGACGCAACAGAAACTGGCCGAGCAGCGGGCGCATGGCCAGATGCTCGCGGAGGAAGTGACGCCGCAGGACATCGCGGAAGTGATCGTTCGCTGGACAGGTATCCCGGTCTCCAACCTGCTGGAGAGTGAAGTGGCGAAACTGATCCATATGGAGGAGCGGCTGCACCAGCGCGTCGTCGGGCAGGATGAGGCGGTGCGGGCGGTGGCGAACACGATCCGCCGCGCTCGCGCCGGACTACAGGACCCGAACCGGCCGCTCGGCTCGTTCATCTTCCTCGGCCCGACGGGTGTCGGGAAGACCGAACTCGCCCGTGCGCTGGCGGAGTTCCTCTTCGACACCGATCAGGCAATGATCCGGCTCGACATGAGCGAGTACATGGAGAAGCACACGGTGTCGCGTCTGCTCGGCGCTCCCCCCGGCTATGTCGGCTACGACGAGGGCGGCCAACTGACCGAGGCGGTGCGGCGACGGCCATACAGCGTCATCCTCTTCGATGAGATCGAGAAGGCACACACGGATGTTTTCAATGTCCTGCTGCAACTGCTCGATGACGGGCGGCTGACCGACGGGCAGGGCCGCACGGTGGACTTCCGCAATGCGGTCGTCATCATGACCTCGAACCTCGGCAGCCAGACACGCGCCGAGGAGATGCAGGAGCAGATCCGCCAGGGCATGGAGGCCGTCAAGGGAATGCTGCCGGAAGATGTGGCGGAGCAGTTCAACACGTCACCCGTCAAGAGCGATGCCGAGGAGCGCGATGAGGACGATGTGCGGCGCGGCTATATGGCGTCGCTGCGCGAGCACTTCCGGCCGGAGTTCCTCAACCGGATTGATGAGATCGTCATCTTCCACCCGCTCGACCGCGACGCCTTGCGGAAGATCGTGGATATCCAGATGACGCAGCTGATCAAGCGGCTCGCCGATCGCGGTATTGAACTGACAATGACCGAGGCGGCGGAGAATTATCTCGCACTGCGCGGCTACGATCCGGTCTTCGGCGCGCGACCTCTGAAGCGAACAATCCAGAAGCGTGTCCTCGATCCGCTCGCGCTCAAAGTGCTCGACGGCACCTTCCGTGACGGCGACCACGTCATCGCGGATCTGCGCCAAGGCGAACTCGTCTTCGAGCACGCGGAGGCGTTGACACCGGCGGATTGATCTTGAAGCAATGAGCAATGAGCAGTGAGCAACGAGGGAATCACGTCTCTACTCATTGCTCATTGCTCGTTGCTCCGTCTACAATACTCCCGGTGCGGAGCATCGTGGTCACACCACCGTACGCGGACTCAATGGGGAGGCATGCAGGCGATGGTAGCGAATATTCTCCTGGACGGGGCGCGGTTCGTCGGCTTGTTTGCCGCTGTGCTCGCGATTATGTTCATATTTCCGTTCATCATGATGATCTTCTTCCGGCGGTTCTTCCTCGGCAATCCGGAGAAAAATCTCAATACGATCCGCCGCGTCAAGTAAGCGGGCGAAACGAAACCGATCAGCGCAGGGCTTTTTCCATCCGCCAGAAGCCCGGGGCGTGAAAGAGAAGCAGGCCAACGATGCTTGGCGTTTGACGCTGCACCTTGAGGCCGCGCGAGAGATAGAGGGTCTGCGCGGCGCGGTTGTTCGCGGTGACGTAGAGCGTGAGCCGTTGCTTGTGGAGCGAGCGTGCCATCTCCTCCGCCGCGACCATCAGCGCCCGCCCGACGCCCTGCCGCTGGTACTCCGGCGCGACGCCGAGCACCTCGACATACGCCTCGTCCGGCGCGGGTGCGGGATCAGAGAGGAAACTGAGCACGACGAGCGCGCGTACGGTGCTCCAGAACCCGACCGCCCGATAGAACATCCTCGCGACTCCGGAGACGAAACTCTTCTGCGTGCTCACTGAGACGCTGCCGATCACCACATTGCCCATCGTCGCCACGAAGACGTAGTTGCCTCGCCGCGTCATCTCCGCCGCGACATACGGCGTCAGCGCGCGAATCGCCTTCTCCTCTGTGCCGAACGCCGGATGGAACTTTTCCTTGAATGCCCGCGCGACGACCTGAGCAATCCCCGGCGCATCCGTGTGAATCGCCCGCCGGACGATGAGGGAAGATTGAGGTCGGTTGTAATCGCTCATGGGTCGCCGTTCTTGCCCCGTCAGCCAATGCGCGCCACACTGCCGCGCAAAGCATAGCGTGTTCCACTGAACCTTGCACGGAGAAGGTGATTGAGGTGGTCACGCCGAGGGACAACCACCTCAATCACCTTCTGCAACCTCCTTGACGATCAGCCAACAATATTTACCATCCGGCCGGGGACGACGATCACCTTTTTCGGCTCGCGGCCGCCCAGGTATTCCCGCACGCGTGGAGAGGCCAAAGCCTTCCCGCGCAGGGTCGCCTCACTCGTGCCGGGTGCGACGGTGAGACGGTCGCGTACCTTGCCGTTGACCTGCACGGGGATAACGATCTCCAGTTCCTTCGCCAGTTCCTCATCCCACGCCGGCCACGACTGCTGATGGACGCTGTAGAGCTTGCCTTGTCGCTCCCACAACTCCTCCGCCAGGAAAGGCATCACCGGCGCCAGCATCAGCGTCAGGACGCGGAGTGTCTCGCCGTACTGCGCCGCCGTGAAGGCATCGCGGTTGGCGCCGATCCAGTTCGTATACTCCATGAGCGCGGCGATCGCCGTGTGATATTGATAGCCGCCCAGTTCCTCGGTCACTCGTTTGATTGCCTGATGCAGCGGGCGCATTTCCACGCCCGCGCCACCGGCGGGCGCAGGGTCAGTCACCAATCGCCAGACGCGCTCCACGTAGCGCGTCACGCCAACGAGATTCATATCGCGGAAGTCGTTGTCCTGGTCGAACGGCCCCATGAAGAGCATATAGGCGCGGAACGCGTCGGCGCCGATGCGCGCGATGTATTCGTCCGGGTTGATGACATTGCCCCGGGACTTGCTCATCTTCGCGCCGTCTTTTGTGACGAAACCGTGCAGGCGCAGCCGCGTGAACGGCTCTTCGAACGGCAGGTAGCCCATGTCGTGCAAGACCATCGTCACGAAGCGGGCATAGAGGTGATGCATGACGACGTGCTCTTTGCCGCCGAAGTACATATCTACCGGCAGCCAGTGTTCGAGGCGCTCGCGGTCGAACGGGCGATCATCCCATTCGGTGCAGGGATAGCGCAGGAAATACCACGACGAGTCCAGGAAAGTGTCTGACACGTCGGTCTCGCGCTCGGCCGGTCCGCCGCAGATCGGGCAGGTGGTATTGACGAAGGACGGGACGGATGCCAGCGGCGATTTCCCTGTGCCGGTCGGATGGAAGTCCTCGACCTTCGGCAGCAGCACCGGCAGTTGATCTTCCGGCACGGGCACGATACCGTCCTTCGGGCAGTAGATGATCGGGATCGGTGGCCCCCAGTACCGCTGGCGCGAGATCAGCCAATCGCGCAGCCGGTAGGTGACGCGCGGCTTCGCCAGCCCGCGCTCGCCCAGCCACGCGACGATGGCGCCCTTCGCCTCCTCCGATGGCATGCCATCGAATTGGCCTGAGTTGACCAATATACCGGGCCCGGTGTACACCGCCTCGGCGATGCCAGCCTCGCTCGCGACGACCTCGACGGTCGGCAGGCCGAAGAGACGGGCGAACTCGTAGTCCCGCTTGTCATGGGCCGGCACGCCCCCGACCGCGCCCGTGCCGTACTGGACCAGCACGTAATCGGCGATCCAGATCGGCATGCGCCCGCCCGTCGCGGGGTTGATAGCGTACGCGCCCGTGAAGACGCCGGTCTTCTCGCGCTCGGTGTTCGTCCGCTCGATTTCGGTCTCGTTCCGCGCGCGCTCGACGTACGCCGCGACATCCGCACGCCGATCGGGTGTCGTGATCCGCTCGACCAGCGGATGCTCCGGCGCGAGCACGGCGTACGTCCCGCCGAAAATGGTATCAGGCCGCGTCGTGAAGACCGGGATCGTCTCGCCGGTATCGGCGACGGTGAAGATCAGTTCCGCGCCCTCGCTGCGCCCGATCCAGTTGGATTGGCGGCGCTTGCTCTCCTCCGGCCAGTCCAGTTTTTCGAGGTTGTCCAGCAGGCGATCGGCATAGTCGGTGATCGTGAAGAACCACTGCGTCAACTCCCGCTGCACGACCGGAGTTTCGCAGCGCTCGCAGCGGCCATCAATCACCTGCTCGTTGGCGAGGACGGTGAGGCAGGTTGGGCACCAGTTGACTGCCGCTTTCTTGCGCACCGCGAGCCCGGCCTTATACAGTTGTAGGAACAGCCACTGCGTCCACCGATAATAGGCGGGCTGGCTGGTATCAACGGAGTGCATCCAGTCGAACATCGCGCCAATGCGGCTCAGTTGCTCCTCGCGATAGCGCCGCGTCGTGCGCGCGGTCAATCGCATCGGGTTCGTATCTATCTTCAGGGCGTAGTTCTCGGTGTGAATGCCGAAGGCGTCAAAGCCCATCGGTTCGAAGACTTCGTGCCCGCGCATGCGCTGGAAGCGCCCGTTGGTATCCGCGCCGCCATAGGTGTAGACATGGCCGATGTGCAACCCCTCCGCCGACGGATACGGGAACTCCATCAGGTTGTAGAACTTCGGGCGGCCGCTCGCCAGGGTCAGATCGGTGCGGTAGAGGCCACTCTCCTCCCAGCGCGTGCGCCATTTCTGCTCGATCGGCGTCGCATCGTAGCGGTCTGGCCGCTCCGGTGTACTCGCGCTCGCCGGTGTGTGCTTTGCTGTTGTCATATCGCCGTCCCTTCCGCACAAAAGAAAACGCCCTTCGTCCGTAAGGGGACGAAGGGCAGGATGTGCCTTCCGTGGTACCACCCCGATTGGGTTTCGCCCCGGCCGCTGCGCGATGGTGGAGCTGAGGGGACTCGAACCCCTGACCCCCACACTGCCAGTGTGGTGCTCTCCCAGCTGAGCTACAGCCCCGCGATCTCTTCCGCGCCCGGCGGAAACCCCGCTCGATAGCCCTGGTATCGGTGGCCAACCCGGCAGCGACTACCCACTCTGATCACCGCTGCGTGTCACGCAGGCGAGTTCGGCCCATCATCGCGCCACTTCCACCATTTGGCGCTCGCTTTCGGGAATGGCCTACTACTCCCACGGTTGCAACCCGAAGATTGCAGGCGATCATGCTATCAGAATACGGTGATCGCGTCAATCACGGAATTCCGTTTCGAGGGCACCCTCGAAACGGCAGCGCGGACGCTCGCTCCGTTCACATCGCTCCGACATCGGAATACCGGTGATGTCGCTGACGAGCGTCTCGGCGAGCGTGCAGATGTCGGGATAATCGGCCGCAATTGCCGCGAGGGGGCAACTGTAGCCCTGGATCGTGATGGTCCGCTCATTGATCTCGTACTCGGCGAGTCCCCCAAGGCCGTTGAGCAGCGTCACTGCGGCATCGAGGCGCGATTCCAGGGAAACACTGGCGGTGGCGTGATCGTGCGCGATCCGATGCCCAACCGCGCGCAGGAGATCGTCCACCACTTCCGACCCGAACCGCTCGGTGAGGACGGCGAGAAGGTGCGCGAGCATTGGCCCATATGCTTTCGGGAACAACTGCTCCGCCTCGGGCGTGAGATCATATGCATACGCGGGTTTGCTCGCGCCACGCCGCACGCCGCGCTGCTCGACAAGGCCATCCCGTTCGAGTGCCGCGATCTGCGCGCGGACCGCATTGTCGGTTAAAACGAGGGTTTGAGCGAGTTCATCCACGGTCCGGCTCGCGCGCCGGAGCAGCGCGACGATCCGCCCCCGCGTACTGCTCCAGAATCGTTTATTCCCGCCCGTCGGCTGCATCGCTTCCCTTCCTGTCACCAAAAATCTACTCGGCTGCAATCAGTATACCAAGATTGTCAAGAAAACACTTGACTATCTCTGTTTGCGATGGTATCGTGATGTTATTCCACTTCTCGTGCTCAATGGTGAGCATCGCGCAACGAGGCGCATCGCGCATTGTAGCCGTTCGGTCAGTTTCGTAGGAGGATGGCAAGATGAAGTGGGTCACGTTGGTCGTCTGGTTGCTCACTGCGGTCGGTGGTTTCACACTCCTCGGCATCTGGCTCCAACATGGCGGCATGCGATCGTCCGTGACGCGGCGGTTCCCGAAGCCATTACCGTGGTTACACGGGCTTGCCGCTGTCGTGTCGCTCGTGCTCTTCCTGATTTATCTGTTCGCGGATACTGACGCGCTCAAGCCAATCGTCCTGATCGGCCTGCTCATCACAGCGGCGCTCGGCATCACGATGTTTGTCATGTGGCTCAGCCGGGGTGGGATGCGGCGTTCGCCCGCAGTCGGTGCGGATGTTGCCGGCGCGCCGGAGGAGCACTTCCCGAATGCGGTCGTCGCCCTGCATGGCATCGCGGCGGTCGCGACACTGGTCCTCTACATCATCGCCGCATATGTTGTCGCGAGTTGACCGTTTGTCCGTGACATGGATGAGCATCGGCGAAATGAGGCTGTGATATGGCGAACCCGCTCAAGCGTGTGTTCGGTGATCCGACGCACCCCGCCGTCGTGCATTTTCCGCTCGCGCTCTACCCCGCGACCGTGCTTTTCGATCTCCTGGCATTGACGCGCGATGACGGCTCGGTCTACACCCACGGCGCGTTCGTCCTCATCGTCGCCGCTTCGATCGCGGCGGTCGGCGCGATGATCACGGGGTTTGCACAACTCCCGGATATTCCGCCCGATTCGCCCGCATGGAAGACCGCGATTCTCCATATGTCGGCACAACTGACCGCCGCTGGCATCTTCCTTGTCAGTCTCCTGTTGCGGCTCCGGCACGTTGACGACGTGCATCCGCCGATTGCGGCGGTACTCTTTGCGGTGATCGGGACAGGAGCGCTTTTCTATGGCGGCTGGCTGGGTGGACAGATGGTCTTTTCGCACGGTGTCAGTGTGGAGGGGCGAGGCGGCGCAACCGTCCAGCCGCCGGACACCGAGGAAGCGAGTCCCACAGATGGAGCGGGCAATCCGGACTCGTGACACACCGTGATCGGTGCGTCATCGGGGAAGGATTCTCTCTTGCGCCGATGGTAATGACGACTTCAGGTTTTCGTCTCTCGCCCATTGCCACGTTTGCCGAGGTCTTTGCGTACGATCCGTGCGGCGGCGAGCGGCGTCAATCAACGGCCTCTTCCGCCTGCTCGCCGTGCTCGACGATGTCGCCTTCCTTGAAGAGGATCGTCTGCATCTCCGCGCGCCACTTCGGTTTTTGCCGGAGTAGGAACTCCAAATCCATGCCGAAGTGCTTGAACTCCTCTTGCTGTGCGTTCGCCATGATCGCTTTCGCCTCGGTGTTCTTCTCGACGGCCATGCGCTGCTCGTACCAGTCAATCGCCTCCGCTTCCTCGATGAGCGAGAGGATCATCCTGGCAAACGTACGCGTCTCGTCCGGCAATTCGTTGACGGGTTCGTGGTACTGATCGAAGGGCATCGGGTTCCTCCAAGTCGCGTCCGACCGGCGAATATCATCGTTCATCGCGTCCTTCGCATGATGCGGGCCGCCATGTTGCGCGCTGCGTGTCTGTCTCATACCCTGTGTGGATATACTCTCGCGAGCAGAAAAGGAGAGCGCGCGCATGATCGCGGCGGATTTGGCGGAGCGGGAACGGGCGGGTAGACCAATACGGGTCGGGATCGTCGGGGCGGGGAAATTCGGGTCGAGCGTCGCGCACCAGGTATCGCGCATGGCGGGGCTGCGGCTCGTCGCCCTCGCGGACCTGTTCCCGGACAAGGCGAAGGCGGTCTTCGCCCGCAATGGCATGGCGGCGGAGGATGTCGTACACGCGGGCGACGCACGGGCAATCGCACGGGCGATGGAGCGGGGCAAGGCGGCGGTGACGGATGACCCGATCGCGCTCTGTGCCGCACCACTCGATGTGATCGTCGAGGCGACGGGCGTACCGGAGAATGGCGCGCGGATCGGCGCCGAGGCGATTGCGCGGGGCAAGCACATCGTGATGGTCAATATGGAGACGGATGTTGCCGTCGGATCACTGCTGCACCGGCGGGCGCAAGCGGCGGGCGTCGTCTATACGGTGGCGGATGGCGACCAACCGGGCTGCATCATGCGGCTCGTGGATTGGGCGCAGGCGCTCGGTTTGGAAGTGGTCGTCGCGGGTCGCGGGACGCGCCGCTTCAGTTCCGACCGCGAGGGCGACCCGGAGGAAGCGTTCGCCCGCTATGGCTACGACCCAAAACTGGTCCAGGAACAGCAATTGAACGCGCAGATGTACAACTCGTTCCGCGACGGCTCAAAATCGCAGATCGAGATGTGTAGCGTCGCCAACATGACCGGGCTCGTGCCGGACATCCGGGGAATGCACGAACCGAGCGCGACAGTCACTGACCTCGCGACGGTCTTCAGTCTTCAGACAATGAGCGGCGTACTGAACGAGTTCGGCGTTGTGGAACTGGCGAACGCGGTCGCGCCGGATGGCGTGACGGTGCTACCCAACCATCTCGACATTGGCGTCTTCATCGTCGTGCGTACCGACCACGCGCGCATCGCGCAGGACCTCGGCTTCTACGGCCTGAAAATGGGGCCGGACGGCACGACCGCCGCCCACTACCGCCCCTACCATCTCTGCGGCATCGAAGCGCCGCTCTCTATCGCGGAGGCCGGATTGTACGGCAAGCCGACGGGTGCGCCGATCGGTGCGCCCGTCGCGGACGTGATCGCCGTCGCGAAGCGCGATCTCAACGCAGGCGAAACGCTCGACGGCAGTGGCGGCAGGATGGTCTACGGTCTCATTGAGCGCGCCGCAATCGTCCATGCCGAAAGACTGCTGCCCCTGACGATGACGAACGGTATCCGACTCACGCGCGACGTTTCCGCTGATCAGCCGATCACGCATGAGATGATCGAACGCCCCGCCGATTCGTTCCTCTGGTCCCTGCGCGCCGAGCAGGACACTATCTTTGCGGTTACGGGGATGGCGTAAAGCGGAAGCGCTGATCGTCGTTGATACATTTGTCTTCTATTCCCCGATGTCCTCGCCACGGATCGGTAATTGGACGGGCAGGCCGGTGCGGGAGGAGTGGTAGATTGCGAGGATGATTTCGAGGGATTTGCGCGCCTCCGCGCCGGTGACGGCGGGCGGGCGGCCGTCGCGGACGGCTTGCAGGAAATCCTGGATTTGCAGCGTGTGGAAGTGCGGAAAGCCGCTCCGCCGCTCCTCGATGCCCTCCCAGACGGGCACATACGCCTCCTCGCCGCGCACGGTCCAGATGTCGTTGATGCCCTCTTTGCCTTCGGGGAACTCCCAGACACTTGCGGTCGCGCCGTTGTCACCATGCACCGCGACGCGAAAGCCCCGGTTCGGATTGATGCTCGTGGATGCCTCGATGATGCCGAGCGCGCCGCTGGCGAATTTCACCGTGGCGACGACGGTATCCTCAACATCAATGTAGTCCCCATGCACGAGCGTCGCATATCGCCCGAAGATCTCCACCGCCGGGCCCATGAACCACTGAAATTTGTCAATCGTGTGGACAGCTTGGTTCATCAGTACGCCGCCGCCCTCGGTCGCCCACTTGCCACGCCACGCATCCTGCGCGAAGTAGGCGCGGTCGCGCGAGAGATGGGCGATGCACTCGCCGAGCGTCAGGTTGCCGAGTTGCCCAGTGTCAATCGCCCGGCGTATCCGCTGCGCGGCGGGCCAGAAGCGGCGCTGGAAGATGACACCAAACGCGATCTTCGCCCGCTCGGCGGCCACGATCATCCGGTCGGCGTCCGTCAGGCGGGTCGTGATTGGCTTCTCGCAGAGCACATGGACGCCCGCCTCGGCGGCGGCGATCACAAGCGGCGTATGGCTCGGGTGCGGGGTGCAGACAATCACCGCCTCGACCGCGCCGCTCGCCAGCAGCGCCTCCGCGTCCGGGAAGACGCGCGGAATGTGGAAATCCTCGGCCATCGCCCGTGCTCGGTCCACATCGAGATCGGCGACCGCGACAAAATCCGATTCCGCGAGCGAGGAGAGTGCCGCCGCATGCGTCTTGGCGATGTTGCCGCAACCGATCAACCCGACCCGCACACGTTCAGCCATCGTCTGTTCCTCCTTCAGTCGGTTGTTCCATCGTCGGCCCTAAGAAACGGAAAGATACTTCGCAAATAGTTGGCGGACCATGCGACACCATCGAGGCCGAGGAAGAGAGGGTCCTCGTTCTCAATGCTGAGAACGTCATCGTAGCCGATGTCGCGCAATGCCGAGAGGACGCCGCGCCAATCGAGCGCGCCGAGGCCGGGGAGACGATAGCGCCACCATCCGCTGCCGAGAATGCCCTGCCGCGCCAGCACCGCCGGAAGAACCTCAGTATCCTTCGCGTCGAAGTGATAGATGCGCGACCCATATTGCCGGATGAGGTCGGGAATGTGCGGAATCTGGAGCCAGATCAGATGTGATGGGTCGAAACTGAGACCGAGCGCCGGTGACGGTACCGCGTCGAAGATGTAATCCCATAACTCCGGGCTGTGCGCGACATTTCCGTGCCCACCGCCGCGCGCTGCCGTCTCGAAGGCGATCCGCACGCCTTTCGCCTCGGCATACTCCGCGAGCGGTGTGAAGACCTCTTTGAAGATCCCGATGTTTTCGGAGAGGCGGTTCGATGGATGATTCGGTCCGACGCCCGGCAACCCATAGAAATGCATGCCGAATGCCGACCCGCCATACGTCACGACCGTCGGGACCCCGAGCGACGCGCACGCGTCAATCATTTGGCGGAAGGTGGCGATCCGTTCCTCACGAAGCGAGGGGTCGGGTGCGAGCAGGTTCAGCATCGGCGCGAGGGAGGTAATCGTGACTCCATGGGCCGCCAGAAGTTCGTGGGTCGGCTCCGGCCCGTCGCGGAGGATCGCGTCCAGATCGAGATGGCCGGGATACGGCGCGCCCGCGATAGGCGGGAACGTCGGCCCGACATTGACCTCAACAGCATCTAACCCCGCCGCGTTGGCGCGCGTAAGGAGCGCCGGAAACGGCATCGGTTCGATACCGACGAGGGACGCAAAGGCGATCTTCATGCTCTTCCCTAACCCCCGGCCCATTCCCCACAGGGGAATGGGAGCGCGATACCGACCGACACTGAAAGTTATCTGAACGCTGGCAGCACCCGATCAATGAAGAGGCGCATGTCCGTCGTGTCCGACCAGCCGGGGAAGGAGAGCGCGAAGTGGTCGAAGCCAAGCGCGTTCATTTCCCGGATGCGCTCGATGAGTGCGGCGGGTTCGCCAACGAAGGGTGGGCTGTCGCTCTCTGTTTTCGACCCCGCCCGCTGCTCCGCCGCTGACCGGGTTTCCGCGAGGTACACGGTCATCGGGTAGACCTTGCGAATGGTGGCAAAATCGCGCCCGACATCCTTGCAGTGTTGCTGCAAGACGGCGATCTTGCGCTGAATGACCTCCGCGCCGCGCGAGTAGGTGAGCCACCAATCGCCATGCTCGGCGACGGCGCGCAGGAGATACTTCTCACCGTCGCCGCCGATCATCACGGGGGGCACGGGATCGGGCATCGGCTCGCAGTAGGCGTTTGTCACCTGATAGTACGTGCCATGGTAGTTTGCGGGCCGCGCGGTCCACATCGCCTTCATCACCTCGATGCCCTCGGCCATCTGCGCGATGCGGATACGGGCGGAGGGGAACGCGTAGCCGTACGCGCGATACTCGTCTTCCAGCCAGCCCGCGCCATAGCCCATGATGAGCCGCCCGCGACTGAAGGTTTGCAGGCTCGCGGCCATCTTGGCGAGCAACGGGGGATGGCGATAGGAGTTGCCGATCACGACGGTGCCGAGCATCTGCGTCGGGTAGCGCGCCGCCAGCCACGTCAGATGCGTCCAGCACTCCATCCGGAAGGTGTCGCCGCGCATGAAATGGTCGGAAATCCAGAAGGTGTCGAAGTGCTGGCTGGCGAGATCGCAGACCGCGTGCAGATCGCGCACATAGGTCGCGCCGTCAATCGTTTCAATGCCCCGGTCGCCACTCGGCGGGTTGTAGCCAAACTCGATCCGCTTTGTCGCCATCTTCGCATGCCCTTTCATCGTGAATAATTGGTGGCGGCGGCTTCAGCCCGCCGCCACCATCAATCTTCCTCGTCTACAGGCGGGCGATGCTGCGCCCACGGCTGTAACGCCTCGAAAGAGGCGGCGGCGCGGAGCACCATGCTGTCCGCGTGCCATCGTCCGACGATTTGCAAGCCGACCGGCAGGCCCTCTGTTGTGAATCCGCACGGGACATTCGCCGCCGGGTAGCCGGTGAGGTTGAAGGGGTACATGAACGGGACGCGATCGAAGATGCTCGATGCCGGGCGGCCGTCAATCGTGAAGGTCCCTTCGTCCGCACCCGGCGCGCATGACCAGGCAGCGACGGGCATTTGCGGCGTCAGCATCAGATCGTAGGTATCGAAGGTCGCGCGGACGGCGTTGTAGAAGACGCTGCGCTCAAGGAATGCCCTGTTCAGTTCGATGGCGCTATAGCGGCCCGCGTTGAGCATCATCCGCATCATCGTCGGTTCGATCCAATCCGGGCGGGCGAGGGCGCGCTCGTGGCTGCGGGTCGCGACATTGACCTGATAGATGATCTTGTGCCACTCGTACGGGTCGGGCCAGTCGAGGGTCGGTGACTCGACCGTCGCGCCGAGATCGGTGAACCGCTGCGCGGCGCGTTCCGCGATGGTGCGCACTTCGGGATCCACTGCCGCGTAGCCGAGGTCGGGACTCCACGCGACGCGCAGGCCGGTGAGGTCACCGTCGCACGCCGCGAGGTAGTCGTCCGGCGGCGCGTCAATCGTCAGCGGGTCGCGGTGATCCGGCCCGGCAATTGCTTGCAGCATGAGCGCGCCGTCGCGCACCGTGCGTGTCATCGGGCCGTTGTGGGAGCGGAGCGCGAAGTAGTCGGCATTCGGGTAGTACGGGACGCGCCCGTACGAGGGCTTCATGCCGAAGATGCCGCAGAGCGCGGCGGGGATGCGGATCGAACCCGCTCCGTCCGAGCCGTGCGCGATCGGGCCAAGCCCCGCCGCGACCGCCGCCCCCGCCCCGCCGGACGACGCGCCCGACGTCCGCTCGGTGTCCCACGGGTTGCGGCAGGGCGGGCCGAGCAGGTTGTCGCACATATCCTTGTAGCCGAAGTGCGGCGTGTTCGTCTTGCCGAGGAAGACGCCGCCCATCGCCTTCATCCGTGCCGCGACGGCGCCATCCTCGGTGGGAACATTCTGCTCAAAGAACTTAGAGCCGAACGTCGTACGCACGCCTGCTGTCGCTTCGAGGTCCTTGATCGAGTAAGGGATGCCGTCGAGCGGCCCGCGTCGCTCGAAGCGGATCGCGCGCGTCTCGGCGGCTTTCGCATTTTCGCGGGCGATCTCCGGCGTGAAGGTGAGGAAGGCATTGAGCGTTGGATTCAATCGCTCGATGCGCGCGATCACCGCGTCGGCCAGTTCGACAGGCGAGAGATCGAGCGATTGGATCATCGCACTCAGTTCTGTCGCGGGCGTAAAACAGAGTTCGGTCGCGTCCATCCCTACCTCCTCTATGCCGTCGCCATTCCCCAATTTGCCTGCGTGGGCGGCAGTATAGCACCGACGAAGGGGGATCGCGCTGCATGTGCTTGACGCCGACGCCGGATGGTGGCGAAATGATGATGAACCGAACCCACCGTGTGCCATGTCGCCTTCCGCATCGGAGCGTGCCGCAATGACTGCCGAAACCTCTCTCACGTACAGCGCCTATCTTCGCTTGCCGGAGATGCTGGCTTTGCAGACACCCGTCGGCCCACCCGACATGCCGATGCACGCGCAAGCAGCGGAGCACTTCTTCATCGTCGTCCATCAGGCATTCGAGTTGTGGTTCACGCAGCAACTGCTCGACCTTCGGTGCGCGACCGCTGCACTCGACACAGATGACTACGAAGTCGCAGTGGAGCATGTGCTCCGCGTCGCGGCGATCCAGCGGCTTCTGAACGACCAGATGCTGTTGCTCGATCATCTGCCGCCGCGCAGTTTCCTCGCCTTCCGCCCCTCGCTCGGGACGGCGAGTGGCTCGGAATCCGGGCAATTCCACCAGGTGCAACACGCGCTCGGACTCCGCAGTCTGGACGAAAGCCCCGTCTGGGTAGCATTTCGCGGCGCGCTCGAACGGGCGGGCCTCGATCTCGAAGCGCTCTATCGTGAGCCGTCACGCTGCGGCGGACTCTATCGCATCGCGGAAGCCCTCGTTGATGTGTCGGAGGCGAACTGGTTGATGGCGGCGATGCATGCCCGCATCGCCGACCGCGCCATCGGCGACCGCCCCGGCACGGCGGGCACGAGCGGCGTCGCGTACCTGATGGAAGCCCTGAAGGAGAAAGCATTTCCGGAACTCTGGGCGGTGCGGACGCGGCTGTGATGGGACGGTTCCCTGATAGTAGCGGGCTTTTTGCCTATTTGAACAGGCAGTATCAGGGCTAACGCGGCTCATCCGGCGCGAAGACGCGCGCGAGGACAGGGCTTTCAAACTCGCTCGCCAGGCATTCCATGTAGATTTCATCCCAGAGTCGCCCGCCCATCCAGTGGCATTCGCGGCGCCGCCCGAACTCCCGGAAGCCTGCCTTCAGATAGGCGCGCCGGCCGGCCTCATTGAAGGCATAATACGTCAGCATCACGCTGTGGAGACCGAGCGCGGTGAAGGCATAGTCGAGCATGAGGCGGGTTGCTTCGGTCCCGTATCCCTTACCTCGGCTTGCCGGGTCGCCGATCATGATGCCGAACGCCGCCGTCCGGTTGCGGTAGTCAATCGCGCGCAAGTCCATAATGCCGATTGGCCGCCATGATGCGGCCTCGTAGATCGTGAAATGGACGACGGACGCATCCGACGTGGCGGCGCGGTCGTACCAGGCGGTTTCGCCCTCCATCGTCAGTGGATGCGGCACAATAGCGAGCGTCCGCAGCGTGCCGAAGTCGTTGATCCACCGCTGGTAGAGCGGCAGCAGGTCGCGCCGGATCGGCCCCAGCGCGACGCGCTCGCCGACGATGTTGACGATTGGCCTGTTCTCGTCTGGCTGCATATCTCCCTCCAACCACGGTTGTATCGTTTGTCTTTGTCGTCGCGAAACGTTTGGATAGGATTGTATCAAGGTGGTGCAAGAGGTCGGTGGTGGCAAGAGAGCGACTGCCGCGATCACGCCGTGCATGTCGGCACGCGCTGCGTCCGGTGCGATACTGGTACCGCGTACCGGCACACACCGATTGCGCGCGGTCATTGTCTATCACGAACTTGGCCGCACCGGAGGCGTCGTATGGCAAATCGTTTGGCGAAGGAAACCAGCCCCTACCTTTTGCAGCACAAGGAGAACCCGGTGGATTGGTACCCCTGGGGCGAAGAAGCGCTGACACGCGCCCGTGCGGAAGAGAAGCCAATCCTGCTCTCCATCGGGTATGCGGCGTGCCACTGGTGCCATGTGATGGAGCACGAATCGTTCGAGGACCCGGAGACCGCCGCGCTGATGAACGAGTGGTTCGTCTCGATTAAGGTGGACCGCGAGGAACGCCCGGACCTCGACACGATTTACATGGCGGCGGTGCAGGCAATTACGGGGCAAGGTGGCTGGCCGATGACGGTCTTCCTCACGCCGGATGGCGAGCCGTTCTACGGTGGGACGTACTTCCCGCCCGAACCGCGCCACGGCATGCCCGCGTTTCGCACGCTCCTCACCTCCGTTGCAACCGCCTATGCGGAGAAGCGCGATGACATCGCGCGGAATGTCGCGGCGCTCGAGGAGCATCTACGCACTGGCCTGCAATTTGCCGGACAACCGAGCGAGGAGACGGCGACAACTACCGCGCTCGACGCGGCGATTGACGCTATCGCCAAGGACTTCGACTGGGTGAACGGAGGCTTCGGAGGCGCGCCGAAGTTCCCGCAGCCGATGACGCTCGACTTTCTCCTGCGGCAATCTGTCCGCACCGGCTCCGCGCAGGCGCTCGATATGGCGGAGCGGACATTGCAAAAAATGGCGCGTGGCGGCATCTACGACCAACTCGGCGGCGGCTTTCATCGCTATTCGGTGGACGCGGTCTGGCTCGTGCCGCACTTCGAGAAGATGCTCTATGACAACGCGCTCCTCGCGCCCGTCTATCTCCACGCGTACCAATTGACCGGCAGCGATTTCTACCGTCGCGTCGTCACCGAAACGCTCGATTGGGTAACGCGGGAGATGGTGGACCCGGCAGGCGGCTTTTCTTCGACGCTCGACGCGGATAGCGAGGGGCACGAGGGGAAATTCTACGTCTGGACGCCGGATGAACTGAGAGCGCTCCTCGGCGCGGAAGACGCACGACTGGTCGCCGCGTATTACGATGTGACGGCACGCGGCAACTTCGAGGGCGTCAACATCCTGCACGTTGGCGAACCGCTGGACGCGGTCGCGGAGCGTGTCGGGGTTGCTCCGCCTGTCGTACAAGCGGCGCTCGACCGCGCGCGGCCAATCCTCTTCGCCGCGCGCGAGCGGCGTGTCCATCCCGGTCGTGACGAGAAGGTGCTGACGGCATGGAACGGCCTGATGCTCCGCGCTTTCGCCGAAGCCGCCGCTGCCCTCGACCGCGCCGATTACCGCGCCACAGCGGAGCGCGCGGCGGACTTCGCATTGATGACGCTGCGGCGCGATGGATTACTCCTGCGGACGTACAAAGACGGCCAGAGCAAACTCAATGGCTACCTGGAAGACTACGCCTTCCTCGCGGACGGCCTGCTCGCCCTCTATGAAGCGACCTTCAACCCGCGCTGGCTGGCCGAAGCGCATGCGCTCGCCGAGACGATGGTCACGCAGTTCTGGGACGACAAAGACGGCGGCTTCTTCGACACGGGGCGCGATCACGAAGTATTGATCGCCCGGCCCAAGAGCGTCTTCGACAATGCGATCCCCGCCGGAAACTCCGTCGCTGTGTTGGTGCTGCAACGGCTCGCCGTGATCTATGACGATGCCTCGTATGCCGAGAAGGCGAGCAGCGTCCTCAACACTCTCTGGGAGACGATGACGAAGTACCCGACCGGCTTCGGCCGCCTCCTCTGCGCCCTCGATTTTGCCCTCGCCACGCCGCAAGAAGTGGCCCTTGCTGGGGAGCCGGATGCGCCGGAGATCGCCGCGCTCGTCACGGTGCTGCGCCGCCGTTTCCGTCCGAACATCGTTATCGCACTCCGGCAACCCGGCGCATCGGAAGACGATCAACCGGCGCTTCTGCGTGGCCGCGATCAGATTGACGGGCGGGCGACCGCGTATGTCTGCGAGCGGTACGCCTGCAAATTGCCCGTCACGACGCCGGACGGATTCGCGGAGCAGTTGGGCGACGGGAAACCTCACCCGCCGGCCCCCTCGCTATCGCTTTGAGGTAATGCGTCGTCCGAGTTCCGTCCTTGCAGGTTGAAGCCTGCACGATTATTTCGCGATCGGCGGCCATCGTCCGTCCGCGGCTCTCGTGTTCCAAACCGTCAGTTCGATGCCGTTTTCTGCATAACCAGTCGTCGCTCGTCACTGCGATACACGAAGAGCATGCCACCCGCGCAGACGATAAAGCCGATGCCGAGCATACACGCGGCGACGGTGAAGACACTCGCGATGCCCCACCGCGTCGCAATCAGGCCAAGCAGGATAGGCGCGGCCGTCCCACCGAGGTTGGAGGCGGTCGAGTAGACGCCGACCGCCGCACCGCGCGTCTCCCGCGTCGTGCGCTCCGCGATGTACGTCTGCCCCGCGACGAGGTACGCGCCGAATGCCAGCCCCTCCGCCGCGAGCAGGAGAGTGAGCAGGATGCGCTGCCCCGTCATGGCGATGCTGAACATCACGATCACTTCGAGGAAGAGCGCGATGAGCAGCACCGGTTTGCTGCCGACGCGGCGCGCGAGCATGCTATTCGGGAAGCGGCTGGCGGCGGAAACCAGCGCGCGGATCGCGAACATCGTGCCGATTGCGCCCTCCGAGATCATTACATGGTCGCCGTAGATGGGAAAGAAGGTCGAGATCGCCCCCGAAAACGCGACGCCCATCAGCATATTGCCGAAACTGACGACGAGAATGTCCCGCTGACGCAGGATGTGCCGCATGCCGCCGAAGAGCGACCCGGCACGCGGCACGGCATGACGCTGACCGCCCGGCTCGCGCAGAAAACGCCACGCGATCAGTCCGCCCGCCAGTGCGATGAGGCTTCCGGCGACGTACGCGCTGCGCGGCCCGTAGCGCTCCGCCAGTTGGCTGCCGATCAGCGGGCCGACGGTGAAGCCAAGCCCCATCGCCGTCGTCAGCCAGCCGTACGCCACTTCGCGCTGCCCAGTGACGGTGATGTCGCCAAGGTGCGCCGAGCCGATCTGGAAGATCGCGACGGCAGCGAACGCCGTGAAGACGCGCCCGACGACGAGCAATACCGGCCCCTGCGCGACCGCGAAACTGACGAGCGCGGCGGCATAGATCACCATGCCCGCCGTGATGACGCGCGGGCGGCTCAGACGATCCGAGACAAGCCCGATGGGGAGCGCGATCAGTAATTGGGTGAAACTGCCGAGCGTATTGATCGTACCGAGCAGTGCGACCGCAATGCCGAGGTCTTTTGCGAAGAGCGAGAAGGTCGGCGCGACGATTCCGAAGACGACATCCGCGAGGAAGATGATCGCACAAAGCAGCATGATCGCCCGCCGGACGCTCTGTTGCGCATGCGTATTCGTTCCTACCGCCGACATTGCCTTTCCCCCTTCCGGGCGCATTCTCGCATAAACCGCACCCCGGCCCCTCTCACCTGCCCATACTGCCCAGAGGGCGCCCGCGATGGAGAGGGGGAGGGGTGCGGATCGGCATACACGCAAACCTTGACCTCACAGTGCATCCAACCTACGATTGCCGCTATGAACTCACCGACCGATCAAACAACGCACGCCGCATTGCAGGGCATCCGGGTGCTGGAAATGGGCACGCTGATCGCTGGGCCGTTCGCGGCGCGTCTCCTTGGCGACTTCGGCGCGGAGGTCATCAAGATCGAGCCGCCCGGCCAGGGCGATCCGCACCGCGAGTGGGGCGCGATGACCGATAAGGGCGCGCTCTGGTTCCCGATCCAGGCGCGGAACAAGCGCTCCGTCACGGTTGATCTCCGCAAGCCGGAGGGGCAGGAGATCATCCGCCGCCTCGCGCGCGAGTGCGACATCCTGATCGAGAATTTCCGTCCGGGCAGCCTCGAAAAGTGGCATCTCGGCCCGGACGTACTGCATGCGGAGAATCCTCGGCTGATCGTGGTGCGCATCTCCGGCTTCGGGCAGACCGGGCCGTACCGCGCGCGGCCGGGATTCGGCAATATTGCCGAGGCGATGGGCGGCATTCGCTACATCACCGGCTTTCCCGACCGGCCGCCCGTGCGCGTCGGCATGAGCCTCGCGGACCACGTCGCGTCGCTCTACGCGGCCATCGGCGCGCTCACCGCGTTGCAATCCCGGCAGGTAACGGGCAAGGGGCAGGTCGTGGACGTCGCGCTGACCGAAGGGATGTTCAGTTTCCTACAGGACGCCTTGCCGCAATACAAGACGCTCGGTGCCATTCAGGAACGTACCGGCAACGACCTCTTCAAGACCGCGCCGTCAAATGTCTATCAGACCAGCGATGGCGCATGGATGGCGATTAGCGGCAATAACAACAGCATCTTCGTCCGACTCATGAATGCCATCGGGTGGCCCGACCTCCACCAGGACCCGCGCTTGCAGACGAATCCCGGTCGCGCCGAGCACGCGCACATGCTCGATGAAATCATTGGCGCGTGGGCGCGGGAGCATACGGCGGCGCAAGTCTGGGAAATCCTCGAAGCGGCGGAGGTGCCATTCGGGCCGGTCTACAACATCGCGGATATCGCCAACGACCCGCAATATCAGGCGCGCGAGATGATCCTTGACATTCCGCACCCGCTCCTTGGCAGCATCGCCATGCCGGGAATTGTACCGAAGCTCTCCGACACGCCGGGCGAAGTGAAGTGGCCCGCCCCATCGCTCGGTGCGGACACCGATGAAGTTCTACGAAGGCTTGCGGGCATGGACGACGACGTACTCGCGCGGCTCCACGCCGACGGAGTGATTTGAAGGCGCCGGTGGTCGTTTTCCTCACACTCATTGCGCGTTACTCGTTATTGAAATGGAGTGCATGATGCATATACCGGGGCGCGTCACGATCATGGAAGTGGGACCGCGCGACGGGTTGCAGAACGAATCCATCCTCGTACCGACGGAGCAGAAGGTCGCACTGATCCGTCGGCTGATCGCGGCGGGACTTGCGGAGATTGAGGCGACCTCGTTCGTGCATCCGCAGTGGATACCCGCGCTCGCTGACGCGGATGACGTGATGGCCGCCATCCCGCGCAGCGGTGTACATTACAGCGTCCTCGTCCCGAATATGCGCGGCTACGAGCGCGCCAGGAACCTTCGGCCTGACGAGATCGTGCTCTTTTGTTCGGCGAGCGACAGCCACAACCGCGCGAATCTCAATCGCTCGACCGCTGAGTCGCTGGAGCAACTGGCGCTCGTTGCGGCGCGGGCGAAGGCGGATGGATGCCGCCTCCGTGGTGCGATTTCTACCTCCTTCTGGTGCCCGTTCGAGGGGCGCGTGCCGCCCGCACGCGTCTGTGCGATCGCGCAGGCATATCAGGCGATGGGCGCGGACGAGGTCGGCATCGCGGATACGCTCGGCGCGGCGGACCCCCTGCATGTCCGTACGCTCGTCGCGGATGTGCGGGGCGCCGTGGACATCGCACTCAGTTTGCATCTCCACGACACGTACGGTATGTCGCTCGCCTGCGTCGTCGCGGGGCTGGACGCGGGGGTCGAGCGGTTCGATTCCTCCATCGGCGGCCTCGGCGGTTGCCCCTATGCACCGGGCGCTGCGGGTAATATCGCCACCGAAGACCTTGTCTTCATGTTGCACCGGATGGGCGTGGAGACCGGGATAGATGAGGATGCGCTGATGGAGGCGGCCCGATATGCGCAGTCGCTCGTCGGGCATTCCTTGAAGAGTCGCCGTATGGCACTCGCGGAAACTGCTCGGGCAGTTGCACACTGAGGATCGGTGGCGCAGGCTACAGCCTGCGCCACCGATATTTTCATGGCGACTATGTACTTGACAAACCCACATTCATCGCGTACAATGAGTACAGTTGAAACGGATTGTACTCAACAAGGCGGTACGCGAAATGGTTCCAGAGATTGCCCCTGCTGACTTGAATCTTAGCACTCTTGCCAAGCACTTCTCCGATGAGGACGCAGCGTACCAACTGGTCGAGCGGATGCGCTGGCCCTCTGGCCCGATCTGCCCCCACTGTGGCGTTGTCGGCAATGCCTACTACCTCGCACCGAAGGACGGCAATCGCACAACCAGCACGGGCAAAGCGACCTTCCGCCGCGTGTGGAAGTGTGCGGAGTGCCGTCAGCAGTTCAGTGTCCTTGTCGGCACGATCTTCGAGGATTCCAAAGTGCCGCTCTCGAAGTGGCTCCTTGCCGTCCACATGATTCAATCAGGCAAGAATGGCGTTGCTGCCCTCGAATTGCAGCGGACGTTGGGTGTTACGTACAAGACGGCATGGTTTATGGCGCATCGTATTCGCTACGCCATGACGCAGCATCCATTGGTTGACATGCTCTCCGGTACGGTGGAAGCGGACGAAACCTATGTCGGCGGCAAAGAGAAGGGCAAGCGCGGACGGCCTGGCCAAGACTCGAAGAAAACGCCCGTTGTCCGCTTGTCGAGCGCGGCGGCAATGTCCGCTCAAAGGCTGTTACCGATGTTTCGGGCGCGACGTTGAAGGAAGTGCTGGATACCAACATCAGGCCCGATGCGCGGCTGATGACGGATTCCTTCGCGGCCTATCGTGAGCCGGGCAAGGCGTTCGCTTCGCACGAAACCGTAGACCACGGCAAGGATGAATACGTGCGGGGCGATGTGTACACGAACACCGTTGAAGGCTACTTTTCGCAGTTGAAGCGGTCAATAGACGGCACGCACCATAGCGTCTCGGAGCGGCACTTGCCCCGCTACTTGGGCGAATTCGACTACCGCTACAACACGCGCAAGATGAAGGACGGAGAGCGCACCGAGCAGGCGATTCAGCAGGCAGCGGGCAAGCGGCTCCGCTATCGGGAGCCAAGCAAGCCTTGACAGATTGCTAATGTTGTGCTAAGAAACAGGTGGGGCAGGCGGGATTCGCACCCGCAATCCGGTGAGGAACACGATCCCAATTCGTGCGCGTCTGCTATTTCGCCACTGCCCCAAAAGTGGTGCGCCGCGAGGGACTCGAACCCTGCTAACGGTGGAAGATTACGAATCTTCCTGGTCTCCTTGTAGGCTCTTGGGATGAAGTGCACCACGCGCCGGGATAAAAGTGCACCACCTTGCCGCTGCCGTAGGAAGATCCCAGTCGTAGTGACTGGGAGGAAGGATGTTACGGCAGATGGAACGCAG
>Ga0102924_1000099_pt1 | contig 100076 bp, 86 predicted proteins | sample PaiPotPPM11metaG_FD_80116 | JGI IMG/M metagenome (GOLD analysis project Ga0102924, IMG submission 80116) | Iron sulfur acid spring bacterial and archeal communities from Banff, Canada, to study Microbial Dark Matter (Phase II) - Paint Pots PPM... ...
GTCCATCCGCGCGACGTGGCGGTGCGGGGATCAGCGGATCGAGTCGTGCCCATTGTTCATCCGTCAAGTCCCTGCTGCGTGCTCCTCCTCGCACACAGCCTACCATTTATGAGATGGCTTCTAACCAGTGCCGAGGACTGCGCGTTAAAACGCATACCCGACGTCCGTTTGCATGTGGTCGAACAAATGCCTATCGTTCCCTCCTGGGGCGCGAGGAACATCATGTGCCTCGTCCATCACCACGGCGCCTCGGCAGGCACAAGGAGGGTGAACGTGCGGGACCTGATCGTGACCGAGAACATCACCTTGGACGGGGTGATTGACGCGCAGGATGGTTGGTTCTCACCCTACGGCGGCGCCTTTTCCCCGACGGGGTCGAGAGCACACTGCGACTCGCCGATACGAGGACCTTCCGCTCGGGCGTCGTGCTGCTGACGTATCGGATGGCGCGGGCCGATGACGACGGGGCACGCTGACCGCGACAATTGTTTGATCCACCTGATCCGCTATTCCGTGGAGATGGACGGGTCCACCTGTTGCGATTCTGGCACGACCTTGATGAAATCGGCCATCGGGTTGGCGAGCATGCCGAGGACCCGGTTCGCAGCCGCATCCTGACCGCTGGCGACCAATCGCTCGGCATAGCGTGTGAGCAGGTCCGCGAGCGCACATACGTCGCTTTCGGTGAGATCGGCCATCGTGATTGTCGCACCCTTCGCCATGCGGCGGTTAATCGCCGCGCGGTCGAGGCCCATCTCCGGGACGAGATGCTGATAGACGACACCGCCGGTCATTCCCGCGCAGAGCCATGGGCCGGGATCACCGAGGACGACAGCCCGCCCATTCGTCATGTACTCGAAGGCGAACCCCTTAATGTTCGCGCGCGTCGCGATGCCACCCCGGCTGTCGTCAATCGGCTCGGTGATCTCGCCCCCGATCACGACATCCGCGCCGGAGAGCCGGATGCCCGCGCGTGAGTCCGCATTCCCCTGGACGAAGAAGGTGCCGCCCTGCGCGCCGTAGGCGAAGGATTTGCCGACGCTGCCGTCCACGCGCTTGCCGTCCCCATTTGTCCCTTTCAGGATGGCGATGATACCGCCGAACGCGCCCTTACCGACGCCGTCTTGCGCGCCGCCCTCGATCGTCAGGTCCACGCCGTCCACATTGAAGCAGGCGAAGCCGTTGCCGACGACTGAGCCATCGTCGAAGGTGAGCGTGGCCGTTGTCGGGAGATTGTTTGGTTCGTACAGCCGGGCGCGGGTCATCTCGCCCGCGAGCACGGTGCCGACAATGCGATGATCGGAGCGTACCGTCGGTTCGGAGAGCGCGACTCGCTGATTCCCCCGTGCGACATGACGGGCGACCGTCGCGGCGACGTGCTGGGAGCGGTCAATCCGCAGCACGCGCAGGGTGCGGTCCGTGCCAATCTCCGCGAGCCACGCCGCCTGCTCCGCCGGGGCGAGCATCCGGGTGAGGTCAACGCGCTCACGCATCCGCGTCTGGACGAGCAAGTCCGACCGACCGACGAGGTCCTGCGTCCGCGTGAAGCCAAGCGCGGCGGTCAGTTCCTTGATCTCCTCGCCAATCGCGCCGAGGAAGCGGACGAGTTGCTGCACCGCCTCTTCGTAGACGCGCGGCACGAAGTGCGTGACACCCTTCTTCCGTGCTTCTTCATCGGTTTCCATCTGGGTGGCGATACCGACGTGGCAGGTGTCGAGCTGACAGCCGCGGCAGATTGTGCAGCCAATCGCGACCATTGGCAATGTGCCGAAGCCGATGCGGTTCGCGCCGAGCAGGATCATCCGCACGACATCCGCGCCCGTCTTCATGCCGCCGTCCGCCCAGAGTTCGACCTGCGCGCGCAGCCCGGCGGCGACGAGCGCCCGGTGCGCCTCGACAACGCCGATGTCCGAGGGCAGGCCGACGTGCTTGAGCGCGTGAGTCCGAGCCGCGCCCGTGCCGCCGTCGTAGCCGGAGAGCGTGATGATGTCCGCGCCACTCTTGGCGATACCGACGGCAATCGTGCCGATGCCGGGCACCACCGGCACCTTGACCGAGACGCGTACCCGCGGGTTTGCCGTCTTCAGTTCATCCACGAGTTGCGCGAGGTCTTTAATCGAGTAAATATCGTGGTTATTCGAGGGCGAGATGAGGTCCACGCCCGGTGTCGCGTTCCGCGCCTTCGCGACCTTCTCCGAGACCTTCGAGCCGGGCAGGTGGCCGCCTTCACCCGGCTTCGCACCCTGCCCGATCTTAATTTCCAGTAGGTTGGATGAGTTCGCCAATTCCGCGTTGACGCCGAATCGCCCCGAGGCGATCTGCTGGCCGCGCCACTGAGGATATTTGCCGATCATGTCCTTGATTTCGCCACCCTCGCCATTGAGCGAGACGATGTTCAGGCGCATCGCCGCTTCCGGGTAGGCCCGGAATGCCGTCTCGCCCTGCGAGCCAAAGGACATACTGCTAATCGCGATGGGGTAGTCGTGCCCGCCGATTCCCGCATCCACGGTGGCGGGGTCAATCCCGGTGGCGGAGGCTTCCGCCTGCGCACATTCTGGGGGTGTGGACTTTCCAGCCTGCGCCAACGTATGAGGATCGCAGGCTGGAAAGCCGGTGCTACGGGGGAAGCGGAAATCGAGCAAGTGGCGCAGGCTGACGGGATGCTCCTGTTCAAGCGCCGTCACCTTCGCGCGATAGTCGCGGTACGGCTCCAGACCCGCCGCGACATTGCGGACGCTCTTCCACACCTTCGGATAGAAGTGCGTGACGCGCGTTGGCTTCGCCTTGATGTGACCCGCCGCGATCCGGACCCGTTCCTCGGCCACGGCCTCCAACTGCTCCCATGTCAGCCCACTCGTTGCACTGCCGCCATAGTTCTCCACGCCGAACATGCGCGCGACTTCGACATGCAGGCCGACCGATGCGAAGAGCCGACTGTAGCCGCGCACTTCGTGGATGCCAATCGTGCTGATGACTTTCTCGATCCCCTTCGTGAGCGCCGAGACGAGATTGGCAAGGCCATCCGGCGATACCGCTTCGGCGATCTCCCATTGAAGATACGGGCAAATGCCGTCCGCACCCATCCCAAGTGCGAGCATGAGATCGTGGAGTGTGCGGATGCCCGCCGAGCGCATGACAAGCCCAACGCCGCGCCGGAGCGCGTAGCCGTCCGGGCCGCCCGAGGCGCGGCGGAGCGCCGTGTCCACCGCCGAGATCGCGAGCAGCGGATCAATCGGGCGATTGCCGTGCGTCAGCGTCCCTGCGTCGTCGAGGACGATCAGGGGCGTGCCGTCGTTCGCGGCCTCAATCGCCTCCTCGCCGAGCCGGTGCAGCGCGATGCGGAGCGGTTCGCCCGGCCATTGCGCCATCGCCAGAACGGCAGGCCGAGTATCACCCTCGAAGGTCATGAAATCTTCGAGCGTCCATGTGCCCAACTGGTGCGCGACGGCGCGATGCAGGTGCAAACGGGCATCTTCATTGCCGCCACCTGGCCGTAGGCCCCCGGTGAAGAGCGGCGTGATCAATTCCGTGCAGGGAATCTTCCGGTCGTGATCGGCGATGCCAATCGGCGGGCGGGGGCCGAGCACGACGCGCGTGGAGAACTGCTCGATCTCGCGCTCGCGGTCAATCGCGGGGTTGGTGACGACCGCGACGGACTCTTTGAAGTAATCCGCGAGGTTCTGCCGCTCCCACGAGAGCGCGGCGAGCGGGCCATCGTAACCGAGCGAGCCGACGCGCTCATTGCCGCTCTCCGCCATCGCCTCGGTCAACTTCAGTTCTTCGCCATCGAATGCCCACGCCGCGATCAGGCGGTTCCGCGATTCGGTATGCCTCTCCCCCAACCCCTCCCCTAAAAGGGAGGGGGCAGGGGGTAGGTCTCCCGACGGGCTGTGACAGACGAGGAAGCGTCGGTAATCCGTCGCGCGAATGCCGCGTGCGTGCGCCCGGCTCATCACATCGCGCACGATGTCGTCGTCGGTCTCAACCTGCGCCCCGACGCCGCGTGTGAGGACGATCGCCATTTTTTCGCCTGGCGCGAGGGGCTTCGGGTCTTCGTCCATCTCCATAACCGGCACGACGCCTTTCTCCGAGGAGAAGACAATCCGATCCTTCGCGACGCAGAGCCAGAGCGGGCGGAGACCGAGGGCGTCCACGGTGCCAATCAGTTCATCCCCGGCGCGGATCGCCATTGCCGCCGGACCTTGCGCGAACGGCCCCCACGCCTGCCGGAAGTACATCAGGACATCGGCCATCTCGTCCGGCATGCGCTTGATCTCGTTGATGATCGGCGGGAAGATCAATTCCAACGCTTCCCGCAGCGAGAGATTGTAGCGGTGGATCATCCCTTCGAGTGTTCGGTTGACGTCCTGCGAATCGGACGCGCCGGGGACGAGGGGGATGTGCAACATCTGGGACTCGGTGCGAAACTTCGCGATCGTGTTGATTTCGCCGTTGTGTCCGAGAAGCGAGAAGGGCTGCACGCGCTCGAAGGCGGTCGTCGTGTTCGTGCTGTAGCGATTGTGGCCGATGCTGATCGCCGAGACGAACTCGGGATCGCTGAGGTCGGGGTAGTACGCCGTGAGTACCTGAGCCGTCCCGCGCACCTTGTAGACAACCGAGTCCGCACTGAGCGAGACAATCAGCGCGGCGGAGCGCGCCTCGATGGCCAGTTGGAGATCGAAGAGCAACCGGTCCCGTGCCGCGGTGTCGAGCCGCGGTGTGAGAAACGCAATCTGCCAGGTCGTCGGTTCCTCCCGCCGACCGAGGCGGCCGAGCGCCTGCGACGCGACCTTCATCGGCCGGCTGACGAGCAGTTCACATCCCGATTCGCGGATCAGATCATCCACCGAGGCCATACTGCTTTCCGCGTACGCGCGGTCGGCGGGTGGCACGAAGAAATGCCCGACCGCGAAGCGCGAATCATCGGCAAGCGACGCGTCGTACCCGAACACCGCGAGATCGCGTGCCCAGAGTGCGCGCGGAATATCGGTGAGGATGCCGCAGCCGTCACCCTCGCCGTCAATCTCGCCGGAGCGGTGATGCATCGTTGCGAGCGCGTGCAGGATGCGGGTCACGTTCTCGCGCGTGGGGTCGCCGTGCCGCTCCACGATTGCCACAAGCCCACAGGCATCGTGCTCGATGGGGCCGACATAGTCGCCAACATCAATCAGTGAGTCGAATGCGGTGCGCTGAAGGTGCCGGTCGGTTGCATCCATGACAGTTCCCTCCCGAAGACGCGATCATTCGGTGCAGGAACGCCGGGCTGAACGCAAACAGCCCCCGTCCCCGCTGAGGGACGAGAGCCGGACACCTGTCCATTCTCCCGCGGTACCACCCTCGTTGCCGCGCGTCTATCGCACGCGACCACTTCTCGGCTGGAGGACGCGCAACGTGGCAGCCATCCACCGGCGGAATGCACGCGCACGCCGTGCGGCATGCGTCCCTTCCGTGCATCGTCGCCATCCGCTCCTGGGCTGCTTTCAGTGGATCGTGCCCCGATTCCGGCTTTCCACCTGCCGCCGGATCGCTGGCGGGGAATACCCACCTACTGTTCCCACTCAACGCGGGTTGCGTCGTTGGTGTGCCGCTTTCGCACGCGTGTGTGAAAACGGTAACGAAGTAATTATCACTGGTGAGTGATACGTGTCAATCCGGTTCGAAGAAGTCCGTACCCCTGCATAGCCCCGACCTTATCTTCTTGGGCGGCTGCACAGGCACGAAAAAGGGGAGGGCAAACGCCCTCCCCTCTCGCGGCGGCCGTCAGCGTCTAGAGATCGTGGTAGAGATGGAACTCGTAGGGATGCGGTCGGAGGGCGATTGCGTCCACTTCCTTCTCGCGCTTGTAGGCGATGTACGTCTCGATCAGGTCACTGGTGAAGACGCCGCCCTCGGTGAGAAAGTCGTGGTCTTCTTCGAGCGCGGTGAGCACTTCGCCAAGCGAGCCGGGCGTCTGCTTGATCTTCGCCTTCTCTTCCGGCTCCAACTCGTACAGGTCGAGGTCCATCGGCGTCGGTGGCTCGATCCTGTTCTTGACGCCGTCCAGGCCCGCCATCAGCATCGCCGAGAAGGCGAGATAGGGGTTTGCCATCGGATCCGGCATGCGCAGTTCGAGGCGAACGGCTTTCTCGCTCGTGCCGTACACCGGGATGCGGATGCAGGCGGAGCGGTTGCGGCGCGAGTACATCAGGTTGATCGGCGCCTCGTAGCCCGGCACGAGCCGGCGGAACGAGTTCGTCGTTGGTGCGGCGAAGGCGAGCAAGGCGGGTGCGTGCTTCAGCAGACCGCCGATGTAGTGCCGCGCCATCTCGGAGAGGTTCGCGTAGCCGCTGGGATCATAGAAGAGGTTCTTGCCCTCTTTCCAGAGGCTCTGATGGACATGCATCCCGGAACCGTTCTCCTGGAAGATCGGCTTTGGCATGAAGGTGACGACCTTGCCGTACTCCCGCGCGACGTTCTTGACGATGTACTTGTACAGGAGTACGGTGTCCGACGCATTGACGAGTGTGTTGAAGCGGAAGTCAATCTCGGCCTGGCCTGGGCCGCCGACTTCGTGATGCTGCACTTCGACATCAATGCCGGCTTCCATCAACCGCTGCGCCATGATCGAACGCAGGTCCTGCTGGCTATCTGTCGGTGGGACGGGGAAGTACCCTTCCTTGACACGCGGCCGGTAGCCGAGGTTCGGCGAGCCGCCGTTCCGACCGGCATTCCAGATGCCTTCGTCGGAATCAATGTAGTAGAAGCCGCTGTTCGCGTTCTGGCCGAAGCGCATATCATCGAAGATATAGAACTCGACTTCGGGGCCGAAGAAGGTCTGCGTCGCGATGCCCGTGCTGGCGACATACGCCTCCGCCTTCTTGGCGACGTAGCGCGGATCGCGGGTGTACGGCTCGTGCGTCACCGGGTCCACGATATTGCAGATGATGGAGAGCGTCGGCACCTTCAACGCGGGGTCAACGATCGCGGTGGACGCCTCCGGGAAGAGGAGCATGTCGCTCTCGTGGATCTTCTGGAAGCCCCGGATCGAGGAGCCGTCGAAGCCGATACCATCTGTGAAGACATCCGCATCGAACTTGCCGGATGGGATGGAGAAGTGCTGCCACATGCCGAGCAGATCCACGAACTTGACATCCACGAACTGGACGCCCGTTTTCTTAATCATCGCGATCACGTCTTTTGCTTGGGCATCTGCACCGATTTGGTCAAGAATTGCAGTCACCGCATACCCCTTCCATGCTACACTCGTGCGGATGCACGCGCTGAAACCGTACCTGAGATGAGGATACCGACCGGATGGCCGCCGCTTCTACGTACGATCCGATAAACAATCCTATCCCTTTCTGTGCATCTGCACAGTAGTCGTAACGGACGGCAGATTGTCTCGTGAAATTGCCTACAAAGTTGAGAAACAGCCGCTGATTGCGGTGCTTGGCCCGACGGCTTCAGGCAAATCGTCGCTCGCGCTCGCGCTCGCAGAGACGTTCGCTGGCGAGGTCGTTTCGGCGGACTCGCGGTTGCTTTATCACGGCATGGACATCGGTACGGCGAAACCAACGCCTGCGGAGCGCGCGCAGATTCCCCATGCGCTGATCAACGTGACAACGCCGGATGTGCCGTACGATCTCGCGCGGTGGAAGGCGGAGGCGACGCAGGCCATTGCGGACATTCTCGCGCGCGGCCATCTCCCGCTTCTCGTCGGCGGTACGGCGCAGTGGACGACCGCGCTGCTTGATGGCTGGGAGCCACCGGCCGTCGCGCCGAATCCGCAGTTCCGGGCGGCGATGGAAGAACGAGCGCGAATCGAGGGTGTTGAACCGCTCCTGAGTGAACTTGCCGCGAGGGATCCGGAAGCCGCCACGCGTACCGGCCCCAACCTTCGCCGTATTATCCGCGCGCTGGAGGTCATGCGTGCCACCGGCCGGCCGTTCAGCGCGCAACGCGGACGATCCGAGAGGCCATATCATGATCTCCGTATCGGCCTATCGGTCTCGCGAGATATGCTGTACGCGCGGATTGACGCGCGCGTCGAGGCAATGCTTGCCGCCGGACTCGTCGAGGAGGTACGCGCGTTATTGGCCGCTGGGTACGATCCTTCGCTCCCCGCCATGACGGGTATCGGCTATCGCCAGGTTGTGGAATACCTACAGGGGGAGACGACGTTTCACATCATGTGCGAGCGCATCAAGCAGGCAACCCATCGTTACGCACGGCACCAGATGACCTGGTTGCGCCGCGACGAGACGATCGTCTGGCTCGATGCGCAGGACCAACACCGATTGTTGCATGAGGCGACTGAGGCGATCCGGCACTTCCTGCTATACTGACCGATCAGCGGCAGCGCGCCCTACGCGCGGCGAAGACTTTTCAGGAGGGTACTTCGATTCCCACGTTATTGCATCCGACTACTCCGCCGACCGAACGCGCGATGCTCGCCGCCGTGCGGTGGAACGAAAATGGCTGGACGACCGACGACTCGCTCGAAGAACTGGCCCGGCTCGCCGAGTCCGCCGATCTCGAGGTCGTCGGCGCGGTCGCGCAGAACCTGTCGCGACCGAACCCAACCTCCTATCTCGGGAAGGGCAAGGTCCAGGAAGTCAAAGCGGCACGCGAGGAGCTGCGGTACGATGTCCTTGTCGTTGACGAGGAGCTATCGCCGAGCCAGTTGCGCCATCTCGAGGATTCACTGGAGGTGAAGGTCATTGACCGCACCGCCCTCATTCTCGACATCTTCGCCCGCCGCGCCCAGACGCATGAGGGGCGGTTGCAAGTCGAGTTGGCGCAACTCGAATATCGTATGAACCGCTTCACGCGGATGTGGACGCACCTTTCGCGCCAGACAATGGGTGGTGTCGGCCTCCGTGGGCCAGGTGAGACGCAATTGGAGGTGGACCGCCGCCGCGCCCAGGAGCGCGTGATGCTGCTGAAAGAGGAACTGACGGAAGTCCACGCGCACCGCGAGCAGTACCGGCAAAAGCGGCGCAAATCCGGCGTCCCGATTATCGCCCTTGTTGGCTACACGAACGCGGGCAAATCAACGTTGCTGAACCGCCTCACCGACGCGGCCGTGCTCGCGGAGAATAAACTCTTCGCGACGCTCGACCCGACGACGCGCCGGATCGTGTTGCCAAGTGGCCGCGACGCACTGATGACCGATACCGTCGGCTTCATCAATCAATTGCCGACGCAACTTGTCGCCGCTTTCCGTGCGACCTTGGAGGAGATCAGCGAAGCGGACGTGCTTGTGCATGTCGTTGACCTCATGCATCCGAACGCAGAGGAGCAGGCGGCGATCGTCCGGAAGGTGCTCGGTGAACTCAAGGTGAGCGACAAGCCGACAATCGTCGCGCTCAATAAGGTGGACGCGCTCGGTGGCGAGGTCCCGGCGGACCTTCGCGAGGGGCTGGAACTACCGCAAGCGTACGTGCCGGTCTCCGCGATGACCGGACAGGGGTTGGATGAGTTGCTCGCGTGCGTCGAATCCGCCCTGACCGATACGATGGCGGAGATGCGGGTCTGCATCCCGTACGACCACTCGGCGCTCGTCGAGCGGTTTCATCGCAGCGGGCGGGTCGCATCCGTGGAGTACGGCGAGCAGGGGATCACGATGCACGGGTTGATCCCACAGCGCGACGCGGCCAAACTCGCGCCCTATCGCATCGCTACACCCGCGTAGACGAACAGAGCATCTTGGCGGTTTGAAAGTCACCCCTTGACCGTTTCTGGCATCCGCCGCATCGGCTATACTCGCACGCGTAGTGGTGTTCGACCACCGGAAAGGGCGTATGAGGATGGCAAGCAATGATGCGGCGGGCACGCGGCTCAACGAACTGATCCAGCAGTTGCGGGATATTGGTGGCATTGACCTCGCGGCGGTTGTTGGCAACGACGGGTTGCTGCTCGCCTCCAGCGCCGCCGAGGGGATTGACAGTGAGGCGGTCAGCGCGGTTTGCGCGAGCGGGTTGCTCGTCGCGGAGGCATTGGGCCGCGAACTGGAGCGGGGCGGCATCACGCAGACGACCCTCGAATACGAGGATGGGCTTGTGTTGCTCACGCCGCTCGATCCCGATGTCGCGCTCCTCGTCCTCGCGCGGCCGGATGCGAACCTCGGGCGGTTGCGACTCCTGACCCGCCGGGCGCGTGGTGAACTGCTCCGCGCCGTGACCGCCTATGTGCTCTGGCCCGGTACTGGCGAGGAGGGCGCCCAATCGGAGCCACCGCAGGAAGACGAGCAGACTCCCGCGAACGAACCATTCCCGCCGCAGTATGAATGACCGCCGTCGGACGCGGAGTGCGTACGCGAGCGCGGGCGTAGATATAGACGCCAAGACGAACGCACTGCTCTCGCTGCGTGAACGCATTCGCGCCACGCACAGCGCGAATGTGCTCGCGGACATCGGTCACTTCGGTGGGATGTACGCATTGCCGGGTGCGGGCGACACCGTGCTGGTCGCCTCGATTGACGGTGTCGGGACGAAACTCAAACTCGCCATCGCACTGGGAACGCCGGAAGCGCACGCGGGTATCGGACGCGACATCGTCCATCACTGCGTCAATGACATCCTCTGCTGCGGCGCGCGCCCGATTTTCTTCCTCGACTACCTTGCCGTCGGGGCAAGCGATCCGGCAGTGATCGCGGCCGTCATCGGTGGGGTTGCGGATGCTTGCCGCGCGCATGGAATGGCATTGCTCGGCGGAGAGACCGCCGAACTGCCCGGCATCTATGCGACGGGCGATTATGATCTCGCGGGGTGCATTATCGGCAGTGTCGCGCGCGAGAAGGTCCTCGATGGACGCGCGGTGCGGGAAGGCGATCTGCTGCTTGGCCTGCCGTCGGCGGGCTTGCATACGAACGGGTACACCCTCGCCCGGCGTGCATTCGGCCTCGACGGTTCACTAGACGACGTACGCGTGCATCTCACGACCGTTCCCGCGGGTCATGCACAACCATTGAGTGACCTGCTGCTGGCGGAACACCGCTCATACGCCGCCGAACTCCTGCCCGCGCTCGATGCGGGCGGTATCCATGCGCTCGCGCACATCACCGGCGGTGGACTCGTGGACAATGTGCCGCGTGTCCTGCCCGCGCACCTCACCGCGCGGTTCGATGCCGCGCGGTGGGAGGTTCCGCCGATTTTCACGGCGATTCAGGATGCCGCACATGTTTCGAATACGGAGATGTACCGCGTCTTCAATATGGGTCTCGGCATGATTGCAGCCGTTTCACCCGATCACCTTGACGAAGTGCGCGCGTGGATTCCGGCAGCGATCGTCGTGGGGGAGATTGTCTCGCGCGACAATGGTGATGCGGTTCAAATTGCCGGCCTGAACAGCACAGATGCAGTGAGATAGACGTTCGTCCGCTCGCCCGTGCGCGCGAAAACCCGTTCCTCTTCAGCCGCTTGTTTCACCGCTGCGGAACATGTATAGTCGGCGCTGGTCGCATGTGACCATGCATGGCGGCAACTGGCGAAGGAACGTGGGCCGACCACGGGGGAGCCGCTATGCAGATTGAAGGCCGTTCGCCTGGGCCGCGTCATCCCCTGACGTGCGGCGCGGCAGCGATTACGTCCGTATCCGCGCCCCATCATCATGACGGATGACGTCATTCTCCGCGAAAGCGAGGAACGACGATGCGGGCGATGCTCAGTGTCTGGGACAAAACGGGGTTGGTGACGTTCGCGCGGGGTCTTGTTGATCTCGGTTGGGAACTGGTTTCGACCGGCAATACCGAGCGTGCGCTCGTGGAGGCCGGGATTCCGGTGACGGGCATCGCCGACGTGACGGGTTTCCCGGAAATCCTTGGTGGGCGCGTTAAAACGCTGCACCCCGCCGTGCATGGCGGCATCCTCGCGCGCCGCGACAACGCGGATGACATGACGACGCTTGCGCACCACGGGATTACTGCCGTGGACATGGTTGTCTCAAACCTCTATCCCTTCGTCGCGACCGTCGCTGACCCGTCTGTCGTGGTCGCGGAGGCGCTGGAGCAGATTGATATTGGTGGGCCGACGCTCGTCCGGGCGGCGGCCAAAAACTATCCGTCCGTCCTCGTCGTTACTGAATCCGCGGACTACGAGCATGTCCTTGCGTTGTTGCGTGCGGGCGCTGTCCCGGTCGAGGAGCGGCGCGCCCTCGCTGCGAAAGCCTTCGCGCATGTCGCCGCCTACGACACGACAATCGCGGCGTATTTGCGCGGCAATGACGGCGCGCCCGACGCGGTGTTCCCCGCCGAATTCGGTGTTGCGGGGGCATTGCACCAACCGATGCGCTACGGCGAAAACCCGCATCAAGCTGCCGCACTCTATCGTGCCTACGAACCGGGCCGCCCGCGACGAGGCTTGCTCGGTGCGACACAACTGGCGGGGAAAGAACTCTCTTACAACAACATTCTCGATGCGGACGCCGCGTGGACGGCGGCGTGCGATTTCCTCGGTTGGCAGCAACCGGCGTGTGTGATCGTCAAGCACAACATCCCGTGTGGTATCGCGCTCGGAGATAGCCCGGAGATCGCTTTTCGGCAGGCGTATGCCTCCGACCCACTCTCAGCGTTTGGTGGCGTGATCGCGCTGACGACACCGGCGACTGCTGCCGTGGCGGAGGCCATCGCGGAACTCTTCGTCGAGGTTATCCTCGCGCCGTCATTCGACGACGAGGCGCGCGCGGCGTTCGCACGGCGGAAAAATGTCCGCTTACTCGCGTTGGGTGCGCCCACTGCCGCGCCGAGTGGATGGGAGTTGCGTTCCGTCCAGGGCGGGTTCCTGCTCCAAACACAGGACGAGGTCATTGACGACGCGCAATCGTGGAACGTCGTCTCGCGGCGCATGCCAACCGATACGGAAGTCCGCGATCTCCGCTTCGCGTGGCGTGCGGCGCGGCATGTGAAGTCGAATGGTGTTGTCCTCGTCAAAGATGGCGCCACGGTCGGGATCGGCGGCGGCCAACCGAGCCGGATTGACGCCGCGAAGATCGCGATTGCCAAGGCAGGCGACCGCGCGCGCGGCAGTGTGATGGCCTCAGATGCCTTTTTCCCGTTCGCGGATACGGTGGAGGTCTGTGTGGCGGCGGGCATCACGGCCATCGTGCATCCCGGCGGCTCCGTCCGCGACGCGGAGAGCGTCGCCGCTGCCGATGCCGGAGAAGCCGCGATGCTGGTAACGGGGCGGAGGCATTTCCGTCATTGAGAAACCGGCTGAATCGCTCAAGACGCGAAGGGCGCCGAGCATGGAGAAGAGAGAGAAGGGGGATTTTCTGTTTCGCGTTTTCGGTGTCTATAGGTTCTGGCGATAGAGGCGGACGATGTTGTCCTGCCAGACGATCGCAGCATTCGCGAAGCCGAATGTGGCGGGATCCTCATGCGCGAAAAAGATCCCATAGTCGTACCGCGCGTTATCGTCGGGCATGCCCACGTACGTTTGCCCGAACGTCACCCGCAGGGGGGCATAAAGGGGATGATCGCGCAGGAGGTAACCGAGCATCCCCATGTAGGCGCCGGTGCCCAGCGGATCGTTCCGGGAGAGGCGCACGGATGCCCCCGGCGCGACTATGCCCGGCAACACCGCCAGATTTGGCGACCGCGCGATGGCGTACACGCCGGTCTCGCCAAAGAGCGCGGATCGCGACAACCCCTCCGGTTGCGCGTCGAGCCACTTTGCGAGTCCGGCGCGCTCCGCATCGGGGTATTCGTCAAAATGCACGATGACATGCGTGAGTCCCAATCCCTGCAACAGCGACACGGCACGCGCCGACGGAAAGTGTTTCATATCGAGGACGAGCGCCTTATAGCCTATCGGAAGAACAGTGGCGTTGCCATTGACGATGGGATGGTGATGGGCGAGCGAATAGTATTGCTCCCGCACAGCGACAGACTGCGTGCGCTCGTGATCGGGGATGACGAGCGGCAGTTCGATCACACGCGCGTCGGGCTGTTCCGCCAGCCACTGGTACACGGCGGGGACCGCATCACCACTCGCTAACGGAATGATGGCAAGCGGACGATTCACGTACTCCGCGCCGAAACCGGCGATGAGTGCCACGGAGAGCGCGACCGGGGCGGCGCGTGCGATCGGCACGCGCGGCAGCCGTACCGTACCAACGCGGCCGAGGAGCGCGGTCGCGCCCGTCGCTGCCAGCCCCGCGATGCCGAGCAGGAAGAGCGTCCCGAACCGCGCGGGGACGCGCATCGAATCGAAGCCCGGCAGATGCCAATAGAAAATATCATAGGGAAGATGGCGAAGCAGGAGAGATTTCGTGTCCGGCGTCAGTCGCAACTCGGGGCCGAGCGCAAAGACGGCACTGGCGGCGACAAGGAGCGCGAGGAACTGCTCCCAGGGCCGTTTTCTGCCGACCCAGAATCCCACGGCAGCGAGCAGCAGGGCGAGCAGACCCGGGAACATGTTTCGCTCGAACGTATAGGCGCCATACGTGCGAAGCGGCGCGGTGATCCCTCCCCACAGGCGATTCCGACCATCCGCCGTGAAGAAGTTCGTCACGGTCGCGGCATAATGGGTCGTCTGCCCAAACGTGCGCCTGACATTGTACTCGGATTGCACGCGCCGATACCCGACCGCGACGGGCAGGGTAACGACAAAGGCCAAGACGCCCGCGAGGATGAGATGTACCCAGATCACCTTACGCCGCGCCTCCGGTCGCCTGAGCGTGGCGATGCCAAGGAAAAGCGGCACGATCAGTAACAGATAGATCGCGTAATATTGCGACGAGATCGCCTGCATGACGAGGCACGCGGCGAGGGCGAGCGCGTCCCGCACGCGTGGCGCGACGATGATCCGGTCACACAGGAGCAGGATCAGCGGGAACCATTGCGCGGAGAGCAGGCCGACATGCCCGATCTGATCGAGATGCATCGGCGCGAACGCGTAGATCGTCCCGGCGATGAATGCGGCGACCGGCGCTGCGCCAAACCGCCGGGCAAGCGCGTACATCGCCACGGCGCTCATCGTCAGGGAGACGAGCACCGCGATGTTATAGATCGTGAGCGGCGCGACGTGCAGCAGCGCCAAGGGCAAGGTGAGGACCGCCGAGCCGAGTACCAATTCATCGAACAGGTATGAATCAGCGAACGGATAAAAGGTATTACCTGTGAACAGATGGAACGGATTATGCAGGAGACGATACTGACCCCAGCCAATGCGCCAGATGCTATCTATCGGGTCAACAGCCGATGTGACGCCGCTGTTGAGATGGGCGGCGAGCGGCCACGTCAGCGCTATCGCGATCAGCAGATAGGAGAATGAGAAACACGATATGCGCGCAAGGCGCGACGAAGAGACGGCCCGAACGATGGTTGCCTCCGGTCGCTGCGCTAAACGTGGTGCTGTCGCGCTCACTGTGATCTATTCACCCATGCAATCCTCACCCGCGAAGTATACCGCCCGCCCGGCCAATTGTAAAAAGAATATATAGCCGACCAAACGATCACCCGTCATGGAGGTTAACGGTGATTTTCAGCGGGTTGTGACGTAGTTTTGGAGAATCGAGAGTTCTTCAGCAGCGCTCGGCGTCCGGCTCGCGCCGCGCCCGTCGAGATCACGGTATCGGTCGGCAATTGTCGCCCGTAAATCGTCTAGGGCGTCTTCCGGCGACTGACCTATCGCGCGGAGGCCGACTGCGGGTGCGCTGATCGTGACGTATTCGTCGCGCCACTCGGCGACAATCGGTAGGGGTTGCGTGAGTGTCAACCCGTCATCGAGGTCACCTGTCAGTGTCAGTGCCTGATGACTCATGGAAATACCTCCACGGGGCGCACGCCGACGAACTGACGGCCCGCTTCCGCCGCCGCCGCGTAGACCTCTCGGAATGGGACATCCGCTGCCCGCGCAATCGCCGCGATCTGCTCATATTCCGGCACCGCGTCGAGGATGACGCCTTGCCATTCTTTGATTTTCACGCGCACCGGGCCCCACTGCGTCACCACTGTCTCCCATCGCCGGTCTGCCTTCTCACGCGCGATCGGCGTGGCGCGGACGCCGAATGTTGTCGTCTCACGCAGTAACGTCGCCGTCACCGCGAGTCGTTCATCCTCATGACAAATCGCGGAGATCTGCACGGCAGGACGACTCTTTTTCATCGTGATCGGCGTGAACCACGCATCGAGCGCCCCCGCGGCGAAAAGCCGCTCCAGCGCATACGCCAGCGCTTCCGGCGTCATGTCGTCAATGTTTGCGGAGAGCAAGACTTCCGTGTCGGTTGTCGGTTCCGCGCTCGGTTGGGATGTGTCGTGCGCGGCCTGCTTGCTTGCGAACGGTGTGTTGTCGGAACGCGTTGCGACAGCATTGCCAAGCCAGATGCGCAGGCAGTTCGGCCAGGGCATCTGGCGCGCACCGAAGCCGTAGCCGATTTCCTGCACAGTCATCAGTGGGCGTTCGAAGCCCTCGGCGAGCGCGGTGATGATCGCCGCTCCCGTCGGGGTGACGGTCTCCTTGTCGGTGTCGAGCGAGACCGTCGGCGCGTTGACGTGAGCGAGAAGCGCGAGCGTCGCGGGGGCGGGGATCGGGATCAGACCGTGTTGCGATTGCGTCCAGCCGTGCCCTTGCGCGAAGGGCGAGGCGTACATTGTCTCGATGCCGAGCAGGTCGAGCGCGACCGCCGTCCCGACGATGTCCACGATGCTGTCGAGCGCCCCGACTTCGTGGAAATGGACATCATCCACCGCGACGTCATGCACCGACGCCTCCGCGACCGCCAGCGCGCCGAAGATGCGGAGCGACAGTTCTTTCGCGCGTTCCGTCAGGCCGGATGCTTCGATGATCGAGCGGATCGCGCGCCAGTCGCGCTGCGGTTGGCCCGGCTCGACATCCACGATGAACCGCGCGCCACTAAGCCCATGCTGGCTGGCTTGTTCGCTACGGAGAGTATAGCCGGAGAGCCCGAGCGGCGCGAGGCCAACGGTCAGGTCTTCAAGCGACACACCGGCATGGATGAATGCGGCGAGCGTCATGTCGCCACTGATGCCAGCGGGCATGTCGAAATAGGCGATTCGCGTCATGCTGCCTCCGTCACGCTGGACGCTGATACCTCCGCACGCAACTGGCCGCAGCCCGCCGCGATGTCCGTCCCCCGCGAGTATCGGACGCTGGCCGGGATGCCACGCGCCACAAGCAGCGCCGCGAATGCCTCGGCGCTTTCGCGTGTGGGCCGCGTGAGCAAGGCGCCATCCGGCCCAACCGCCTCGGCGACCGGGTTCAATGGGATGAGATTGACGTGGCAGAGAAGCCCTTTCAGGAGCGCCGACAGTTCGTTCGCGACTTTCCCGGTGTCATTCACCCCGGCGATCAACGCGTACTCGAACGAGACGCGGCGATGCGTTTTGGCGGCGTAGTACCGCACCGCGTCCAGCAGTTCGGCAAGCGGGTAGTGCATATTGACCGGCATCAGCGCGGAGCGCGCTTCGTCGGTCGTCTGATGCAGTGAGACGGCGAGGTTGACCTGCCACGGCTCATCGGCGAGGCGGCGAATGCGCGGCGCGAGACCGACGGTACTGACGGTGATCCGGCGCGCGCCAAACTTCAGGCAATGCGGCTCGTTGAGGATCGCAATCGAGCGCATCACCTGATCGTAATTCGCCAGCGGCTCGCCCATGCCCATATAGACGATATTCGTGAGCGGTTCGCCTTGTTCGCGACTGAGCCGGGCGAGCGCGATGACCTGCGCGACGATCTCGCCCGCCGAGAGGTTGCGCGACAAGCCCATTTTCCCGGTCGCGCAGAAGGTGCAGCCGTACCCACACCCCGCCTGCGATGAGATACAAGCGGTCGAGCGTTCCCGATACTGCATCAAGACGCCTTCAATCAAGCAACCATCCGGCGTGCGGAAGAGCAATTTCGTTGTCCGGCCATCGCTGCTCGTCATACGTGTCACTTCATGCAGGATGTCAAGCGGTAGTACCGCGTCAATCTGAGCGCCGAGCGCCTTCGGCACGCCGGGAATCGCCATCGCGCTGGAGGCGAACCGGCCGTACACACCGGCGTAGAGTTGCGAGGCGCGGAATGCGGGTTGGCCCTGATCCGTCAGCCACGCTTCTAACTCTTCCGGCAGCAGATCATATAGCGAAACGTTCGCGCCACGCGGCAGGGCAGGAAGCGCCGTTTCTTTTGTCATCTCAACCGTCATGTTCGCTGCTCCCTCACGCAACGCGACCGGCCCCGAGGGACCGATCGCAATTCGGACGAATCGCCAAACCTTGGGCCGACCGCGCTAGTTGCGACGCCCGCCGCCCATGCCCGAGACGAGCATGATGTAGTAGAGCAGTTGGAGGATCGCACCTGCCGCCGCCGCGAGATAGGTCAGCGCGGCCGCGTCGAGAACGCTCTTCGCCTCGCCATACTCGCTGCGAGAGACGAGCCCGTTGCTCGCAAGGAGTTTCATCGCACGATTCGATGCATCAAACTCGACAGGCAGCGTCACGAGCGCGAAGACCGTGCCGAGCGAGAAGAGTGCGACACCGAGCCATGCGATGCCGATCGCGCCAGTAAAGATACCGAGGAGCAGCAGTACCCAGCCGAAATTCGAGCCAATATTGACGGCGGGGACAATCGCGCCACGCAGTTTCAGGTAGGCGTAATTCTCCTTGTCCTGCACGGCGTGGCCCGTCTCATGCGCGACGATGCCCTGCGCGGCGACGGACATGCTGCCGTAGACACCGTCGGAGAGGCGCAGCACCTTCTCGCGTGGATCGTAATGGTCGGTCAGGTCACCAGGCACGCGCTCGATCTGCACGTTGTACAGGCCTTGCGCGTCGAGCAACCGCCGGGCGACCTGCGCGCCAGTCAGCCGGTTCTCCGACGGAATCTGCGTCATCTTGGCGTACGTGCTCTTGACACGCCATTGCGCGTACAGCGCGAGAAACAAACTCGGCAAAAGAAACGCGAAGTAGAGCGGACTGAAAAACATTGTAGGAACCTCCAGAAGAGTACCGATGCGACGCCGATCTGACCGGACGCAAGGCCCTCGCCGCGCCTCGTCGCCGGTGCCGCCAGGAACCATTGCGTGATACCGGCGGCACCTTTAGATACGATTTGCCCGATACGGCGGTTGCAGTCCCTCGTCCCGCCGTATCGTGCTTCGTATGCCATCATAGTACCATAACCGTCGAGGAGTGCGGCACATTCCGCGCCACGGGCGGTGATAGGATTTGGGCGACGGACGAGATGGCGGCAGTGAGGAGAGACGCATGCCTGTTCAGCATTCAGATCGAGCCACCGGCTTCGATACGAGTGTGGCGATTGCCTCCGTTGAAGCGGCGATGCTGGCGCATCTCCAGACGGCCGCACCGCCCCTCGCGCCGCTCTACGGCATGATGCGCTATCACCTGGGCTGGGCGACGGCGGAGTTCGTGGCGGAGCGCGCCAATGGTGGCAAGCGGCTGCGCCCGCTCGTCTGCATGCTCTGCTGTGCCGCCGCCGGTGGCGAACCGGCGCGTGCCGTGCCAGCCGCCGCGGCGATCGAGTTAGTCCACAACTTCACGCTCGTTCATGACGATATTCAGGACATTAGCGCCTACCGACGGCACCGCCGCACAGTCTGGAGCATCTGGGGCATGGCGCAGGGCATCAACGTTGGCGACGGCTTGCACGCGATCGCGCATCAGGCGTTCCTCGCGCTGCGTGAGCAGGGTGTGTCGGCGGATGCGGTGCTCGATTTGATCGCGGGCTTCGACGCGACGGTCCTGCGAATTTGCGAGGGGCAATTTCTCGACATCGGCTTTGAAACGCGTTGGGACATCACCGCGCAGGATTATCTCGAGATGATCGGCGGCAAAACCGCCGCCATTTTCGCCTTTGCCGCCCGTGCCGGTGCGCTGCTCGCGGGCGCGGATGCGGCGCGCGTTTCCGCGTTTGAGCAGTTCGGGACAGCGATTGGCATCGGCTTTCAGGTGCGCGACGATGTGCTCGGCATCTGGGGCGATCCGGCAGTGACCGGGAAGGATGCGGCGGATGATATCCGTCGCCGGAAAAAATCGCTGCCGATTATCATGCTGCACGAGCGGGCCAGCGTAGAGGATCGTCGCTATCTCGAATCGCTGTACGCGGGCACGGAGGTCGCCCCGGAGGAAATCGCGACGGTCATTCAGATGCTCGATGACGCCGGTGTCCACGATGCCTGCCAGGAGACGGTCGAACGCTACCACATGCACGCGGCCGCATTGCTCAATGAATCACGCGCATCCGGCCCGGCAGGCGCGGCGCTCGGCGGTTTGGTCGAGCGAATGGCCGCGCGTGACGCCTGATGCAGCACACGATTGCCGGCTATCGGAGGCTGGGCCGGTATCCATATCCCGCGAGCCGCGTCCGCCCCACCGTGAAGAGGCGGACGAGCACGACACCGGCGATGAAGCCGCCAACGTGTGCCCAGTACGCGACGTTATCGCCGCTCGCGCCACCGGAGCGGAAATTGGCCCCGAGCGTCGCGAACCCATTGAACGCCTGCAATACGAACCAGTAGCCGATCACGATCCAGGCAGGGAGCACCAGGGGGATGAGGATGATCCCCAGCCAGATCACGTTGCGCACCCGACCCCGCGGTTTGAGCACGAGATAGCCGCCCAGTACGCCGGCAATCGCGCCGCTCGCGCCGATTGATGGGGCGAGCGAACTCTGATTGAAGTAGATGTGCGCGAAATTCCCGGCAAGTCCGGCAAGTACGTAGAAAATGACGAATCTCCCCGGCCCCATCGCGTCCTCGACATTATCGCCGAAGACCCAGAGGAAGAGCATGTTGCCGCCGATATGCAGCCAGCCACCGTGGATGAACATTGCAGTAAAGAGCGTGAGGTAGAGCGGCGAGTTAATCACCGGGTTCGCGGCCTGAAATGCGCCGGTGTGCGTGAAGCGCGCCGGAATGACGCCCCACTTGAACACGAAGAGATCCTGGTCGCGCCGATGTAACGTGAGCATATAGAGGAAGACCGCGATGTTCAGCGCGATCAGCAGGTAGGTCACGACGGGGCGATGCAGGCGGTCGCGGTTGTCGTCACCAATCGGGAACATCGCCGCTCCTTATGCGGGGGGCTGAACCGGCTCGGTCGGAACGCCCTCGTGGCGCGCCGTATACTGTCGCGCCCGTTGTCGCCGCGCATAGCGCGTCATCAAATACATCGTCAGAATGCCGGTCAGGAAGCCGCCGACGTGACCCCAATGGGCGATATTGGCGAGGAAATCGCTACCCGTCAGGTTCTGGATGACATGCGCGGGGATAAGCGCCGGCACGAGAATAAGTGCGAGCATCCAGACGATCGTCTTTGTCCGATCCGGGCCGGGAGGCAAGAGAAGGAAATACCCACCCATCACGCCATAGACCGCGCCGCTCGCACCGATAAACGGGGAGTCCGAGTTTCGGTAAAGGAGGATGACCGCGAGACTGCTGCCGAGCCCGGCGAGTGAGTAGAGCAGGACGAAGCGCGGTGTGCCAATCGCCAGTTCCAGCATCCGACCGATGGCGAGCAAGAGAAACATATTTAAGGCGATATGCGCGAACCCGCTATGCAAAAAGAGGCTCGTGACGGTCGTCAGCGCGCGCGGACTGTCGAGGACACCGCGATACGGCGTGGTATCCGGTCGCGTAAAGCGAGAGGGAATGAGCGCCCAATTGAGCAGAAAAAGCATATTGTCGCGCACCGTCATTGTCTGACCGTAGAGAAAAACCGCGACATTGATCGCGATAATCGTGTAGGTCGCGGTGGGCCGTCGCATCTGGGCGCGGACTTGGGAGGGTGAGGGGACCACGTCGCCTACAATTCTTTTCTAAGACGGTTCGGTAAATTCGTTGCCGCCGAATGTACCGAACAGGTCTTGCAGTGACGCGACGCATGCCTTGACGGTCTCCGCACCCGCGCGAGGCGCGAAAAAGAGCCCGATCACGAGGCCCAGCGTCAGATACTTGACCGCGATGCGCGGGCGGCTGTCAGCACGGGTTATCTTCATACCGACGGCTCCGCAATCGGGCCGGTCGGCTGCTCGTCGTGCGGGATGAACGCCGGCTGCAACTCGACAACCGGCTCGTCGTCCAGCATCTCGTCGTCCTCGGCGGCGCGATTGAGTACGAGTGTCGCGATCACCCCCGCCAGGATGCCAAGCAGGATGCCGATCGCGAACGCGCGGTCTTTCCGTTTTTTCTTCGCCACCGGCTCTGCGTATGCGTCTTCAATCGTCATGCACGCCCCTCCTCTGCCTTGCCGCCCGCTGCCATGCGCGCGGCGGTATCTCGCCGATCACCGTTTGCACGAATAGGGCCGCCATCTCGCGACCGCGATAGAACCGGCGGCTCCGTTCGCTGTAGTATCGATCATCCGTCGCCGCTGTCTGCACTGAGAACCCCTCATCGAGAAACATCAGCATTGTCCGCCACAGGTGGAACGGATCACTGACGACGATCACCGACCGCCATTCCCCCTGCCGACCGATCACTCCGACGGCGCGTGCGCTCTCCAACGTCCGCCTCGCCCGTGGCTCAATCACGAGCGCGATCTCCGGCACGCCAGCCGCGATGGCGAGCGCCTGCATCACTGACGCCTCCGCGATGCCCGCCTCGCCAACGCCGCCCGTCACGATCAGACGCGGTGCGAGACCCGCATGATACAACGCCACCGCTCGTTGGACCCTGCCCCGTAAGGCGGCGGATGGGCGGCCGTTCCGGTGGACCTGCGCGCCGAGGACGACAATGGCATCCGCGGACCGCTGCACTGTTTCCCGCTCGCCATATCGTACGCATGCGTACATCGCCGTGATAACCGCCGCGCCGGCCGCGCCGACGGCAAGCGCGCCGCCGCTGAGTCTCCGCACGATGATTGGAACGCCGTTGCCATCCACTCATGCTAGTATAGCATTGGCATCGTCTTCGCCGCGCAGAGTGCGAGAGGAGGGATGCGCCGACACCGAAAGGGGATGGACGAGGGTGACCGCGACACGATCATTGATTGACCCGACGACGATAGATTGGGACGGGCATGGCCTTGTGACTGCGGTCGTGCAGGACGCCACGACGGCGGCCATCCTGATGGTCGGGCATATGAACGCGGAATCATTGCGTCGCACGCTCGTCGGGCCGCACGTCTGGTTCTGGAGCCGGAGCAGGCAGGAACTGTGGGAAAAGGGGGCAACCTCCGGGCACTTCCTCGATGTCGTATCGGTCACCGCCGATTGCGATGGTGATGCCCTCCTCGTCCGCGCAATACCGCACGGCCCGACCTGCCATACGGGAAGGCCTTCCTGCTTTCACCGCCCGATGACCGAACCAGCGTACATCGCCGCTGAATACGAGGTGACGGAAGAGACCCAAAGGATCGGCCCCGAGGTGCTGCGCGCAGTCGTGGCGGTCATCGCGGAGCGGCAGCGCACGATGCCGGACGGCTCGTATACGACCTATCTGTTTCGTGAAGGTGTGGACAAGATCGCCAAGAAGATCGGCGAAGAGGCGACGGAAGTCGTGATCGGCGCGAAAAATGCCGAGCGCGGCGACGCGAACGGTCGTGACCTCCTGGCGAATGAGATCGCGGACCTTTTCTATCATGCCCTGGTGCTCGCGAAGGTCGCCGCGTTGCCCGATGAGGCAATCTGGCAAGCCCTCGCGGCGCGGCGCGGGCATGCCGTGGACACGCCGCCTCGCACACCGAGGCGGCAGAAGTAAGCGTCGGCGCAGGCGGTTTCGTACCGCTCTCACCCGGGTGTCCAAGGTCTCTCAACGGCACTTCCCACACAGTTTCTCAGCGGATTGCCCGCGCGAGCTGCCGCACGACGGCGCGCATATCCCCCTCGGACACCGCGCCGTACCCGATCAAGAGGCCACCGCGCGGCAGCGGCTCCAGCGCGAAGGCCGAGAGCGGGAGCACGCCGATCCCGACGTGATTCGCGCGATGTGCGGCGCCCCGGTCGTCCATCCCCGGCCGCAGCCACCCGACGGCATGCAGGCCGCTCTCTGGCATGCGGATGTCCAGCAATCCGTCACACTCCGCAGCCACGGCGGCCACCAGCGCGGCGCCCCGGGCAGCGTAGATTGTCCGCATCCGTCGCACATGCCGGGCGAGGTGGCCGCGGGCGAGGAAATCCGTCAGCGCCAGTTGCTCCAGGATCGGCGGGTGCCGGTCAATGTAACGGCGGGTGGCGACCAAGGTATCAACGAGATCCGGCGGGCTCACGAGATACCCGACGCGCAGTGCGGGGAAGAGGATCCGGCTGAAGGTGCCCACGTAGATCACGCGATCGGCGTGGTCCAGTGCTTGCAACGCAGTCAGCGGCCGCCCGCGGAAGCGATACTCGCTGTCGTAGTCCTCCTCGACGATCCACGCAGCCGTCTCCCTCGCCCATGCCAGCAGCGCCAGCCGCCGCGTGAGGCTCATGGCGACGCCGAGCGGGAATTGGTGTGCGGGAGTCACGTACGCGAGGCGTGCCTGCGGATCGCGCGCCACGCCGACCGAGACCGCGAGCCCCTCCGCGTCAATTGGGATTGGCGTCAGGTCGGCACCCGCGCCGATGAATGCCCCGCGCGCCCCCGGATTGCCCGGCTCCTCCTGCCAGACGTGATCACCGCTGCGGAGCAGTGCGCGGGCCACGAGATCGAGCGCCCCCTGCGACCCGGGCGTGACGATGACTTGCTCCGGTGTGCAGCGGACGCCGCGCGCGACGGCGAGATGCGCCGCGATTGCCGCGCGCAACGGCAGGTAGCCGGCGGGGCCCTGATAGGCAGCGACTGCGCGAAGAGAGTGACGCGTGTGGTGGGCGATCAGGCGCGCCCATGTCTCATAGGGGAAAAGGTCGAGGGGGGCACCCCTGGGCGGAGGGGCGGCGGGTCGCCCACGACCGGTGGGCCCTGCCATGCGGGGAGGTCCGGCCGCGGCACGATGCCCGAGTGATCGGTATTGTTGATCGGAAGCGGGCGATCCGGAATGCCCGGGGCGACGATCGTGCCGGACCCGACCTTGCTGACGAGGTAGCCCTCCGCCTGCAACTGGGCATACGCGTCGGCGACGGTGTTGCGCGCGACGCCGAGGTGGCTCGCCAGACCGAGCACCGAGGGCAAGCGCGCGCCCGGGGACAACTGCTCCGCGAGGATCGCGTCGCGGAGGCGCTCATAGATCTGGCGGTGCAGCGGGTCGGTCGCTGTGCGATCGAGATCGAGCGGAGGCGGGACGACCGCCACAGCCTGTCGAGGCATGATTCCTCCGAATCTCCGTACGTCGTTGGGTCGTGTAAATAGCCCCCTCGATTGTATCAGAATTGCGCCTTGTTCTGGGGACATATGAGGCGTACGCTGGGACATGCGATTGTCACAGCGGGGTGACGATCGCCGCAGTGCAGCAATGAGAAAGGGACCATCCATGAGTGCGAGCGATAATGTAACAGTGATGCGCGAAATCTTCGACGCGCTCGAGGGGCGCGACACGCAGCGGTTGCGCGACCTTTTCGACCCCGATATCGAATTCCACTGGCCGCCCTCGCTGCCGTACGGGGGTAGTGGTCGGGGCCGCGACTGGCAGGTCTCCACATGGGGCGAGACCTGGGACCCGCTGCAACCGACCGCGGCGGAGCGACGGATGGATGCGCGCGTCGTGGCGGCGAGCGATAACGAGGTCGTGGTGCTCTGGTGGCAGCGCGGGATCAGCCCAGCCGGAGAGCGCTTCGAATGTCCGGTGCTCGGCCTCTACCAGGTCCACGCGGGCATGCTCACTCGCGCGCAGATGTTCTACTTCGACACGACTGCGGTGGCCGCCTTCCTCGAACGCGCCGCATCCCGGATGCCCGTGCCGGAATCGGTGGCTTTGGCCAAGTGAGCGCGACGATGGGACGACCCGGAGCATCCACCCAAGACGAGTCATGCCGCGGGGCGGTGCGGATCGCGATCATCTACGACAGCGGCAGCCAGGGAAATCCCGCCCTGCGCGGACGCACTGCCGTCCTCGCGCGCGCCGTTGCGTACGGGGCGGAGCAGGTCGCTGGGACGGACGTCACCCTGATCCCCGTCGCGGAGCGCACGCGATACTGGGAGGTGCTCGATACCGCCGACGCGATCATCTTCGGCTGTCCGACCTACATGGGCTCGGGGTCGGCGGCGCTCAAGGCGTTCATGGAGGAGACGCTTCATCCCCGCTGGAGCGAACAGCGGTGGAAGGACAAGCTGGCGGCCGGGTTCACGAACTCGGCAAGCATGAGCGGCGACAAGCTCCTCACGCTCCAACAATTGGCGGGCTTTGCCGCCCAGCATGGGATGCTCTGGGTGTCACTGGGCGAACTCCCCGGCTGGCACACCAGTGGCGGCAGCGCGGACGACGTGAATCGCCTCGGGTCATTCCTGGGGCTGATGGCGCAGAGCAACGGGGATCAAGGGCCGGACGAGACCCCGCCCGCGAGCGACCGGATCACCGCCGAACGGTTCGGCGGGCGAATCGCCGCGGCGGCTCGCCGTTGGCATGTATCATCGGGATCCGACGCGGATGGCGACAGCGAGATTTGACCCACGAATGTGCGTATCCGGCAACCGGATCAAGGATGATCTACACCGATCTGAGAAACTGTTTGGTATATGCCTTGAGGTGCCGAGAACAGCCTCCATGAGCGATCTTTGGGGCATTGAGCGCCACTCGCTGTACGCTTGCGTATCGCTCGCGCTCTCACCCGGGTGTCTCAACGGCACTTCCAAACAGTCTCTTAGAGGTATTCCAGAGGCTTCGCGACCATGCGCTTGTGCGGCACATCAACCTCGAGCACGACATCCTTGATCGCGGGGAGCAACAATTCCGCGCCGTCCGGTTGCGTGACGACGTAGACATCATTCGCGCCGGTTTGCAGGATGCTCGTGAGCACACCGAGCGTCTCGCCATCGGCGTTGACGACGGTCATGTCGATCAGTTGATGCCAGTAGTACTCGCCCTCGTCGAGGGGTTTGGCGTCGCGGATGTCCATGTAGAGCGGCATGCCGCGATACATGCTCGCTTCATCGCGCGAGGAGATGCCGTTAATCTCCAAAATCGCGCTGGGGCTGGCGCCACGCAGCGAGCGGAGACGGCGGCGTTGCTGATCGTCGCCGATTGAGACATGTGACAAGGTCGCGAGGCGTTCGGGGAAGTCGGAGATGATGCGGATGCGCATCGCGCCACTCGTGCCGTGCGGCGCACCGATGATGCCGATCATCAGCCGTTCGGGCGATGTGTCAGTGGCAGGTGAAGGGTCATTCGTGGGAGCGTCCGGCATCTCCGTGCCGTCTTGCGGCGTCTCGTTGGGCATGGTCAATCGTCAATATCGAGTGAGACGCGCACGCCCTGCTTCGCGGCAGAGGCGGCGAGCACCGCGCGGATCGCGCGGGCGATCTTGCCCTGACGGCCGATCACCTTGCCCATTTCTTCGGGGGCAACGGTGAGACGCACCTCGACATTGTTGCCGAAGCGGTTGGAGCGGACGCCGATCTGGTCCGGGCTGGAGACGAGCGACCCAGCAATGTAGCGGACGAGGTCTTCCATCGCCTCGCTGGAGGTGTCTACCATTTACGCCTCGGTGGCGGGTGCGGCGGCCCCGGCGGTGACACCGGCGCGCTTGAGGAGCGACGCGACGGAATCGGTCGGTTGCGCGCCGACGCTCAACCAATACTTGACGCGCTCCGCGTTGACGACGATTGTGCTCGGCTCGGTGAGCGGGTTGTAGTGGCCGACGTTCTCGACAAACCGGCCATCGCGCTTCGAGCGCGCTTCCTGGACAACGATACGATAATGGGGCTGCCCCTTGGCGCCCATCCGGGTCAAACGCAGTTTCAGCACGTCGGCGGTTCCTTCCTCGGTATCATCGAGATTCAGTCACATGCGTAAAGGCGGATCAACAATCCGCAACGATTTATGGTACATGGAACGACAGCGAGCGTCAATGCGATGACGCGCGTTCCGGGTGGTAGCGGGCGTTGAATTCGCGCCGGAGCATGCTATAGAGATGCTCGTCGTGCCACCGGCCATCCACGAGCCACGTTTCGCGTCGCGTCCCTTCACGGACAAAGCCGACGTTCTCGTAGGTGCGCTGGGCGCGAATATTGTCGGGGAAGACTTCGAGCCAGACGCGATGCGCGCCGCGATCGTTGAAGAGCCATTCGAGGAGGAGCGTGACCGCCTCCGAGCCGTAACCCTTGCTCCACGCATCTTTTTCACCGATGAAGATACTCAACTCCGCCGCGCGTTCGGGTAGTTTGAACCCTTCATAGTCAATTCGCCCAATCAGCCGCCCGGATTCGTCGCAGATACCGAAGTAGCCGCTCTCATCGAATTGCGTGAATCGGCCATTCGGCGCGATGTCCGCTTCGAATGCATGCGCCGCGACGATCGGGTAGCGATCACCCCAGTAGCGCATCACTTCCGGGTCATCATGCCACTGCCGTAATGTGGGAAGGTCTTCAGGGCGGAAGGGCCGTAGCGTGACCCGTGTGCCGACGATCATTGCTCTCCATCGCTCCTTGACGTTGTCACGCCGTATATCACGAAACGTGCAGAATCCCATGTCACGAATCGCCATTTTACGCGTATACTAGTACGCGATTTGATGGGATGCGCGCCGGTTAGGGGCGCGCACTTTCGCACGGTAAGGGAAAATGACGGATGGCGCAAACCCGACGCGATTACTACGAAGTGCTGGCCGTCGAGCGCGGCGCGAACAGTGACGAGATCAAGAAGTCCTACCGACGCCTCGCACGGCAATATCACCCGGACGTTAATCGCGAGCCGGGCGCGGAGGAGCGGTTTAAGGAGATCAACGAGGCATACGAAGTGCTCTCGGACGACGACAAACGCGCCGCGTACGACCGCTTCGGGCACGCCGGTGTCAATGGGGGTGCGGGCGGCAATCCGTTCGGCGGCTTCGATTTCAGCGACATCTTCGATTCGTTCTTCGGTGGCGGTCGGAGCGGCGCGTCGCCGAGCGCGCCGATGCGCGGTGATGACATTCGCGCGGCGGTCAACCTGACGTTTGTGGAGGCGATCTTCGGGGCGGAGAAAGAAGTCTCCGTTACGCACCACGATACCTGCCCGGCCTGCCACGGCACGCGGATGGAGGGCGGCAAGCAGCCTGCGGTCTGCCCCAAGTGCGCGGGAGCGGGACAGGTTCGCCGCATGCAGAATACAATTCTTGGCCAGTTTATGACCGCGACGACTTGTGACCGGTGCGGCGGTGAGGGAGTGTTGATTACCGAGCCGTGCGTGACCTGCCGGGGCGAGGGCCGCATCCGCACGACGAAGAGCCTTTCCGTTTCCATCCCCGCCGGAATAGACGACGGCATGCAGATTCGCATCGCCGGTCAGGGCGACGCGGGGGTGCGTGGCGGCCCGCCCGGCAACCTCTATGTCGTCGCGCGCGTGCTCGACGACCCAACCTTCCGGCGCGATGGCTTGACGATCCATCTGGCACTCCCCGTGAACATCGCGCAACTCGCGCTCGGCGCGGAGATTGACGTGCCGACGGTGGATGGTGTGCCGGAAAAAATCACGGTCCCGGCCGGAACGCAGACGGGTGAGGTCTTTCGCATCCGTGGCAAGGGTGCGCCGGATGTCCGTTCCGGTCGCCGGGGCGATCAGGTCGTGACCGTACGCGTCGAGACACCGGCCGAACTGACCGAGGAGCAGCGCGACCTCCTGCGGCAACTCGCGACCGCATTCGGCGTCCGCGTGCATGAGCCGGGACGCGGCATATTGGGCCGCATTAAGGACGCGCTTGGCTAATTCATCGAGTTGCGGTGAACGGTCATCGTGCAATCCGGCACGGATAGTGCATTGTCCGAAGAGACGAGAGGTAGTATGCGATGCGGATTGCCTGTTGCGAGACGTATCGTTATAATTGCGTGACGCAGGGAGGCGCTTTGGGCGGCATTGACCGGTTCGAGCGGCTGATGGAGCGGGCGGTAGAAGGATCGGTAGGGCGCATGTTCCGGAGTCAGGTGCAACCGGCGGAAATCGGGCGGCGGCTGGAGCGGGCAATGGAGGCCCGGCCGCTCATATCGGTGGACGGCACGATTGTCCCGAACGACTACCGGGTGCATCTGAATCCCGAAGATGCCGCCACGTTCAAGGAAATAGCGTCACCGCTTTGCCAGTCGTTTGAGCAGTGGCTTGGTGAGATTGCGGCCGAGCGCGGATACCGCTTTATGGGGCCGTTGCATGTCCGGCTCGTGGACGATCCGCAGGTCGGGAGGCGCGATGTGCAGGTGCAGACCGCGCTCGAAGCGCCGGTCGCGCCGGCACGCCCCGTGCCCCGCGATCCGATGCCATCGAGCGGTGTTCCACACGATGCGGCGGAGGAACGCACCCGCCTTGGTGGCTCACCGCAGGCTCGGCCAAGGATGGTCGCGCCGGTCGCGGGGGTGCCGGCGCCCCGCGCGCCATCCGGGCCGCTGCCGCAGGGTGTCGTCGCCCATCTCGCCGTCCAGACCGGCGCGCTGACCGGGCGCACCTTCCCGCTCCGCTTCGCGGACGTCTCGATCGGGCGCGCGCTGGATAACGATGTCGTACTCGACAGCAACGATGTCTCCCGCCATCATGTGCGGATCGAACCGGCCGGGACGCTCCTGCGGTTGATTGACCTCGGCAGCACGAACGGATCACGCGTCAATGGTCGCCGGGTGTCGGAGCACCTGCTGCGCGATGGCGATATGGTGGAACTGGGCAGCACGCAGTTGCTCTTCCGGGTCGGCGACCCCGCCGCGTCGCCGTGACGCCGGGCCGGGGGAGTCGTTCCGTTGTCCGTTGAATATATCCTCTTCGTTCTGCGTGTCGTCTTCATCTTTGCCCTCTACTTCTTCATCATCATGATCGCGCGGGTGCTGAGCCGCGAAATTGCGACGCCCGCCGAGGCGAATACCGTGACGAGTCCCGCAGTGCCGCCGGGTCGCCGCGGGGCTGCGATCCCTGGTCGCGCATACATTGTGATGGTGGATGGCGCGGAATCCGGCATTCTCCGGGGTACGGCGCTTCCGGTTATATCAGGAACGCTCGTTGGCCGCGCGGGTAGCGCCGATCTGGAAATTGCCGATGCCTACACATCGAGCGAGCACGCGCGTTTCCGGAGTGTGGGGGATCGCTGGGTGCTCGATGATCTCGAGAGCATGAACGGCTCATACGTTAATGGTCAGCGTATTCGCGGGTCACAGCCGCTTGCGGACGGCGACACCGTGCAACTCGGGCGGGTCGTCCTCCAATTCATGCTGCGGCCGCCCGTGTGATCGTTGCCCCGCATGGCCGATGCCGCGCACGGCCGGGAACTTGAGCGGCATATTGCGCATCAATTTCCTGGCTCATTCGTTATACTGTTGGCGTACGAACGCGGATCGTGAACTTTGCAACAATTTCGGCAATCAGAGGACGGGGCATGATTCAGCAGCGCGGAGTCTTCCGCAAATCGCCGGTCGTAACCGCATCGTTTGCCGCACCGGCGCGATTAGATGAAACGTATCCCGCGCTGCGGGACGCTGGCGGTTTCGGTGGCAATGAAGATTCTCGCGGTGCATCGCCGATGTCTCCGAACGCGGGCGGGCCACGCCGTCATCTGCCGACACGACCGTTGGTCTTCGGTGGAATCGCGGCAGTCGTGCTTCTCGTCGGGCTGGTCGGCTGCTTCGTATTCAATGCGTCGCTCAATGGCAGACTGTACGACAACGTTTACGTCAACGAGCAGAACATCGGTGGTCTGACGCGCGATGCTGCGCGTACGGCATTGAACACGCGGCTCGATCCCTACCTCAGTGGGCCGGTCACGCTGACGAACAATGGGAAGCAGTGGACGCCGAAACTGACCGAACTCGGCATGCGCGTGGATGTTGACCGGACGCTGGACGAGGCCTACCGTGCGGGACGAAGCGGCGGGCCGCTCGGCAAATTCTGGCGTGCAATCGAGATGAAGCAAGGCGCGAAGCAGTATGTCCCCCTCTACGTGCAGGTGGACGATCAGGCGCTCGCGGCCTACCTCGATGGCTTGCAGATTCAACTCGGCACGCCACCGCGCGACGCATCGATCGCGATCAAGGGCAACCAGATCGTCGTCACACCCGGCACGGACGGGACGAAACTCGATCGTGACGCGCTGCGACAGCAATTGCTTGACAGCGTCGCGCATCTCAAGCCGGCGGCCTTCGCGCTCCCCGTGACGTTCGCGAAACCGGCAATCACCACCGATGCGGCGGATCAGGCGAAGGCGCGCGCGGAGGCGCTCGTTGGCCTGCCGCTCGTTCTGACTTTCAATGACCAGAAATGGGACCTTTCTCGTGATGAACTCGTCAGCGCGCTCCGGTTCAACGCGAGCCTCGACGCGCGGATTGATGCGACGGCGCTCACGCCGCAGATCAACGCGATTGCCGGCGCCTTGAAGCAGGACCCCCAAAACGCCGTGATTGGCTGGGATGGGCAACTGGTCGTCCGTCAATCCGCGAAGAACGGGCAGCGATTGAATGTCGAGGAGACCCTGAGCCGGATCAACGCGTGGAAGGGTGATGTCCGCACCATCGCGTTGCCTGTCGAGATTGCCAAGCCGCGCATCACTGACGACGTTGGCGCGCTCGGCATCACCACGCGGCTCGGTCGGGGCGTCTCGAACTTCTCCGGCTCGGACGCGGCGCGCGCGAAAAATATCGCGGTCGCGGCCGGGTATCTGGATAACACCGTAGTTGCGCCCGGCGAAGTCTTCTCGTTCCTCGACTCGATTGGCGAGATTTCGGCGGCGCGCGGATACAAAGAGGGTTACGTCATCCTCGCGGAACAGACAGTACCGGGCATCGGTGGGGGAATCTGCCAGGTCGCGACGACGATGTTCCGCGCGGCGATGTACAGCGGGTTGCCGATCGAGGAGCGAAACCCGCATGCCTATATCGTGGGGTATTACCAGCAGGGTGGCTACCCGATCGGCCTCGATGCGGCGGTTTTCTCACCCGGTGTGGATTTCAAATTCCGCAACGAAACCGACAAGTACATGCTCGTCAAGACCGCGATTGACAGCGGCAACCTCTACATTAGCATCTACGGTCCGGACCTCGGCTACAAGGTGGATATCAGCGACCCGGTGATCAAAAACAAGAAAAACGCGCCGGAAGATGAGTACGAAGTGGATCCGAAACTACCGCCCGGCACGAAGAAGCAGGTCGAATTCGCGAAGCAGGGTGAGGATGTGGCAATCACGCGCACCGTGAAATCCAGCGACGGCAAGATCGTCCGGCAGGCGACCTTCAACACGCATTATCAGGCGTGGCCGAACAAGTTTCTTGTGAGCAAAGACGTGGCGCCGCCAAAGACCGTGGGGGCGACAACCGCGCCAAACACCCCAGTGGTGGGCACGAGGACGCCTAACCAACCGACAAAGCCCGCGCAACCGACGGCGACCCAGGCGGCGCTGCCGACAAAGCCGCCTGCAACGCCGGTACCGACGAAGAAACCGTAGATCGGTCGTTCGGCGGGTGAAAACAGGCTGAAAGGCCGGTTGCCCCAGAGGAAATTGCTTCTTTTTCCACACGTTGGGCAGACAACGTCGGGCGGTTCCGCGAGCCACTCGTTTGCATTCCGTGACAAATCTGGTACGAGATCGTGCGTTCTGCGGAACATTATGGTAAGGTGCGTTGAAACTCATTGTGTGTACGTACGCACATGAGAAGGGGAGTAGTGCGGTGACTTGATGGAAGGGGGTACGCGCTTGCGTAGATTGACTCGTGTGACAAGTGCTGGAGCCGTTTTGCTGCTGCTGCTCAGTATGCTCGTATCGAGCGGAACATCGGTCAGCGCGGCATCGGATTACTACCAGGAGACCGGGCATTATCTCTACGGCCAGTTCCGGGATTACTGGAACAGTAACGGCGGGTTGTTCCGTTTCGGGTTTCCGATTTCAAAGGTCTTCAATCAGAAGTCTACGAACGGGCAGACGTATCCGACGCAGTATCTTCAGCGCGCGGTCTTCGAGCAGCATCCTGAGAACAAAGGAACGCAGTTCGAGGTCCTCGGTCGCTTACTCGGCGTGATTCAGGCTGGGGCGAAGGTCCAGACGGACCCAAACTTCAAACCGGTTGCCAAGCCGACGGATGGGCGACTCTTCTTCGATACGACGAATCACACGATCGGCGGCAGCGATCCCGGCAATGCCGCGATCCGCGCGTATTGGGAAGCCGCCGGGAACGGCAATATCCAGCGGAGCATCATCGTCTTCGGCTATCCAATCTCGGAGCCGTTCGACGAGCAGAATGCGCCCGTGCCCGCCGGCGACGGGCAAGTCCATCGCGTGCAGTATTTTGAGCGATACCGTCTCGAATACCATCCGGAGAATCAGGACCCGTATCGCGTGCTTCTCGGCCTGCTCGGCCAGACACAGGCCGCGAACGACAACCTCGATCCCGCGCTGCTCGCGCCGGAACCGGCCGGTCAGCCGCAGCCGGACTGCATCGGGCAAGGCCCGTGCGTCGGACAGCCGCTGCCGCAGAGTTACGCCGGCCTGCATGTCGGCGATGGGGCGGACGGCTACGGCTTCAATGTGGACGCGAACGGTCTTGACGCCGGCAGCAAGGACACAATGTTCGGCCAGGTCTCCGGCGCGGGCTTCAACTGGATTCGCCAACAGGTCCGGTGGAGTTCCTACGAGCCAGCGAAGGGCCAGTTCGGCAACAACTACGTCACTCAGGTGGATGCGCTCGTCAACGCGACGGCGGCCAAAGGTGTCAAGATTCTCCTGAGTGTCGAGAGTTCTCCCGATTGGGTCGGCACGGGCGGTGGCCTGCCGAAGAATCCGCAAGACCTTGCCGATCTGCTCAAATTCATGGCGGATCGCTACAAAGGCAAGGTCCAGGCATACGAGGTCTGGAACGAAGAGAATTACGCAGTCGAGACGGGCGGGCAGGTTAATGTCGGCGCGTACATCCCGATCCTCAAGGCGGGATATCAGGCGCTCAAGGCAAGCGACCCGAACATCACCGTCGTCTTCGGTGGTCAGACGCCGACCGGTGTGACCGGTCACCCGGAAGTCGCGCTGGATGATGTGCAATATCTCCAGCAGATTTATGCGATCAACGGCGGCGAGGTGAAGAACTACTTCGATGTCCTCGGCGCGCATCCCGGCTCGAACTGCAACCCGCCTGACAACTCGTACCCGGACAACCCCCCCTCGAATGCATGCGGCACGGATCCGGACGGTGGGCGCAGTTTCACCAAGGATAATTCGTTCTACTTCAAGCGTATCCTGCAACTGCGCAGTGTAATGGAGCAGAACGGTGACGGCGGCAAGAAGATGTGGCTCACCGAGTTTGGTTGGGACAGCAGCAGCGTCGCCGTGCCGAACTACCAGTACGCGCAGTATGTCTCCGAGGACCAGCAGGCACAGTACTTGACGCGGGCCTTTGCACTCGGCAAGTCGTATCCGTGGATGGGTGTGATGTTCGTCTGGAACCTGAATTTCCCGGTCACGCTCGCCGCCGCGAAGGGTGGCGACGCGGTCAATGACGAGAAATACGGCTGGGGCGTTTTGCACGGCGATGGGTCTCCACGTCCGTCCTATATCGCGCTCAAGAACATGCCGAAGTAACAGACAAAGGAGTGAGTGGGAGCGGGCTTCGGCCCGCTTCTTTCGTTGTCATGATCCTCCCGCAGTGAGGGCAATGATGATGTAGAATCTCTCGTTGTCACGGACGCAGCGGCTTCGCCAGCGTGGAAGTGAACCAGGTGATGCAACGGACGAATGGCGCGCCGCGTTATCGCATCTACCTCATCAATGGCGTCTTTGTCTCGGGAGGCGTCGGGGAGGGTGGGCGCGTGCGGCCGCCGCATCTCTTCACCGCGCTCGCCGAACACCTCGCGCTGGAGACCGGGTGGCGCGCGTCGGCGCTCTGGCCGTACGGCGCCAGGCGAATTTTTGGTATCCCGGCCTTTGTCGCGTTGACGCGCCGCGCCATCGGGCGGTACGCGGCGTTCCTCACCGATGCTATCCGGGCGGATGTTGCGGATACTCCCCTGCAGGATGGGGAAGCGGTCGCACTTGTCGCGTATAGCGGGGGAGCGCCCATCGCGCAGACCGCCGCAACCCTGCTGCGCCCGACGATTCCTGTCGGGGCGTTCGTCTTCTTCGGGCCTGCCGTACTACCGATGAAGGTGCCGAGTGATTGGGCGGGAGACGCCACAATCGGCTGCATCCTCGGTGAGCGCGATTGGGTGCAGGGCGTCTATCCGCGCCTCCCTCGTCCATGGCACGGCGCGTTGCATCCGACGACCGAGGCAAGACTTCGCGTGGCGCTGCCGGAGACGACGCACTATCGTACAATCCCTTGCGATCATTGGCCGGGATACTTCACCACAGCGGCGTGGCCGTTACTTATCCGCGCCGTTGCTGATTTATTACAGCCTGCAACCGTTCCCGAATGACGGTGTGCGGCGCGGCAATCGCCACGACCTTTTCGCGCCCCCGCTCGCCACGGACAAGCGTGACGCTCCGCTTCGGCAGGCCAAGCAGATCCGCGAGGAAGGCGAGTAAGGCAACGTTCGCTGCGCCGTCCACAGGCGGCGTGGTGAGGCGGACGCGCAACGCCCCCGTCTCCGTCACCCCGTCGAGCGCATTCCGGTCGGCGCGTGGTATGGCGCGGATCGCCAGTCGCGTCGCGCCATCTACGCCGGTCAGATTCAGCTTGTCGAGATCGCTCAACGCAATCAGTCGAAGACGACGGGTTCGGAAACGATTTCCGCTTCATAGCCGTCCGGGGTGGCGAGAAAGGCGAGCCAGTTATTGCCAAGGGTCCCCGTCCGCGTCAACTCCACCATGCCGCGCAGTTCGTTCTCGCGCGGCTTCCAGCCCGGCCAGATGAAGGCATAATGGACGAAGCCCGGCTGTGGCGCCGGTTGGCCGGTGCGTGGCTCAAAGAGTTCGACACGGTACAGCCCGTCGCCCCGGTCAATCATCGCGATGCGCCGGTCGCCACGGTCGGAGACTGTCGCACCGCGTGCGCCCTGGCTATAGATTCTCAGCAAGCGCTCGAAGGCAAGCGTGGTTGCCGCCTGCACGCCAATGTGGTCGAGGGTAGACGCCACTTCTGCCGGAATACCGAGGCCGACGAGGTATATCTGATGCTGGCGGAGCCGCTCGACATTTTCGTTGCCATTGAGGTCAATGTACCCTTCGCGTGCGAGTTGCGCGTCGTGCTCATCCGTGTGTGCTGACACCATGGACCTCCTCAATCGCGGCGACGGGAAGAAAGATTGGCTCCATACCGTGCGTGGGCAGACGAGCGAGGGTTTGGATGACATCCAACAACTGGCTCGCGGGCGCGATGGCCCTGCCGAGTTGCTGCGAGAGGCCGGGTAGTGTCATGTCATCCACCGTCAGGATACCGCGCTCATCGAACATCGAACGGGGGAGAAAGAGTGGCGCGTCGGTGCGCTCGCCACCGAACTCCTCGAGGATGCATTTGCCACTCAGCAAGCCGGAGACCGTGATGTCCGGCCCAAAGAGGCGGTTTTCGATCGCGCGAACCTCGATGGACGCGCCGGTCTCGGCGTTGACATCATGCACGAGCGAGCGCATCGTCGGCGCAATCAATGTCGCGCAGCCGATGGTGGCGTATCGGCCATGCAAGTTGCGTGGGAGCGTCTTCCGTTTCTTCGCGCGTGCCCATTCGTCTATCAGCAAACGCGTCAGGCCGATACCGTCCTCCAACTGCGGGAAGCCGTCGTACCGGCTCGCGGGCGGCAGCGGGGTACCGGTATTGAGATAGAGTTCGTCGGCGGCATGGACGATCGTCCGGTCATATTCGGCGCGCAGTTTCGTCTGCCAGCCTTTGATCTGCGCGAGAATCCTACGCATCTCGTTCGGCGTGAACATCCGGAGCGCCGGTTCGTCGAGGATACGATGCTGCTCGCGATACCACTCCTCGCGGTGCAGGCCGCGCCGCGTCAGGCCGACCGGTACGGCGGCGATTGATTGCATATGCGGCATCAGCGTGAGCAGATCGGCGATCGAACGATCGAGTTCCGCGCCATCATTCACCTCCGGCACCAGGACGAGTTGGGTGTTGAACTCTATATCCATTGCGGCGAGGCGGCGGAGATCTTCCATAATCTTGCCGCCGCGTCCGTTGGTCGAGCGCACCAATCGCTCGCGCACAGCAGGATTCGTCGCGTGGACGGAGACGTGCAGGGGCGAGAGCCGTTCCGTGCCAATCCGTTCGAAATCATCGTCCTTCAGGTTGGTGAGGGTGATGAAGTTGCCGTAGAGGAAGGAGAGCCGGAAGTCATCGTCCTTGATGTACATCGTCTGCCGCAGGCCGGGAATGCCCTGCTTGAGGAAGCAGAAGGTGCAATGATTGTCGCAGATATGGACGCCATCGAAGGCGGCGGAGGGGAAGCGAATGCCGAGTGGCCGGTACTCCTCGTTCTCCACTTCGATCTCGAACTGCTCGTCGCCACGCAGGACGGTCAGGGTAAACGCTTCATAGGCGGTGAGCAGTTGATACTCAATCAGATCGGATGGCTCCTCGCCGTCAATCGCCAGAATACGGTCGCCGGGCTGGATCGCATAGCGCGCCGCGATCCCGTCCGGGCTGACGGCATCAACGAGCGCGCCCTGACCGAAGAGTTTTCTCATCGGGCGTGCCCCTCTCCGGCGGCAAAGGGATGCGCGTTGGGCACTTCTTCCGCTGTGGCGCCTTCGCAGGCATGCCGCGTACGCCGTTTCTTCTCGATGCTCGAAATGAGATGAACCCAGACAGGGCTACGATGCGCATGGAGCGTGGCATCCGGCAGGTTCGCGAGGAACGAGGCGGCATCTGTGAACGGCGCGATCGCGATGTACGAGCCGCCGTATTCCCATGTGCCGTGTGCATCCGATCCGACCGTCATCGGGATACCGTGCGCAACGGCATATTTGTATGCCTCGGTATTATCCATCGGAATGAGCATGCGCCCGTTGAAGACTTCGATCGCGTCCACCAAGCCTGCGGCGACCAGCCGATCCAGCACCGCCTCGCCAATCGCGCCTTTCCGGTAGCGGTCGTAGGGATGCGGGATGATGACGAGGCCACCCTGAGCGCGGATCGCCGCGCAGGTCTCCTCGGGCGACAGGCCGTTCGGGATCTCATCGTGCAGGAAGAGGCCGATGATCTCCCCGGCAGTGGAATAGACTTCCTCGCCGGGGATGACGTGAAAGTCCGGCCCACCGGCTTCCCGCGCCGCTCCATGCCCCGCGAACCGGCCATGATTGGTGATCGCGATGCCATCGAGCCCGCGCCGTTTCGCCGCGCGAACCAGGCGCTCCGGGCTGACCGGGCTATCGGCCGAATGCCAGGTGTGGGCATGCAAATCTATTTTCCAGCGTCTTATACCCGAATCGGTCATGGTGCTCCTATGTGCTCCGAATGTCGTGCCAGGCGCACTCGCGCGGTGGCGCAAGATTGTTTGTTGTCGCCATCACCAGGGTCACGGCGGTGATCGCTGCCGTCTCCGCTCGCAGCACGCGTGGCCCCAGTGAAACGGGGATCGCGCGTGCCTCCGCGACGAGCCGTTCTACCTCGTGATCGCTGAACCCGCCTTCCGGCCCGATGGCGACCGCAACGCGATCGGCTCCCGTCGGCAGCGCGTCTGCCAATGTGCGCGCCGTGACGGTCTCGTGCGCGATGAAGATTGGCGCGCCTACGGCATTCGGTAACTCGCTGAGCGGAACTGGCCCGTGCATCTCTGGGGCGCGACTACGACCCGATTGTTCCGCGGCCTCCGTCGCGATCCGCCGCCACCGTGCCAGCGCGTGTCCGTCGTCCGGGCCGATCTTGCGGATCGCGTGCGCCGTGACGATCGGTTGGATCGCCGCGACGCCGAGTTCGGTCGCCTTCTGCACAAGCCAATCGAACCGCTCACCTTTGAGCAAGGCCGGGCAGAGCGTCACCGCGCAGGTTGGCTCCGACACGCCGATCCTTTCCGCGACGATCACGCCATGGGCGGCGCGCGCCTCGACCGAGACGAGGCGTACCCGCCATTCTACCGCATTCGCGCTGTCGGCGGGGATAAGCACAATCTCTTCGTTGGCACGGAGGCGCAGGACGCGCGAAATCTGATGCGCGATGTCGCCGGAGAGGACGATGCCGGTTTCCGAACGGCTCTCAGGTGGAACGAAGAATCGGTGCATACCGCGCTACCGTCGCCAGGCACGCAGGGCGACCCAGTCCCCCATCTGCCCGCGCGTAATCTCCACGAATCCGACCGCCTCGAGTGCCGTCCGCACTTCTTCTTCGCGCTCGATGATGATGCCGCTCGCGACAAGCCAGCCATTGGGCCGGACACTCTCATAGAGATACGGCGCCAGGTCACGGATGATGCGCGCGATGATATTCGCGAAGATGCCGTCGAACGCGCCGTAGTGTTCGTCCGGGCCGAGCGATCCGACGATCAGCGGAAAACGATCGCGGCCGATGCCGTTCGCCTCGCCGTTCAATCGCGCGGCCTGCACCGCGACTTCCTCGACATCGAGCCCGAGGACATGCCCCGCGCCCATCCGCAACGCGGCGATCGCGAGGATGCCGCTGCCCGTACCGACATCGAGAAGCCGGTCTCCGGTCTGTACAAGGTCCTCGACGGCGATCAGGCAGAGTTGCGTCGAAGGATGCAGGCCGGTGCCGAATGCCATGCCGGGATCGAGCGTGATGAGGATGTCGCCCGGCTGAACTTCATAGTCCTGCCAGGGCGGCCGGATGACGATGGACTGGCCGATGCGATGGACATGGAAATGCTCCTTCCACGCGTTCGCCCAATCCTCCTCCTCGCGCGGTTGCACGGTAACCTCACCAACGTAGCGCATCTGCGAGAGATGCCAGAGCGCCTGTTCGAGCGTGTGAATCGTCTCCCGCGCGGCGGGGGTGTCGGCGATATACGTGGCGACAGTGACGGGAGCGTTCGTATCTACCCGGAGATTATCGCCGTCCCGATCCTGGAGATATTGCTCCTCGATCGCCACGCCGCCCTGATAGCCGTAGCGTGCGAAGAGTTCGCTGACCGCCTCGACCGCTTCAGTATCCGCGCTGACGCGCACCTCCAGCCAACGCATTATTTCGCTCCGGTCGGTGCGCTGTCGCTGCTCGCGCCGCCGAGATTGACTTCCGATGAATCGCCGACATTCACGCTATGAAAGTCGCCATGCACGGCGGCTCCTTCGCCGACAATGGAGTTCATCAGCATGACATTGGCGATCTCGCTGTCGTGATTCAGGATCACATCGCGCACGATGGCGTCCGTAATGACGACGTTCTCCCCGACGCTCGCGAATGGTCCGACGACGGCGCGTTCGATCCGCGCGGAGGGCGCGATGACGACGGGCGGAATAATGACGCTACCGGTGTACATCGGCGCTGTCTCGTCGTCATCCATCCGCGAGAGGAGGATGCGGTTTGTTTCCAGCAAGGTTTCCGGGCGGCCACAGTCGAGCCAGAGGTCCATCATCGCGGCCTCGATGCGCGCGCCGTCGTCTATCATCAACTGGATCGCGTCGGTGAGGTAGAATTCGCCCTTCGTTTGCGTATCCGCCGCCATGATCGCGTCAATCGCGGCGAGCAGCCGGGCTGATTCGCGGAAGTAATAGATGCCGGTCACCGCCAGATTGGTCGGTGGATGACTCGGTTTCTCAATAATGCGCATGATTCGGTTGCCATCGAGTTGCACGATGCCGAATGCCTGCGGCTTGTCCACTTCCTTGACGAAAATGACGCCGTCTGCGTCCGTCTCCGCGAGAACCGTGAGATCGGTCGCGAAGATCGTGTCCGCGAAGGCGATGAGGACAGGCCCATGCACATGGTCCGCCGCGAGGTGGATCGCGTGGGCCTGGCCCTTCATTTCCGCTTGGTGGACGAATGAAGAGGAGAAGTGGTACTGATGCTCGACATACTCGCGGATCTGGTCGCCGAGATATCCCGTCACGAAGACGACGCGCTCCGGATTCAGCGGCGCGATACTGTCGAGGACATGACCGAGGATTGGCTTGCCCGCGACGCTGACAAGCGGCTTGGGTTTGCTCCATGTATGCGGCCTCAGCCGTGTCCCGAACCCCGCCGCGGGAATGATGACGTGCACAGACTCCTCCTCGCGATCCGCAATTTTCGGTGCGTTTGCCTCGATCTCGCGCATTCTACCGCATGTACGGGGCCGCGTGACCGTCACGGAATAACCATGATGAACGTTTGGTTAGGTATACTGAGTCGCACGGGCCTGTGGACGCACCGGTGCGGACGGCTCAAAGAATTCGAGGGTGATGAATGGTCGAAGAGCGAGGGATGGAGGGTGCGCGTCCGGCGCAAAGCGCCGCGAGCGCATCCGATGGAAGCGCGGGGGCGTCGGCGAGCGCCGCGTCTATCGAAGAGGAGGCACTATTACAGGTTGATTCGCTGTACCGCACGGCGCTCCGCATGACGCGGAACCCGCAGGACGCGGAAGACCTCGTGCAGGAGACATACTACCGGGCGTTCCGGTCGGCGCATCAGTTTCAACCGGGCACGAACCTGCGCGCATGGCTGTTCAAAATCCTGACGAACAGTTTCATCAACCAGTACCGGAAGCGGGCACGCAACCCGCAATCCACATCGCTCGATGATGTGGAGGAGTTTTATCTGTACAACCATCTGGTTGACAGCGGCGTCCAGCCGGAATCGCCGAATCCGGAGGCGACGGTCATCGATCAGTTCGCGGAGGCGGACGTCATTCAGGCGTTGGAGCAGTTGCCGCTGGAGTTCCGGCAGGTCGTGTTGCTGGCAGATGTGGAAGGCTTTTCGTATAAGGAGATTGCCGACATTGTCGGTATCCCGGTCGGCACGGTGATGTCTCGCCTCCATCGCGGGCGGCGGCGGCTGCAGAAGGAATTGTGGGAGTATGCGGTCGCGTCGGGCTATCTCGATTCGTTGCGTGGTCAGTCCGTGGCGGAAGCAACGTCCCGCCCGACGGCCTGAGTGAGTACGAACCGTACACGGGGAAGTGCAGTGATGATGACGATGACATGTCAGGAATGTGTCGAGAAGTTACAGCCATTCCTTGACCGGGAACTTTCCGGCGCGGAGCGATTGGAAGTCGAGCGTCACCTCACGGTGTGCGGCCACTGTGCCGACTCATTCCGCTTCGAAGAAGGCATTCTCCGCGTCGTCGGGCGGTGTGGCCGCGCGACGTACGCCAGCGAAGAATTCAAGGCGCGCATCCGCGTTGTCGTCCAGACAGCGATTACCGACAAGCACTAAGGCATCTCGACGCGCGGTCATTGTCATGGTAACTTCGTGACGGGACAGCACGGCGCATACCGGCACAACAAGAGGGTTGCGAGACGATGGCGATCAAAGAGTGGATAAAGAGCGCGGGCGAGAAGATTCGCGATGCCGTCGAGCAGGCGCTTCCGCCCCCATCCCGCCCCGAACGCGCCCCGGTTCGCATCCCGGTAAATTATCCCCGTCCAGTTCGCCGGTATTACTAGAAGCCGATTTCACCCACCAGGACACCGAGAACACGCGAGAGGGAGATGAGGAGCATTGGCGTGCATTCCTCTCCTTTTTGGGGTGTCTTGATGTGCGATTTAGTGCTCACTGAGATCATCGAGCCGCACACCGTAGGTGGATTGCAGGGCATGTGCAAGGGCGTCGAGATCCACGGGAATGGTCGGCGGTTCCGGCAGCGCCTGCGCCGTTGAGGATGGGTCCTTCAATCCGCTCGACGTCCCGATCACAATGACCGTGCCGTCCGTCTCCGCCGCGACCCGTCGCGCCACCGTGACGCCGACGACCGATGCCGCTTCGAGGTACAGGCCGGTTTCACTAGCGAGCCGCCGTTGCGCCGGGAGGATGTCCGTTTCCGCGACGGATGCCGCGCCGCCATCGGAATCCCTGAGCGTTCGCCACGCTTGCCAACTCGCCGTGCCGCCGCCAATCGAAAAGGCAGCCGTCGGCGCCGCGGGCACTTGCTCCGGGCCGCCGTGCGCGAGGGCATGGGCGTACGGCGCCGAGTTCGCGGGTTCGGCAACGATCATGCGCGGCAGATGGGCGATCACGCCTGCCGCATGCATCCGCTGAAAGCCACGCCAAATGCCGGTGAGGTTGTCGCCGTACGATGTCGGGACGACGACTGCCGTGGGCGCAGCGCCGAGGTCGCGGACGATCTCGTAGGCGATCGTCGTGTACCCTTCGACGCCGTACGGGTTCGAACCAACCGGTGGATCGGTGACATTTGTACCGGGGAACCATCCATACCGTTCGATACCGAGCGCGGCAAGCGCCCGCCGGTGTGCGCCGCCTTCGAGGCGACACAAGAGTGCGCCGTACGCGCCCATAAAGGTTTGCATCGTCGTTGGCACGTCCGTGCCCGTGAACATCACACAGCGCATCCCGGCGCGCGCCGCGTACGCCGCGAGCGACGCACCGGCATTCCCGGTGGACGCGCCGACCACCGTTCGGCGGCCCTGTTCCTTCGCGACGGTGACGGCGACCGTCATCGCGCGATCCTTATGGCTCCACGTCGCATTACGCGACTCATCTTTCAGAGAGAGGGAACCATGCTCGGTCGGGATAGCGATGAGTGGGGTGTTGCCTTCACCGATCGTGACGGGCTTCGCTTCGTTTTCCACGGGCAGCAGCGATTGGAAGTCCCACAGACTACGCCGCCGGGCAAACGCCAACGCAAACGTCTCGGGCGTAAAGGCGCCATCCGGGTACACAGGAACGAGGTTGACGTGCTTGCCGCTCGCCCGCGCATCCGGGTCGCCATACGCAAGCAGGCGGACGTCATCAAGCGGATAGTGTTTTCCAGTTGCGGGACTCACGAGATACAGGGGGACGGGCATCATGCACTCCTGTTTCGGTCGTGCAGGCGATAGCCTGCGGTCGTTCGCGGATTGAAGAGTACGCGGCATCGCATGGTGGGAGTATAGTCGCTGTCGTCGTTCGCACGCACAGGCATTGGCCGCGTGGTCGCCCGCATGATCTCCTTGTCGGGCCGGCCGCCTGTGCTATACTGCCCCGACGGCGTGGGGATCCCCTGCGCTGATTACACACGCCATCTGGCCGGCACATGGTCCCCATCGTGGGTGCTGCCGGGCGACGAGGGTGGCGGAGGGAAAACCACATCAGGAGGAGACGGCATGGCGACGGCAATGCAGACGCAGTACGACCCCGCGAGCACGATGCAGGTGATGCGTCAACTGCTCGAATCGGGCGTCCACTTCGGTCATCAGACCAAGCGGTGGAACCCGAAGATGCGCCCCTACATCTTTAGCGAGCGCAACGGCATCCATATCATTGACTTGCAACAGACTGCGGAGGGGATGCGGCGCGCGCAGGACTTCATCACCAGCGTTACCGCGCACGGCGGCAAGGTGCTCTTTGTTGGCACGAAGAAGCAGGCGCAGGAGATTGTCGCGGAAGAGGCGAGCCGCGCCGGGATGAACTACGTCAACCGGCGCTGGATGGGCGGCACGCTGACTAACTTCGTCACGATCCGGGCGCGTTTGCGCCGCCTCGTCGAGATCGAGGAGCTGGAGAACAGCGGCGCGATCCTCAGCCTGCCGAAGAAGGAGCAGACGAGCATCGAGGCCGAGAAGGAGAAGTTGGAGAAGACAATCGGCGGCATGCGCGGGATGACCCGCCTGCCCGAAGCGGTCTTCATTGTGGACCCGCGGCGCGAGGAACTGGCGGTCAAGGAAGCGAGCCGCCTCGAAATCCCGATCGTTGCGATGGTGGACACGAACTCCGATCCCGATGTCGTCAATTATGTCATCCCCTCGAACGACGACGCGATCCGCTCCGTGCGCCTGCTCACCAAGACAATGGCGGACGCGGCGCTCGAAGGGCGCGGCCAATATTATGCCGCGACCGCGCGCCGCGAGGAGCCGCAGCAGACATACGAACTCGATGCCGAAGATCTCGATGCCGCGATGGCTGAGAAGGGCGATGCGGAAACGCCGGGCCGCTAACAGACCGACATATTAGAGACGAGACATTGAAAGGGGAACCGACCATTGAGCGTACCGATGGAGAAGATCAAGCAACTTCGCGAACAGACGGGCGCGGGTATCATGGATTGTAAGCGCGCTCTTGAAGAGAGCGGCGGCGATCTTGACAAGGCGGAAGAATACCTGCGAAAGCAAGGTATCGCCTCCGCATCTAAGAAGGCGGGCCGGGCGGCGAACCAGGGGCTGATCATTGCGTACATCCACGGTGGTCGCATCGGCGTACTCGTTGAATTGAACTGCGAGACGGACTTCGTCGCGCGCACCGACGATTTTCAGCAACTTGGCCGCGACATCGCGCAGCACATCATCGGCATGGCGCCACAGTACATTCGTTCAGAAGAAGTGCCTGCCGACATCCGCGAACGTGAGCGTCGTATCCATGACGGCTCTGATATCGAGGTGGACCGCAAACTTGTCCTCCTCGCGCAGCCCTTCGTACGCGATCCGAAACAAACGGTTGGCGAGATGGTCCAGGAAGCGATTGGCAAACTGGGCGAAAATATCGTCCTGCGGCGCTTCACCCGGTACGAACTCGGTGAGGCCGTCGTCGGCGATAGCAGCGATACCGGCGACGACGGCGCGGGGGCTTAAACAGGTGCGATATGACGGCGAGGATACATCCTCGCCGTCATTGTGTGCGTGGGGGAAGCAGCAGAATAGGAGACGGCAGACCGCATGAGCGAGTTGAAATACCAGCGTGTCCTGCTGAAACTGAGCGGCGAAGCCTTCGAGGGCGTTGGCGGCCGCAACATTGACCCGGCGATTGTCCACGCGCTCGCGGGGCAGGTGCGGGACGAGGTTGCCGACGGCGCCTTGCAGATGGCAATTGTCGCGGGCGGCGGGAACTTCTGGCGCGGTCGGAACGCGGAGCAACTCGGCATGGACCGTGCGACGGCCGATTACATGGGCATGATCGGTACCGTCATCAATGCCCTCGCTTTGCAGGAATCGCTGGAGCGAGCGGGCGTGCAGACGCGCGTGATGACCGCGATTCAGATGCAGCAGGTCGCGGAACCATACATCCGCCGCCGGGCGCTGCGGCATATGGAAAAAGGGCGGGTCGTCATCCTCGCGGGCGGCAACGGCAACCCCTACTTCACAACCGACACAACGGGCGCTCTGCGCGCGCTCGAACTGGAGTGCGAAGTCTTGCTGATGGGCAAGCACGGCGTGGACGGTGTCTACGACCGCGATCCGAAGCAGTTTCCTGATGCCGTCCGCTTCTCGCACATCTCCTATACGGAGGCGTTGCAGCGCGAACTGGGCGTGATGGACAGCACCGCGTTCGCGCTCTGTATGGACAACAATCTGCCGATTATTGTGTTTAATATCCAGGAGCCGGGGATGATCGCGCGCGTCTTGCGCGGCGAGGAAGGTTTCGGTACCGTTGTCCGATAGCGGCTTCGCATGGGAGGCGGGACGATGTTCGAAGATATTTTGCAGGACGCCGACGACCGCATGCATAAGGCAATCGAGGCGCTCCGTGGCCATCTCGCTGGCATTCGGACCGGTCGTGCCTCTCCCGGCTTGATTGAGCGTGTCGTCATAGATTATTACGGCACGGAGACGCCGCTTCAGCAACTGGCCGGTATTTCCGCTCCGGAAGCGCGCATGCTCGTCGTGCAGCCGTGGGACAAAGGCTCGATGAAGGCGATTGAGAAGGGTATTCGGGCAAGCGATCTCGGCCTCAACCCGACGAACGACGGGCAGGTGCTCCGCATCGTCATCCCGGCCCTGACCGAGGAGCGGCGGCGCGACCTCGTCAAGATCGCCAAGCGGAATGTCGAGGAAGCCCACGTCGCGATCCGCAATATCCGGCGCGACGCGATCCACATGATCAAAGAACTGGATGACAGTGGCGAGATCTCCGAAGATCAGCGACGGCGCGGTGAGGAACAGGTGCAGAAACTGACCGACCGCAGCATCGCCGATGCCGACAAAGTCGGGCGGGAGAAAGAAGCCGAGATCCTTGAAGTCTGATGCGTGCGTCAGGGACAGGTAACAGGTATGACGAACACGGTAACTGATACGACGCACGGCGCTGATGAAACAACAGCGGCGGAGTCCGTTGTCGTGAGCGGCAAGCCGCCGCGCCACGTCGCGATTATCCTCGACGGCAACGGGCGATGGGCACAACGGCGGGGCCTGCCGCGCAACAAAGGGCACGAAGCGGGGACTGAGAATATCCGTCCGATTGTCTCCGCCTGTCCGGAACTCGGCATCGAGTACCTGACCCTCTGGGCGTTTTCGACGGAGAACTGGCGCCGCCCGCAAGACGAAGTGCAGGGCATCTTCCAAATCCTCAGCGAGCGCATTGCAATCGAGACCGAATCGCTGCACAACGCGGGCGTCCGGTTGCGACATATTGGCAGCCTGGAGGGGTTGGACGAGGAGTTGGCGGGCGCCGTGCGCGCGGCGATTGACCTCACCGCGGACAACACACGCATGACGCTCACGCTGGCATTCAATTACGGTGGCCGGGCCGAAGTCGTCGCGGCGATCAAAGAGATGCTGCGGGATGGCCTCGATCCGGAGAGTGTGACGGAGGAGACGGTGGACCGCTACCTCTATACTGCCGATATGCCGGACCCTGACTTGATTATCCGGCCCTCCGGCGAATTCCGGCTCTCCAATTTCCTGATCTGGCAGGGGGCGTATGCCGAACTCTATTTCCCGAACATCCTCTGGCCGGATTTCGGCCCGGACGATCTCCGCGATGCCGTGACCGATTTTCAGAAGCGGCAGCGCCGTTTCGGTGCGATCCCCGATCCGGTCACTCCGACCGCCCCACGCGCGTAACCGATGTTCCGCCAGCGCGCGCTCTCGTCCGTCGGTGTCGTCGTCGTCGGCGTTGTTCCGGCGCTCTTTGGCGTCTGGGGTGCAGCAGTGGCGTTCGCGGGGCTGGGCATCATCGCCCTGGTGGAACTCCGCGCGATGTTCGGTCAACTCGCATACACAGTCATGCTGCCGATCTCTGTTGCCGTCGTGGTGCTGATGGTGATCGCGGTCGCGGTTGGCTGGCCTATCTGGGTCTTCAGCGCGCTTGTGGCCGCGACGCTCCTCGCGCCCGGCGCCGTCGTGATTTTCTGCCAACCGCTGGATGGTACGCTCCCATCATGGATTGCGACGGTCTTCGCCACGCTGTACATTGCCGTACCGCTCGGCCATATCGTCGCGGTCCGTCACATCGCGGGTGACACGTCTGGGGCCGGCGCGTGGCTGACGAACCTTGAAGATGCCTTTGGGTTCCGAAGCACGGCCTTGGGTCTCGCGTGGTTCCTCCTCGCGCTCATCACGACATGGTTTACGGACACATTCGCGTATCTTTGCGGTCGGGCGTTCGGCAGGCGCCGGATGGCGCCGTTGGTCAGCCCGAAGAAGACGTGGGAGGGGTTCGCGGGTGGCATCGCCGGTGCGATACTGACGGCAGTGATCGCAAACTGGTGCTTCGGTATCGGGATGCGGGTGGTCGTCGCGGCATTGGTTGGCGTATTAATCGCCCTCGCCGCGTCCGTTGGCGATCTCTCCGAATCGCTCATGAAGCGACAAACGGGAATCAAAGACTCCGGCGCGCTGATCCCCGGCCACGGCGGAGTTTTGGATCGGATTGACGGCCTCTTGTTCGTCTTTGTCGTCGTTTACTATGTCGCCCGTGCGGTTGGATCGTAAGGACAAGCCCCCGTGCTTGCCCAGTGACAGATTGCGGCGAAGGTTGGGCGGGCGCTGGGGCCTGCCGCTACAGGAGGGGTCGCTACATGTCGATCCGCCTCGCTATTCTCGGCAGCACCGGGTCTATCGGGCGCAGCACGCTTGAAGTCGTGGACGCCCACCCGGAGAAACTTTCCGTCGTCGCGCTCGCGGCGGGCCGCAATGCCGAATTACTCCGCGCCCAGACCGAGCGATACCGTCCGTCGCTCGTCAGTCTCGCTGATGGCGGAGCGGATGATTGGCGGCCGGTCGGTGTCGAGCGTGTTGTCGCCACGGAGGGCTTGCGCGCGGCGGCAACGCATCCCGATGCCGACATCGTCGTCGTCGCGACATCGGGGCATGCGAGCATCGAACCGACCCTCGCCGCGCTGCGAGCCGGGAAGATTGTCGCGCTGGCGAACAAGGAAACGATTGTCTGCGCGGGAGAACTGGTGATGGCCGAGGTGCGGCGGGCCGGAGATCGCCTGCGCCCGATTGATAGCGAGCATTCTGCCCTCTGGCAATGCCTGGAAACGGCGCGACCGGGCGCGAAGCCGGAACGCCTCATCCTGACGGCCTCCGGCGGGCCATTCCGCACAACGCCGATTGCACAGTTACGTGCGATGACGGCGACGGACGCACTCCGGCACCCGACGTGGGACATGGGCAGCAAGGTGACGATTGACTCCGCGACGCTGATGAACAAGGGGCTGGAGACGATTGAGGCGCGCTGGCTCTTTGATATGCCATATGACCACATTGATGTGGTCGTCAACCCTCAGAGCGTCGTCCACGCGTATATCGCATACGCGGACGGCTCGCTGATCGCGCAACTTGGCCCGGCCGATATGCGCTTGCCGATCCAATATGGCCTCTCCTATCCCGATCGCTGGCCCAACCCGTTCCGCCGCGTCACCTTGCCAACCGTCGGGCATCTCGACTTCGAGGAACCGGACCTTGTGCGTTTTCCGGCGTTGCGATTGGCGTGCGAGGCAGGTGTGGCAGGGAACACCTATCCGACCGTCCTCAGCGCGGCGGATGAGGTGGCGGTGGATCGTTTCCTTCGGGACGAGATCGGCTTTCTCGATATTTCCGCGCGCGTCCAGCGGGCGCTCGACGCGCATACGCCGGACGGCCCGCTCACGCTGGAGAGCATCCAGGCGGCAGACCGGTGGGCGCGCGAGTTCGTCGCGGCTATTTCATCGGGCTGAACGGCGTCGGAGTCAGGATCGCGCTATCGGTGCGCAGGAGGATCGGGCCGGCGCTCTCTGATTCTTTGTATGCCTGCTGCCATTCCGGATCAGCGCGGAAAGAGTCCCACGCGGGTTGTCGCTGACTGAGACTGTCGTAGCGGACAAGGTAATAAAGGGAGGGCTGGTCCGCGCCGATGATAACGTTCCAGAAGGCGACAGGTGTGATGCCGTGCTCGTTGAACAGGCGGACCGTATATTCTTCGAACCGCTGATTGACGCGCGCCATCGTGCGCGACGTTTTCCCGCGATAGATCCGCTCCTCAAACAATCCCGGCGCGGCCGCATTGTGGAACGTAAACGGATCCGGTGAGTAGTCGGTGAGGCGGAGAATCGCTGTGTCAACCCCGGATATGAGGCCGTCTCCGTTCGCATACAATGCCGCATACGCCGACTTCCATTGATCGGACGCGGTGAGGCGCTCACGCGTTGCCATGCGCTGGTTCAAGTCTTCGCATGCGGTGATCGTTGTGAGACGGGGTGACCGCCCAATCGTTGCCGTGAAGCATCCAACGACGCGCATGTCTACCGCCTTCCATGCCGGTACGACATGCTCGCTGAACCAGGTCGTCAGCGCGCCAAGCGCAGTTGTGTCCGGGGCACTGTAATGGTGGATTTCGTACAGCATTCAACCCTCACATGATGGAGTGGCGTAGGCTTGAATCTGCGCGAGAGACCGCAGACTCAAGCCTACGTCACCGGCATTAGATCAGTGCGTTGCCCGTTTCCGGATCGAAGAGATGGAGATGCTCCGGCTTGAACCCGACATAGAGCCGATCGCCGGTACGGGCGCGCTGGGACGGATCGAAGCGCCCGACGACCTGCCTGCCGCCGGTGCCGGACATATACATCAGGATTTCGGCGCCGAGCGGCTCGACAATGTCCACATTGACGGCCATACGGTCCTGGGTGTCCGCCCCGTTGCTGTTCATCGGCAGTGGCAGGACATGTTCGGGCCGAATGCCGAGTGTCATCTCCTTGCCGACCGCTTCCGTGAGGCGCATTTTGACGCGGCCGGGCGCGGGGAGTGCGAAATCGCCGTTCGCGAGCATGATCTGGTCACCGCTACGCTGCACGATCACGGGGAGCATGTTCATCGCCGGGCTGCCGATGAAACCGGCGACGAAGAGGCTGGCCGGATGGTCGTAAATTCGTTGCGGCGTGTCGAGTTGCTGGATTTCACCCGCCTTCATGACAGCGAGACGATCACCCATCGTCATCGCTTCCTGCTGATCGTGCGTGACGTAAATCGTCGTCACTTTGAGCCGTTGATGCAGTTTGAGGATTTCCGCACGCGTCTGCATTCGCAGTTGCGTGTCGAGGTTGGAGAGCGGCTCATCCATCAGGAATGCCTGTGGCTCCCGGACAATTGCCCGACCGAGCGCGACGCGCTGCCGCTGGCCACCGGAGAGTTGCCGTGGGCGGCGTTTCAGGAGGTCAGTCAGGTCGAGCACTTCGGCAGCGCGGCGCACGCGCCGGTCAATCTCCGCGTCCGCGCCACGCAACGGCGCGTTTTTCGTGAACAAACGCCCGAGGAAAGCCGCCGCGCCGTTGCTCTGCTCGCCATCCGTCGGGGCGTTCGCTGCCGCTGCCGCCATCTCGTGTTTCCGGAGCCGCAGCGCGAACGCGAGGTTGCCGTACACATCCATATGCGGGTAGAGCGCGTAGTTCTGGAAGACCATCGCGATATCGCGGTCCTTCGGCGGCAGCGATGTGACATCGCGGTCACTGATGTACAGCGTGCCATCCGTGACTTCCTCAAGGCCCGCGAGGCAGCGGAGTGCGGTCGTCTTGCCGCACCCGGACGGGCCGACGAGGACAAGAAATTCACCGTCGGCGGCCTCGAGTGAGACATCCTTCACCGCGACGACATCACCATATTTCTTCGTTACATGATCGAAGGCGATACGCCCCATCGTCATCCCCTTGGCGCGCAATCAGAAAGAAAAACACGCTGTGTAGCAGCGAATTCGTTGCGCGATTGTACCACAGGGGCAGGTTGTTAGCCCGCGATCCGGTACGTTGGATTGCCGAGTGTGCCGATGCCGTCAATCGTGATGCTGACAATGTCGCCCACTTCGAGCGTGAAGTCGGATGGTGGCACAATGCCCGTGCCGGTCAGCAGGATCGCTCCGTTCGGGAAATCGTTCGCTTTGACGAGGTACTCGACGAGGTGCGCGAGCGGGCGGGCGATCTGGTTCGTGTTCGACTCGCCCCGAAACACGTCATCCCCACCACGCGAAATCACCATCGTGATCGCGAGATTTGCCACGTCCGGAATCTCGTCCGTCAGAGCGACGGACGGGCCAAGCGCGCAGCAATCGCGGAACATCTTCGCTTGCGGTAGATAGAGCGGGTTCTCGCCTTCAATGGAGCGCGAACTGACATCGTTGCCGATGGTGTAGCCGACGATCTCACTCCCCGCGTTGACGACGAGCGCCAGTTCCGGTTCGGGGACGTCCCAGGTGCTGTCCGGGCGGATTCCCAATGGCTGGCCGGGGCCGACGACGCGCGATGGCGTCGCTTTGAAGAAGATTTCCGGCCGCTCCGCGCCGTAGACGCGGTCATAGACGCTCTGCTCGCTGCTCTCCTCCATCCGGGCATCGCGCGAGCGGCGGTACGTCACGCCGCACGCCCAAACCTCCTGCGCGTCGAGCGGTTTGTGCAGCGTCGCCTCGGTGTGCGTGCAGACAGGAAGTCGGTCGAACGGTGCGTCGTTGAGCAATTGACGCACCTCCGCGAGCGGGCGCGAGAGGACATCGCGGAGCGAGTGCAGGCCCGCGCCCTCCCATGCGGAGAGATCGTACACGCCGCCAAGGTCCGCCCAGCCGAGGCGCGGCGTCGTATTGTACGAGGTCGTGAAGTGGCAGAGTGGCATGGCTTCATTCCTCCTGCGACGGATACAACTCAATGGCCTGCGGGGAGGGTATACCGTTTGTCCTCGAACGTGCCGTACTGCTCGTGATACGCGGCAATCAGCGGGTCCAATTCTTCCCAGAGCGCATCGGGCACGGATGTCAAGGCGTCTTCGACCGCCTGACGCACGCGCTCCGGACGGCTCATACCGACGATCGTGCTATGAATGCGCGGGTCACGGAGCGAGAAATGAAGCGCCGCGACGCGTAGCGAAACGTCGTGCTGTTGGCACACTGCGTCTAATCGCTTCGCCTGCGCGATCATCGCAGGTGGCGCATGTTGATAGTGGTAACGCGGATACGCGTCCGGCCCCTTCGCGAGTATGCCACTCCCATACGGCGCGGCGTTCAGGACGCCGAGGCCGCGTTCGTGCGCGATAGTCAGGAGCGGGTCGGCGGTTTGATCGAGCAGTGTATAGCGATTGTGCGTGATCACTGCATCGAACACGCCGGTCTCGACGTAGCGAACTTCCATCTCAATCGGCCCACCCGCAACGCCAAGATGCTCGATCAGGCCTTCCTCTTTCATCTTCTGTAGGGCTTCGACCGGGCCACCGGGCGCCATTGCGGCCTTGAAGGTCGTGTGCTCCGGGTCGTGGAGGTGCATCAACTGAATCTTGTCGAGATTAAGTAATCGCAGGCTCCGTTCGACACTCCGGCGCATCTGGTCGCCGCTGAAATCGCCGTTGTGCAGATCGCGATCGGCCTTCGAGTCGAGGACGCATCCAGCGGGCAAGCCGCCGCGCTCCTTGATGACCAGTCCAATGCGGCGCTCGCTCTCACCATCACCATATGAGGCGGCGGTGTCAATGAAGTTGATCGGGCTATCGAGCAGGGCGCGCACCGTCGCCAGCGCGCGTTCTTCCGGCACGGTGTAGGTGAAGGTTTCCGGCATATCGCCGAGCGGCGCGCCGCCGAGACAGAGCGTCGTCACCCGCAGCCCGGTTTGTCCGAGCGTCGTCATTGGTAGTGTGGGCATCGGAAGCCTCACCCCCCAGCCCCCTCTCCATTGCCAGATTGCCAGAGCAATGGAGAGGGGAGCAAGATCCTCAGTCCTCAGTCCTTAGTCCTCAGCGCTTCGTTAGAGCGACGGGCCGATGCGGTTGATGCCGAACTCGTTGCAGCCCCATTCTTCGGAGCGGGTCTGCTCGCCATTGGCAACGGAGATAACCTTCTCGAAGATGCGGCGACCAACGGTCTGCAACGTCTGGGTGCCATCCACGACGGTACCCGCGTTGATGTCCATATTGTCCGACATCTTCTCGTACATCGGCGTGTTCGTCGCGACCTTGATGACCGGTGCGATAGCCGCACCGGTGACGCTGCCGCGCCCGGTAGTGAAGACGACCATCTGCGCCATGCCGGCGAGGTTGCCGGTGACACTCTCGATGTCATTCCCCGGCGTGTCCATGATAACGAGACCCTTCTGCGTCGGTGGTTGGGCGTAGGCGAGCACTTCGTTGAGTGGCGTGCTACCGCCCTTCTTCATCGCGCCGATAGACTTTTCCTCGATCGTCGTCAGGCCACCCTTGATGTTGCCGGGCGCGGGGTTGCCCTTGTTGAGGTCCACGCCCATACGCAGTGCGTCTTCCTCGTAGCGGCGTACGGCGGCGATCAACTGCTCGCCGACTTCCGGTGTCCGGGCGCGGGCGGCGAGCAGATGCTCCGCGCCGAGGCATTCCGGCACTTCCGCGAGCATCACGGTGCCACCCGCCGCGACGAGCATGTCCGAGGTGATGCCGAGCGCCGGATTCGCGGTGATACCGCTGAAGGCATCCGATCCGCCGCACTGCACGGCGAGGATCAGTTCGGAAAGCGGCACCGCTTCGCGCTTGTAGCGATTCGCCCGGTCGAGGAGGCCGTGGCACTTCTCGATCCCTAATTCGACGGTGGCCTTGATGCCACCGCTCTCCTGGATGCCGAGGAACTCTACATCCTGGCCGGTGTCCGCGATCATTTGCGCGACGCGGTCGCCTTCGATCGTCTCGCAACCGAGCGAGACGACGAGCACGCCCGCGACATTCGGATTCGTCGCGTAGCCGATCAGCGTTGCCCGCGTTTGCTCGACATCATCGCCGACCTGCGAGCAACCATGCTGGTGCGTGACGAAGACGCACTCCGGCACCTGCTGCGCGATCCGCTGCACGACGGTATTCGAGCAGACGACCGAGGGAATTATGAGCACGAGATTCCGCACGCCGGCCCGGCCGCTATAGGCGCGCCGGTAGCCCATGAAAGAGGACTGAGGACTGAGGACTGAGGACTGAGTATGAGCGCGCGTCGTTGTCATCATCGTTCGTACTCCTTGTGATGCGTCTATAGGACAACGGATGCAATGCGTTGTGGCTCAGTCCTCAGACCTACTCTTGAGATCGCCGCGGCCACGTTGGCTCGTAATATTGTGAACGTGCGTATGCGACCCGGCAGGGATGAATTGGGTCGCACGCCCGATCCGCTCGCCGTATTTTATGATCTGATCGCCTTCCGCGAGATCGGCGGTGGAAAACTTATGGCCGAATTGGATTGGCTCGACCATCGTCACGACGCGCTCCGAACCGTCCGGTACGGCGATGACGAGCGTTTCGCCTGCCGACAATTCGCGGATGGCAACGGCGACGTTATCTTTCGCGTCCATGATGAGCGCGCGCGTCTCCCCGGCGATACGGTCTTTCGTATCGGGCATCGGCAATCCTCCCCATCTCGTGGATGCATCAGGCGACGGTCGGCACGCGGTTGCGTGCATCCGGCACGGTACGGCGGCGTGTCGCTCATGTCAAGCCGGGACGCCGAAAAAGCGCCGGGCGCGCGATCCAATCTCGGCATGGCGCGGATCATGGCTTCGATGGTTGATTGCTGAGGGGTGAAGCGACGGGCGCGAAATGGATAGTCGTGCCAGATGGTTGGGTGATGATGCCGACGCGATCCGCTGCGATCGGCTGCACATCGCTCGTCGGAGTGCCACCGATGGCGTTGAGCAGCGTCGCATCCATCAGCACGGCCCGCGCCGTGCCCGATGGCAGGGTGACGGTGCGGTCCGCGTCCGTGCCGTAGGTGACGTCCACGAACTGCACGCGGTATTCCGGCAGATAGAGGAGCCAGTGACGGTAACTCTCGTACGCAATGAGTAGTGTCGTCGCGGGGTCGCCATGCGCGCGGACGTAGGCGATCTTGGCGTCAATCGTCCGGTCCTGCTGCCGGATGCCGTGCGCTGTCAGCGTCAATGGGCGGAACAGGAAGATGCCGGTATTGGCCGCGACCACAACAATTGTCAGGGCAGGCAGGACGAACTGCCGGAGCTGGCTTAGGCGAAGCGCCGCGGCGATGCGTGGCGACTCCACCGTGAATCGCGCCGCGATCAGCAGCAGCGCAGGAACGAAGGTGAAGACATAACCGGGATCGCCGATATGCACCCATGCATAAAAGAGCAGCATCGGCGCCACCCAAAGCCCAAAGAGCAGTGTGTAGGGGCGGACAGCCCTGCGCCTATCTCGGAATCGCCACCACCACATCACGAGCCAGACCGCCGCGCCCGCGACCGGCAACGCGAGGGCGTACAGAGCATAACCCGTGTACTTGGCGGTGTCGCGTACATTCACCACGAGGGCGCGCGGGCCGTTCTCGGCGACGGAGTACCGTTTGAGGACATCGTTGCTCGTGTAGGCGCGAAAGACCTTCCAGTACTCCGACCAGCCCCCGGAGAGCGCGATCGTCGGAATGAACCATGCGAGCACGATAACAACAACACATATCCCGCTGAGAACAATCGCCCGAAACGATAGTCGCCAATGTCCGAAGATCCACAGTGGCAGCAGAAACAGCAGGAGATCGGGCCGGAAGCCGCCACCAATCGCGTAGGCGGCGGAGAGCGCCAGCGGCAGCCACACGGGAGCGGCGCGGCCTTGTTGATGACAGCGCCACGCGAAGAGCGCGATCAGCGTGCCGAAGAGTGCGAGTGAGGGATAGGCGAGGGCGACGGCTCCGTTGGTCCAGAAAGTAACGCTGCACAGCAAATAGAGCGCCGCGACGATCCCTGCTTCCTGCCCGAACAACGTCCGCCCAAGCAGATAGAGTGCCGCGACCGCACCCGCGCTGAGTAGCATCGCGACGCTAACAAGTGCGCTGTTGGCGTCGGGGATCACCAGTTGGACGACGCGCCCCATGCCGACAAAGACCGGGTAGCCGGGTGGGTGTGGATGATGGAGGCGCACATCGTAATCGTGGAGGGCGAGGACGAAATTCACCGCATCCCAATTGAAGACGCGATGCGAGCGGAAGGGCAATCGCGTCGCAACAGTCAACAACGCGAACAGGGCCGCGATGATCGCATCCGTGCGGACACTGACCTTCGTCGCGCCGGTGGCTTGCCGTTCGGCAATCAGCCGCACTGTTAGCCTTCCCCAGTCGCTTTCAAGGCGTCAATAGCCGCACGGATGCGCTGGATGACTCGTTCTGGGCCGAGGACGAGCATCAGATCGGCCTGGTCTGGTGCTGCCGTGCGACCCGTTGTCGCAATTCGCACCAATCCGAACGGGATACCGCGCTTCACGCCGAAATGCGTTACGACGGTATCAATCGCGGAAATAAGGTCATCCCGCGTCCGCCAATGGGCGGCAGAGAGCGCATCGAAGGTTGCTTCCAGGATCGCCGTAGGTTGATCGCTACCTTGTTTTGTAAGGAGCCGCACCATATCCATGTCAGCCTTCGGCTCCTGGAAAAAGAAATGGGTGAGCGGTGGTACCTCGGTAAGGAGTTTGGCGCGGTCTTTCACCAAGGCAAAGGCACTCGCAATGTACTCACCGTCAAAGCCGTTGATGTCAAGACCGTCTGCATCAAAGAACGGCAACGCACGCTCGACGAAGTCGCCCAGCGTCAGCCGGTGGTTGATCCATTGGCTGTTTATCCAGAGCAGCTTGTCCATATCCCAAGCCGATGGAGCCGGCCGAATATCCTCGATGCGGAACCGCTCGATGGCCTCCTCCTTCGAGAAGATTTCGATGTCGTCTCCGAAGGACCAGCCGAGGAGGGCGCAGAAATTCACAATCGCTTCGGGCAGATACCCCTGTGCGCGGTACTCGTGCAGCCCGGCATCGCCGTGGCGTTTGGAGAGTTTTTTGCCGTCCATCCCGGTCACGAGCGGGAGGTGGCAGAAAAGCGGCTCCTCCCAGCCAAAGGCGCGGAACAGGAGCGCGTGTAGCGGCATGCTCGGAATCCATTCCAGCCCGCGCATCACGACATTGCGCTTCATAAAGTGATCGTCCACGGCCTCCGCTAAATGGTAGGTCGGGAAGCCGTCACCCTTGAGCAGTACTGGATCAACGGGCAGTTCGGTGTTTTTCCAGCGAATGTCCCCGCGGACGACATCGCGCGCGACGGTCTCGCCATCGAGCGGCATCTTGAACCGGATCGCGGGCGCATGGGCAATCGTGTGTCGTGCTTCCTCACGCTGCTCGGCGGTCCAATCGCGATACTTTCGGAATGACCGCTCCGCCCTCACCATGTTCGTGATCCCAACGGTTTCATCGCTCGTGTGAGCCTGAGGCTTGCCCGGTGGGGGGGGCGGGTCAAAGTCCTCATAGGCGTGGCCATTGTCTATGAGCCAGCGCGCCCACTCGTGATAGAGTGGCAGGCGCTCACTCTGCACATATGGCCCGTACGGACCGCCGACCTCCGGCCCCTCGTCCCACTGCAAACCGAGCCAGCGCAGGCCGTCGAAGATCGCCTCGACAGTCGCTTCCTGCAAGCGGGCGCGGTCCGTGTCCTCGATGCGGAGGATGAATTGGCCGCCGGTGGAGCGGGCAGCGAGCCAGTCGAAGAGCGCGGATCGCGCCCCACCGACATGCAGATACCCGGTTGGGCTGGGCGGGAAGCAGGAGCGGATCGGTGGACGGTGTGCATTCTCAGCCATGTGAATCGGTCTCCTTCATCGTGATGTTCGCCATAGCATAGCAGAGGCGAAATCGGCGCGGATGCGTTTTGACACCTGTACGGTCGGGTGCTACCCTTGCGATTGGCGTGGGCGGCGATTCCTTCTGCGTCTTTTTTCTTTCGCTTCGGGGAGGCTCCGTCCGTGCGAATTCGTCCGTGGTACGTCTTTTCGATCATCGTTGTTTTGACGATCCTCGCCACCTGGATTGTGGTACCGGGCCAGCAACTCAATCTGTTCAACGCAAAGACGCGCACCCAAACGAAATTGGGGCTGGACCTCAAGGGTGGCGTGCATGCCGTCTTACAGGCCCGGCCCGCGCCGGGGCAAAAGGTTGATGCCGACGTGCTCTCCGGTCTCCGGGATACGATCGAGCGCCGCGTCAACGGTCTCGGCGTAAGCGAACCAATTATCCAGACACAAGGCAGTGACAAGATCGTCGTCGAATTGCCCGGTGTGCAGGACCCGGCGGCGGCGGTTCAGGTGCTGAAGCGGACCGCATTGCTCGAATTGGTCGGCAGCCGGACGGCGCTGCCGGTTGGTTCGGTCGTGACGACCTCACTCGGTGGCCCGGAAACCGTCGGGTTGAACCCGGACGGATCGCCGATCAGTAGCGCGACACCCGGCCCAGGCACGGTCGCGCCGTCACTCGGCACGGTCGCTCCCAATGGCACCCCCGCGTCATCAACCGCGGAAACCGGGACACCGTCCACCTCAGCCGCCTCGACTGCGCCAACCGGTATTCCGTCGAATACGCCTAACGTGACGAGTACGACGAACACCGTGGGGACAGCGACGCCGGTGGGCACCGCAAGCACGACCGCATCAGCGGCTGCCTCCGGCACGCCATCCGGTTCGGCCGCCGCCGTCGGGACGGGTGGGACACCGGCAGCGAGTGGAACACCGGGCGCATCGGCGACGCCCTCCCCATCGGCGACGGCTCCCGCGGGGCCGGTCTACCAGACGATCGTCACCGGGAAAGACCTAGCCGACGCGTTCCCACAGACCGATCAGACCGGCAACCTGGTCGTCGGTTTCAAGTTGAATTCGGATGCCGCAAGCAAGTTCGGTGACTACACAGGCTCGCACATCGGCCAGTTCCTGAATGTCATTGTTGACAAGCAAGTCGTCAACAGCGCGACGATTCAGAGCCGGATTGATCAGAGCGGTGAGATCAACGGATTGGCCCGGGCTGATGTCCAGAGCCTCGTCGTTGTCCTGAAGTCAGGCCGCCTCGCGGTCCCGCTCGACGTGATCGAAACACGGACAGTCGGCCCGACCCTCGGGCAGGATTCAATCAATAAGAGCCTCCTCGCGGGCGTGATTGGCCTCGCGGCGGTCGCTTTCTTCATGATAGTTTTCTACCGCCTGCCGGGCGTTCTCGCGGTCTTCGCGCTGGGCGTCTACACGGTGCTCACGTTCGCCCTCTTTAAGGTCTTTGGCATCGTCCTCACTCTCGCTGGCATCGCCGGCTTTATCCTCTCCATCGGTATGGCGGTGGACGCGAATGTGCTTATCTTCGCCCGTATGAAAGAGGAATTGCGCTCGGGCCGTACGCTACGCAGCGCGATTGACGCGGGATTTGACCACGCGTGGCCCTCGATCCGCGACTCGAACGCCTCGACGATGATCACCTGCCTGATCCTCTATGTCTTTGGCGGCATTACCGGCACGTCAGTCGTACGCGGGTTCGCGCTCACGCTCTTGATTGGCGTGCTCGTCAGCCTCTTCAGCGCGATCACGGTCACGCGGACCTTCCTGCGTTGTCTGCTCAGTTGGCGCGGTGTCTCGACGAACCGCTGGCTCTTCAATAGCGAATCCATCGCGCCCGCGCCGAGCCGTGGCTCCGCAACGACTACTGCCGGGGATTAGGGGGACACCGCCGATGCTCGATCTCGTACACCGTCGCAAACTCTGGTATACGCTCTCCCTGCTGATTATCGTGCCCGGCCTCGTGGCATTGATCGTCTTTCACCTGAATCTCGGCATTGACTTCACTGGCGGCACCGTCTGGGAGTTACAGTTCCCGCGCACGGACATTCAATCGCTCGATGTGCGGCAATTGCTGATTGACCAGGGCCAGCAGGACCCGCAGGTGCAGATCGCGACCGGCGTTGATCCGAACACGCAGACCGCGCTGATCAAACTGAAGCACCTCGAAGAAGGTTCGCCGGAAAAGACGCGGCTCTCGAACGCACTGAAGGCCAAGTATGGCGATTACAAGGAGCTGCGGCTCGATTCCGTCGGCCCGACGGTCGGCGCATCGGTCAGCAAGAACTCGATTCTCTCGGTCGTCGCGGCGTCCGTCGGCATCCTGCTCTACCTTGCGTGGGCATTCCGCAAGGTGAAACGGCCGTTCCTCTATGGGTCGTGCGCGATTGTCGCCATGCTGCATGATGTGCTGGTCGTGCTCGGTATCTTCGCCATTCTCGGCAAAGTGGTCGGCACGGAAATTGACTCGCTCTTTGTCACCGCGCTGCTGACGGTGATCGGCTTCTCCGTTCACGACACGATCGTTGTCTTCGACCGTATTCGCGAGAATCAGATCCGCCGCCCCGCGATGCCGTTCGACGATGTCGTCAACTACAGCCTGAACCAGACAATCGTTCGCTCGATTAACACCTCATTGACGGTCGTCTTCACATTGCTCGCGCTCGTCCTCTTCGGCGGCGCGACGATCCGTGAATTCGTCCTGGCGCTGCTCATCGGCGTGGTGAGCGGCACGTACTCCTCCATTTTCAACGCGAGCCAGTTGCTCGTCAGTTGGGAGCGCGGTGAGATCCAACGCCTCGCCTTCTGGCGTCGCGGACGTGGCACGCCGCGTGCGGCCGCCAGTGGCGCCGGGGACTGATCATTCCCAAACCGTACCGCTCGCCATGCGGACCGACGATGACACTGCTCGTCGGTCTGACATTCTCCATCGGAAGCGTTCCATGGATACCCGTTCGCGACGCATTACCCGCGTCGCGTCTCTCGCCATCATCACAAATGCAATCCTCGTCGGCGGGAAACTGATCGTCGGCTTCGGCACGGGATCCGTCGCCATTCTCTCCGAAGCGGCGCATTCCGGTGTGGACTTGCTCATCGCGGTGCTCGCGTCAGCAGCGATCTGGTACGCGCAGCGCCCGGCGGACCGAACGCATCCATACGGACACGGCAAAGTCGAGACCTTGACGAGTTTCGGTGAGGGTATCCTGATCTGTATCGTCGCCGCTTTCAGCGCCTGGAATGCGATCAACGCACTGATTAACGGGTCGGCCGTGTCGCATCTGGGGTGGGGCATTGTGGTGATGGCAGGGGCGGCGGTGGTCAACGTCGGCATATCGCGCTACTTACTGCGAGTCGGCCGGTCAGAAGGCTCTCCCGCGCTGGAAGCGACCGGCATCGAGCTCGGCACGGATGTCATCACGGCAACCGGCGTCGTCCTGGGGCTAATCGTCGTCCAAGTGACGGGACGACATGTCGTGGATCCCGTCGTTGGTGTCATTGTCTCCGGATTTATCGCCGTCGCCGGTATCCGGGTGCTGATCGGCGCGATCCGTGGCCTGACGGATTACCGGTTGCCGGATGAGGAGGAGCGGGCAATCCGCTCCGTGCTCGACGATCACGCGGAGAACTTCATCGAGTATCACGATCTCCGCACGCGGCATGTCGGCGGTCGCCATGCCGTGGACTTGCACCTCGTTGTACCAAGCGACTTGTCAGTCGCGGCGGCACATGATCTCTCGACGCATCTCGAAGACGAGATCGCGGACGCCCTGCCGCAGACGGATATCGTCATTCACATCGAACCCGCAAACGAGGCGGCAGAGCACCCATCGGGAACCGATTCTATGCAACCGCCCGATACCGACACCCGCTGAATCCATCGCGCTATGGGGAGAAAACCCGCAGGATAGCGACATGCCCGTCCATTGCATTGCGGTGTATCGGCGCGAATGGTACACTCGCGTCCGCGCTGCGGCCGGGGGAACGTGCCGCACGCATGCATCCCTTATTCGGCGGGAGTGCCGAGAGTTCAACGAGCGGTGTCCGTCATTATTTATGGGTGCGGCTCAGGATCGGGGCCGTGAGGAGGGGAGTGCGTGAGCTGGCTTGTGTGGACAGTTCCCGTTATTGGCATTTTGGCGGTCCTGTATGCGGTCTCGCTCGCTCAAGGAGTGCTCGCGAGTGATACCGGCACACCGGAAATGCAGGATGTCGCGGGACGCATCCTGACCGGCGCACGCGCCTATCTGAACCGGCAGTATCGCACGATTTTCGCGATCGCCGGGATCGTCGCGATCATCATTTCCGTCCTCATCTACTTCATCACCAAGCACGACCAGCACCCAGGGAAGCACGCGCTGCTGACCTTTTTCTCCTTCCTGATCGGCGCTGCCCTCTCCGGCGTCTCCGGGTTCATTGGCATGAACGTCGCGGTGCGCTCGAATCTGCGCACGGCCGCCGGGGCGCGCAAGAACCTCGGCGCGGCCCTGACGGCCGCCTTCCACGGGGGCGCGGTCTCCGGGCTCCTCGTCATTGCGCTCTCGCTCCTCGGTGTGACGGGGATGTTCGCGCTCTTCGCCGCGACCGGCATCACGGACGGCCCGCGTGACGCGCCGTTCTACATCGTTGGCTACGGCTTCGGCGCGTCATTCGTCGCGCTCTTCGCGCAACTCGGCGGCGGTATCTACACGAAGGCGGCGGATGTCGGCGCGGACCTGGTTGGCAAGGTCGAGGCGAACATCCCGGAGGACGACCCACGTAACCCGGCAGTGATCGCCGATCTCGTCGGTGACAACGTCGGCGACTGCGCCGGTCGTGGCGCGGACTTGTTCGAATCCACGGCGGCGGAAGTCGTCGGGGCGATGATCCTCGGTGTCGCGCTCGCGACGATTACCAACAACAATAACTGGATCATTTTCCCGCTCATCATCACGGCGTTTGGCTTGCTCGCCTCGATCATCGGCGTCGCGCTTGTCCGGCCGTCGGCACAAGTAACCGACGCGCTTGGGCTTCTTAATCGCGGCTACTACGTCGTCGCCGGCCTCTCGGCGATCTTTATGATCTTCGTGACCTATGTGCTCTTCCATGACACATCGCGGAAGAATGCCGATACTACAGTATTCAATGTCGGTGACAAGTGGTTCTACTTCGCGCTCGCCGGCCTGATTGGCATCGCGACTTCGATAGCCTTCGTCTATATCACGCAGTACTACACCGCGGGCAACTGGCGACCCGTGCGCACGATCGCGGAGGCGTCACGGACGGGATCGGCGACGAACATTATCTCCGGACTCTCCATCGGCTTCGAAACGACCGCCGCGCCCGCGATCACAATATCCCTCGCAATTGGCGGTGCGTTCTTCCTCGGCACGCGCACGCACGTCACGGGCAACACATTGCAGGACGGCATCTTCGGAACGGCCTGCGCGACCGTTGGCATGCTGATGAGCGCGGGCTATATCCTCGCGATGGACACCTTCGGCCCGATCACGGATAACGCGGGTGGCATCGCCGAGATGAGCAACCAGCCGGAGTCCGTGCGCGACGTGACGGACGCGCTGGATTCGGTCGGCAACACGACGAAGGCGCTCACGAAGGGGTACGCAGTCGGCTCCGCCGCGCTCGCCGCCTTCCTGCTTTTCTCCGCCTACCTCGATGTCGTCGCGGAGTCACGCGGCTTCGCGCCGAACAGTCCCGAATGGGTGAAGTCGCACATCATTGATCTGGCGCAGCCAAAGGTCTTTATCGGCGGGTTCCTTGGCTTGATGCTCGTCTTCTTGTTCTCGTCGCTGGCGATCCGCGCGGTCGGCAGCGCGGCACAGGATATGATCAGTGAAGTGCGCCGCCAGTGGCGCGAGAGGCCGGGCATCATGGCGGGTACCGAGATCCCGGACTACGCGCGGTGCGTGGACATTTCCGTGCGCGGAGCGCTGCGTGAGATGATCGCGCCAGGCGCGCTTGCCGTCTGCATGCCGGTCCTCATTGGCCTTCTGCTCCGGGCCGAAGGCGCGGGCGGCATGCTGATCGTCGGCACGATGGGCGGCATCCTCATGGCCAACGTCATGAACAATGGCGGCGGCGCGTGGGACAATGCCAAGAAGTTTATCGAAGCGGGCGGTTTGCGCGACGCGGAGGGCAATGTGCTGGGCAAGGGGAGCGACCCACACGCGGCATCTGTTGTCGGTGATACGGTCGGCGATCCTTTCAAGGACACCGCCGGGCCGTCGCTGCATGTGCTCATCAAACTGCTTGCCACCTTGACCCTCGTGCTCGCGCCGCTCTTCATCTAAGCGGTAGCGTGCGTCGTAGTATCATAGGCATGTACTCGGAAGGGCGGCAATCGAGTCGCCCTTTCGCTTGCCGTATTTTCTCCCCTTTCAGGGGGCCGGGGGGTTAGGACGTTATGCGGGTTGGCGTCATTGGTGGCGGGATGCTCGGTATGGCGGCGGCGCTGCGGCTCCGACAGGCCGGCCATACGGTCGTCCTCTGGGAGCGGATGCCGGGCCTCGGCGGGCAGGCGGCGACCTTCCCGATCGCGGGGACGCGCGTGGAATTCTTCTATCATCATCTCTTCCATTCCGACACGGCGATCACCGACTTGATGGACGAACTCGGTGTGGGGGACACACTTCAGTGGCTCCCCAGCACCGTCGGCATGTTTCACGACGGAAAAATCTGGCCGCTGGATGGCGCGAGGGATCTCCTCAAACTCGGCTATATCTCACCGATCGCGCGCCTGCGCATCGGCGCGATGACGGCATATCTGCAACTGCAAAAGAAGTATGCGGGCTATGAGCGCGTTACCGCCGCACAGTGGATCGAGCGGTTCACGGGTAAGAATGGTTTCGATCGCGTCTTTGGCGCGCAACTGCGGGCGAAGTTCGGCCCGTCGTGGGACAAGATCCCGATGGTCTGGTTCTGGAAAAAGGTGCAACTACGCACAACGAACCGGAGCAACCCGCTCGCCAAAGAGACGCTCGGCTACCCGCGCGGCTCCTTCCAGGTCGTCATTGACGCGCTCGATGCCGAACTGCGTCGGCTCGGTGTGGACATTCACCTCGGCGTCACTGTCGAGGCCGTCCAACCCCGCGCCGATGGGGGCGTCATGGTTCGTGTGGACGGGGCGGAACAGGTCTTCGATGTTTCGGTGATTACGGCTCCATCCGCCGTCTTCAAGCGCCTCGTCCCGGAACTGCCCGCCGAGTATGTGCGGAAACTCGATGCCGCCGGCTATCAGGCGGCATGCTGCATGCTGCTCGAACTGGATCGCAAGCTCACTGACATTTACTGGCTGAATATCGCCGACGACACGGTGCCATTCACGGGCGTGATCGAGCAAACGAACTTTGTGCCGCCGGACCAGTACGGTGGAAGCCATCTCGTCTATCTTTCCCGATACCTCGAAGTGACCGATCCGATCTGGGCGATGGAGCAGGATGCACTCTTCCAGCACTATATCCCCGCGTTGCAGCGGATCAACCCCGCATTCGATCCGGCGTGGGTGCGAGAAATCCGCGTCTTCCGGGAGCGGGCCGCGCAGCCGATTGTCCCGCTCCATTATTCGTCGCTGATCCCGGAGATGCGCACGCCACTGCCGAACATCTATCTCGCGAACACGACGCAGATTTATCCGGAGGACCGCGGGACGAACTACTCGATCAAACTCGGCGGCGATGTCGCGGACCTCATTCGTGATGACATGAAGCAAGGCCGTATCACTCCGGCGGCACCCACCCCAGCGGCGGCGGATTCGCAGGGCGCGGCTGCCGGTGGTGCAGGCTTCAGCCTGCGCGAAACGGACGCAGGCTGAAGCGTACGTTCCCAATACCATGCATATTGCGTTGCAGTGACTATTTGTTGGTGATAGAAATGACCGCCCACGCCGACACCGACCTCTCGCTGTGCGGTATTCGCCGGGTTGCGCGACGTTCCTGAGTTCGTGTATACTGAGAAATGCTGGTCGCAGCGTCATCCGTCATGTACAGGTCGTATATGAGGTGTCTGCGTTATGAATGTTTCGCACCGGGTCAGTTGACCGGGTGAGGGGTGAAACACACGCGGGAAGGTATATGGAGCAAAACACGGCAGTGATTTCTGAGACCGGGATGGGCGAGGCGCCGGTGGGCCGGAACCTGATGGAGCAATTGCTTGCGGAGCCTGACACGGATGTGCGAACGCTCAAGTACGGCGACGTACTCGAGGGTATCGTCATGCAGATGGACCGCGATGAAGTGCTCGTGGACATCGGGTCCAAGTCCGAGGGCATCATCCCGAGTAAGGAACTTTCCAGTCTCGGTGACGCGGAGCGGAAGGCGCTGTCGTCCGGTGATACGGTGCTCGTATTCGTCGTCCAGCCGGAGAACGCGGATGGTCACGCCGTCCTCTCCATTGACCGCGCGCGGCAGGAAAAATCGTGGCGCGTCCTGCAGCAGAAGTACGAGGCAGGCGAGGTCATCGAGGCGATTGTCAAGAACTACAACAAGGGCGGCTTACTCGTTGATCTGGATGGCGTGCGTGGCTTCGTGCCGGCGTCGCAGGTCACGGAGATCCGTGGCGGCGACGAGGCCTCCAAGCAGGGCGACATGGCCCGCCTGATCGGCATGGCGATTCCCCTGAAGGTGATCGAGATTAACCGGCATCGCAACCGGCTGATTCTCTCCGAACGGCAGGCGATCCAGGAGCGACGCGACGCGATGAAGGAGCGGCTGATCGGCACGCTCAAGGAGGGCGAGGTCCGTAAGGGTCGCGTCTCCAGCATCTGCGATTTCGGTGCGTTCGTGGATATCGGCGGCGCGGACGGGCTTGTCCATCTCTCCGAACTCTCATGGAGCCGCGTGCGCCACCCGAGCGAAGTGCTGAAGATCGGCGAAGAGGTCGAGGTCTATGTCCTCGGCATCAACGAGGACGAGCGCAAGATTGCCCTCTCGTTGAAGCGGACGCAGGCCGAACCGTGGACACGCGTCGCGGCCCAGTACGAGGTCGGCCAGTTGGTGCAGGGGACGATCACCCAACTCGCCAACTTCGGTGCGTTCGCGCGCATCCAGGATGGCATCGAGGGGCTGATCCATGTCTCCGAACTTTCTGACGACCGCGTCGCGCACCCGCGCAATGTCGTCAAGGAAGGCGATGAGATGATCCTGCGCATCATCCGTATTGACCCGCAGCGGCGGCGGATGGGCCTCAGCCTGCGGCGTGCGCTCGAATTCACCGAGCAGGACGCGATTGACGGCTACATTCAGGACAACATGGGCCACCCGGTAAAGCCGGAAGACCTCGATGCCCAGAACGAGCGGAACCTCGAGATGCAGGCGGCGGAAGCGCAGGCCGCGCTCTACGATGTCGAGGACGCAGAGGCCGATACTGAGGCGGCGAGCGATGATCGGAGCGACGACGGGCCGCTGACCGCGACAATTGGGGAACAGATCGAAGCGGCTGAAGAGCCGACGACCTCTCCCGATCCCGAAGCCGTTATGGAGCAGGAAGCCCACGTTGAGGCGAAGGACGCATCCGGCGATCTCACTGTAGGTGGCGCGGTGACGATGGACCCGGCAACCACCGAGGTTGAAGCAGCGGATTCTGGCGCCGGAACCGAAACGGCGGTGGATCAGCGCGCCGTGGCCGAGCCGGAAACTGAGCCGAGTGCGGCGCCTGATCTGCCTGCGGAGCAGAGCGCCGTGACGAAACCGAAGAAAACCACCGGGAGAAAGACGGCGACGGCATCGAGCGCGGAGGCTGACACGACGAAGGAGCAGCGCGTCGAGGCATAGGCTGGCGTTGCGCATCCGTTATGGTATACTGTACGTATTACTGAGTGAGAGGCGGTTCATGCGCCGGATGCGGTAGGCGATTTGAGCAGTTTCGGACCTCCTCGTCTCACAGGACGACCGCTCCTTACCACTGGTTTCGTCCCTTCCGGACGCGAGTGACTGACGACAATTCTCTGTGCAGCCCCCGCGATTCGCGGGGGCTGTGTGGTATCTTTATTGCAGCATTGGAGACCGACGCGGCGGCCTGCGAGGCCACCGTTACCCGCATAAGGGAGCCGCCAGATGGCAGACAAGTTCGAGAAATTCACCGAACGGGCGCGCAAAGTCTTTTCTCTGGCACAGGAAGAAGCGCAGCGGTTCAATCATAACTACATCGGTACCGAGCATCTGCTGCTTGGTCTGGTCCGCGAGGGAGACGGCATCGCCGCCCGCGTGCTCGCCAATCTCGGTGTCCAACTGCCCAAAGTGCGCTCCGCCGTTGAGTTCATCATCGGACGGGGGGATGGGTTGGTCGTCGGTGATCCGGGACTGACGCCGCGTGCCAAGAAGGTGATCGAGTTGGCGATGGATGAGGCGCGGCGGCTGAACAACCACTACATCGGCACGGAGCACCTGCTGCTGGGGCTCGTGCGCGAAGGGGAAGGGATCGCGGCAGGGGTGTTGGAGAGCCTGGGAGTGAGCCTGGAGAAGGTGCGTCAGCAGGTGATGCAGGTCGTCTCCCAGTCCTCCTCATATCAGCAATCCAAGCAGCAGACCAAGACGCCATACATGGACGCGCTCGGTTTCGACCTGACCGAGGCCGCCCGGAGCGGCAAACTCGACCCGGTGATCGGCCGCGAAAGCGAGATCGAGCGGGTGATGCAAATTCTCACGCGCCGCACGAAGAACAATCCCGCATTGATCGGCGAGCCGGGCGTCGGCAAGACCGCAATCGTCGAAGGGTTGGCGCAACGGATCGTCTCCGGCGATGTGCCGGAACCGCTCCAGAACAAACGTCTCATCTCGCTCGACATCGGCGCGCTCGTCGCGGGAACGAAGTATCGTGGCGAGTTCGAGGAGCGGCTGAAGAAGATTGTCGGTGAGGTCAAGGAGACCTCAAGCATCCTCTTCATTGACGAGTTGCATACGCTCGTCGGCGCCGGTGCGGCGGAGGGCGCGGTGGATGCCGCGAACATCCTTAAGCCCGCGCTCTCCCGCGGTGAACTCCAGACCATCGGTGCGACCACTCTCGATGAGTACCGGAAGTACATCGAACGCGACGCCGCCCTCGAACGTCGCTTCCAGCCCGTGATGGTGGACGAGCCGAGCGTCGAGGAGACGATTGAAATCCTCAAGGGCATTCGGACGCGCTACGAAGATCACCACCAACTGAAAATCTCTGACGAGGCGCTGAAGTCCGCCGCCGGGCTGGCCGCTCGGTACGTGCCGGATCGCTTCCTGCCGGACAAAGCAATTGACCTGATTGACGAGGCGGGTTCCCGCGTGCGGATGCACCGCTCCGTCGCGCCGCCGAATCTGAAGCAGGCGCAGGGCATGCTTGCCTCGCTCCAGAACGAGAAGGAATCCGCCAAGAACGCGGACGACTTCGATGTCGCCAAGCAGTTGCAGGACCGTGAGGAACGCCTGCGTGACCGCATCCATGAGATGGAACGGGAGTGGCAGGAAGAGAAGCAGACGGACGAAGCATATGTCACCGAAGAGGACATCGCACAGGTCGTCTCAATGTGGACGGGTATCCCGCTGATGCGCATTGCGGGCGAGGAGTCCGAGCGACTATTGCAGATGGAATCCGCGCTCCACAACCGGATCATCGGGCAACAGGACGCCATCGAAGCAGTCTCCCGCGCCGTGCGACGCGCTCGTGCTGGGTTGAAAGACCCGAAACGCCCAATCGGCTCATTCATCTTCCTCGGCCCGACGGGCATCGGCAAGACCGAAACCGCGAAAGCGCTCGCCGAGTTCATGTTCGGCAGCGAGGACGCGCTGATTAAGATTGACATGTCCGAGTTCATGGAGCGGCATGCTGTTTCCCGGCTCGTCGGCGCGCCTCCCGGCTACGTCGGCTACGACGAGGGCGGTCAACTGACCGAAGCCGTGCGCCGAAAGTCCTACTCGGTTGTGCTGCTCGACGAAATAGAGAAGGCACACCCGGAGGCGTTCAACATCCTGCTCCAGATTCTTGAGGATGGGAACCTCGCGGACGCCAAGGGCCGCAAGGTGGACTTCCGCAATACAATCATCATCATGACCTCGAACGTCGGCTCCGAGCAGTTGAAGCGCGACAGCGGCCTCGGCTTTGCGATCACCGGCGACGAGGCGAAGCAGCAGGCACGGCAGTATGACGATATGCGCACGAAAGTGATGGACGAACTGAAGCGGACCTTCCGGCCCGAGTTCATCAACCGGATTGACGCGATCGTCGTCTTCCACGCGCTGAACAACACGCATATCCGCCAGATCACCGATCTGCTCCTGAAGCGCATCCGCGTCCAACTGGCGGAGCAGGATATTGATCTCACCGTCACCGATGAGGCGATGGACCTGCTCGCGAAGCGTGGCTACGACCCGCAGTTCGGCGCGCGGCCACTCCGCCGGATCATCACGAATTTGATCGAAGATCCGCTCGCTGAGGGGTTACTCGACGCCCGGTTCGTGCCCGGCAAGCGTATTCGTGTAGATGTGGAGGACGATCTCCTCCGCCTCAGCCAGGAAGAACGCGAAGGCGTGGAAGAGGGCGAACTCGCCACGGCTGGCGCCGAAACCTAAACGCGCATCGAATGGAGCGACAGGCGCTGGCTCATGCGGTCAGCGCCTTTCCTTCGTCGCAATACGCGAACAAATGTGCGATACTGCGGATGATGACCGGACGGGGTGAGGCAGGTTGAAAATCTGTGCCGCCAACGATCCGGACTCCTCGGATTGTGGGGGCGGGAGATGGCGAAGAAACCGACAACGAAGAGCCGTGTCAAGTACATCTGTAGCGCGTGCGGGTACGAAAGCCCGGCGTTCCTCGGTCGGTGCCCGGAATGCGATGCATGGGGCACATTGGTGGAGACGGTCGTGCTGCCGGAGACGCCGATGACATCTTCCACGCGCGGTGGATTTGCCTCGCTCCCGGTCGGTTTGCAGCGACCGGAACCGCTTGCCCGAATCTCTCGTGAGGGTTTCCAGCGCCTACCACTCGCCATCGGCGAGATGAATCGTGTGCTCGGTGGCGGCCTCGTACCGGGTTCACTCGTGCTGGTCGGTGGCGATCCGGGTATCGGGAAGTCAACCCTGCTCTTGCAGGTCGCGGCGCTGCTGGCCGTCGAGCAGGGGCCGGTGCTCTACGTCTCCGCCGAGGAATCGCCGCAGCAAATCAAACTGCGTGCCGAGCGGCTCAATGTCGCGCAGGATGACCTCTACGTAATTGCCGAAACGGATGTCGAGACGATTCTCGCCCATGCCGCCGCATTGCAGCCGAAACTTGTCGTCGTGGACTCGATCCAGACCGTGGCGTTAGACAGCATCGCCTCCACCGCCGGCAGCGTGACGCAGGTACGCGAATGTACTGCGGTCCTGATGCGTTGGGCGAAGACGAGCCAGATCCCTGTCCTGATCGTCGGTCATGTCACGAAGGAAGGGGCGATTGCCGGGCCACGCGTCCTCGAACACATGGTGGATGTCGTGCTCTATCTGGAAGGCGACCGTTTCGGGCAATATCGCATCCTGCGGGGCGTCAAGAACCGGTACGGCTCGACGGACGAGGTCGGCGTCTTTGAGATGGCGGGCGCGGGTTTACTTGAAGTGACGAATCCGTCGGAAGCCTTTTTGCAGGAGCGTGTGACGAACGCCGCCGGTTCGACGGTCGCCGTGACGGTTGAGGGGACACGGCCGATTCTCGTTGAGGTGCAGGCGCTCACCAGTCCGACGCCGTACGGGACACCGCGCCGGACAGCGAACGGCGTGGATACAAACCGATTGCTCCTCCTGACGGCGGTCTTGTCACGGCGCGTCGGGCTGGCGCTCGGCGATCAGGACATCTTCGTCAACGTCGTCGGCGGATTGAAGATCGCGGAACCGGCGGCGGATCTCGCGATCTGCACCGCAGTCGCGTCGGCGTTCAAGAGTGTGCGCGTGGACCCAACCGCGGTTTGCATTGGTGAAGTCGGCTTATCCGGTGAACTCCGTTCCGTGCGCGATCTCGACCGCCGACTGTTGGAAGCGGCCTCCCTCGGTTTCAAGCGGGCGATTGTCCCAGCGGCGTTGCGGCGCGGTCGTGGCCGTCCGCCCGAGGGCTTGGAACTTGCCCGTGCCGTCACCGTCCGCGAAGCAATTGCCGCCGCGCTCGGTGAAGAGACGTAGCATTCGCGACGGAGCGGACTTGTCTATCAATCGAGTGGCGGCGGCTTCAGCCCGCTGCCATCACCCTATCCATCAGATCAATCACCGACCTCTGACTCTGTACGACTTGCCAAATCGAGCAGCGCGTCCGCAAGTTTCTCGGCGGCGTCCGTCGGCGCGAGCGATCGCGCAGCTTCGCTCATTCGCGCACGACGCGGATGGTCATTGAGGAGCGCGAGAATATAGGAGGCGAGCAGTTCGGGTGTCGCCTCGGCCTGGGGGATCAGGATCGCCGCGCCCACGTCGGCGAGGACGCGGGCGTTTTTCGTCGCTTCGTCGCCGCCGGTGCCGGGGAGGGGGATGAGGATGGACGGCTTGCCGAGGGCGGCCAACTCCGCGACCGTGCCGGCGCCCGACCGCCCGACGACGAGCGCCGCGAGGTCATAGATATCCCGCAGTTCGTCGCTGAGCGTTTCGACAACGACGTAGCGGTCGCGCCATTCGGCGGGAAGCGCGTCACGAACTGCCCGCAGGCGAGGGAAATCGCCGTTCGCGTCAGTTGGGCCGGTCACGTGGATGATCTGTGTGATCGGGAGCAGCAGCGGTAAGGCCCGCTCGATCCGTTCATTGATCGGGGATGAACCGCGCGCTCCACCCGTCGCGTAGATCGTCGGCATCTCCGCCGACAAACCGAACTGTGCCGCGCCACGAGCGGCGTCGCCCCCAAAGAGCGATGCCCGCACCGGATTGCCGGTCACGATCACGCGTGACTTGCCGCTCACATGCGTCTCCTCCGGCAAGGGAAACGATAAGGCCAGAACATCGGCGGACCGTGCGATGATCCGGGTCGCCAGGCCGAGTTGCGCGGTTTGCTCGTGGGTCAGAACAGGAATGCCAAGGCGTGCGGCCGCAAGCGCGGTTGGCACGGCGACGTAGCTGCCGGTGGAGAAGACGACTGCCGGACGAATGCGTCGCAGGTGCTGATACGCTTGTGCGTAACCGAGGGGGATACGCACGGCGTCTATGGGGGTATGCCACGAGAGATACCGCCGCAACTTGCCACTTTGAATCGCAACGAACGGCACGCCAGCGCGCGCCGCCGCCTCGCGCTCGATGCCCCAGGTACCGCCGATCCATGTCGCATCTACCGAGCAGCGTTCCCGCAGGGTCTTCAATACCGCGACTACGGGGCTGATGTGCCCCCCTGTGCCACCACACGCAATTATGAGCTTCAATGACCGATCAGTCATCACATTGTTCCTCTGCCCAGAGTGTAGCAGAGCAAACGAGAGATGCGAACGGAAACAATCATCAATAGGAGGAGGGAGCCGAGACAAATCCGACGCATAGACGCATAGTAGAGCCTCGCACAGTGGATCGGAGCGCCCAAATTCTCTCGATAAAGGATACGACTATGCGCGCGAACGCGTGTTCGTATATACTATGTACGGACATTGGGCGTGTATCGCGTTTTTCGTGTCGCGGATTAGAGAAATGGTGTGCCGGGAACGCTTGCGGAAAATACGCAGAAATGCTACACTGCCACGATGCGATGGTGAACGTACAGGGGTCGTAGACGGTTGAGCGAGAGGGGACAAAGAGGTATGCCACACGACCAGATTATTGTCCGCGGCGCCCGCGAACATAACCTCAAGAATGTTGATCTGACGATCCCGCGCGACAGACTCGTCGTCTTCACCGGGCTTTCCGGTTCCGGAAAGTCCAGCCTCGCGTTCGACACGATTTACGCCGAAGGGCAGCGGCGCTATGTTGAATCGCTCTCCGCCTACGCGCGGCAGTTCCTCGGCCTGATGGAGAAACCGGACGTTGATCACATTGACGGCCTCTCGCCCGCGATCTCCATTGATCAAAAGAGCACCAGCCGCAATCCGCGCTCGACGGTCGGAACAGTGACGGAAATTTATGACTATCTCCGGCTCCTCTTCGCGCGGATCGGCCACGCGCACAGCCCAACGACGGGCCGTCCTATCCAGAAGCAGAGCGCGGAGCAGATCGTCGAGCACATCCTTAACCTCGCGGATGGCACGCGGCTTATGATCCTCGCACCGATCATCCGTGACCGTAAAGGTGAGCATCAGGGCATCTTTGAGGAGGCGAAACGGGCGGGTTTTGTCCGCGTGCGTGTGGACGGTACCGTACGTGATCTCGATGAGAAGATTGATCTGGCGAAGTACAAGAAACACACGATCGAGATTGTCGTTGATCGCCTCGTCATCCGGCATGACACGGACGGCGACGAGGCACAGGGCTTCCGCACGCGACTCACCGACAGCGTAGAGACGGCGCTCAAGCACGGCGAGGGCGTGATGATCGCTGCTGAGGTGGATGGGCCGGATCGCTTCTTCTCGGAGAAATTGGCCGACCCGGAAACGGGTGAATCGTTCGAGGAACTCGAACCGCGCGCCTTCTCATTCAATAGCCCACACGGCGCCTGCCCGCACTGTTCCGGCCTCGGTACGGTGATGGAGTTCGATCCCGATCTGATCGTCCCGAACCGTGATCTGACGCTCGCGGAAGGCGCGGTCCAGCCGTGGGTGCGCACGACGCAAGGCGGGCAGGGATACTACCTGCAACTGCTCACCGCGCTCGGCGAGCAGTCCGGGTTTCGCGTCAACACGCCAATGCGGAATTTCACGCCTGAACAGATGGGCGTCGTTCTCTACGGCAACAATGGCGAGTATTTCCCGGTCAAATATCAGACGGGCAGCGGCAAGACGCGCACGTACGACACGACCTTTGAGGGCGTCATACCGAACCTGAAGCGGCGATACAAGGAGACGAGTTCCGAGCATGTCCGGGCGGAAATCGAGCGGTACATGGGGGCGAAGCCATGCCCCGTCTGCAAGGGGAAGCGGCTAAAGCCTGAATCGCTCGCCGTCACCATCGCCGCCTATAACCTGACTGATGTGACAGAGATGACCGTCCGCGACGCTCAACGCTTTTTCGACGCGCTCGCGCATCGCGGGCGGCTCGACGGCCCGCCGCACGAAACGTACGTCGTCGGCGTTGCGGGTAAAGAGGCGGTACTGATTCAACTGTCGGCGGCGGATTTGGAACTCTCCGAACGCGAGCAGATCATCGCGCGGCAGATCTTCAAGGAGATCCGCGAGCGGCTCGGCTTCCTTGTGGATGTCGGGCTCGATTACCTGACGCTCAACCGGGCGGCGGCGACGCTCTCCGGCGGCGAGGCGCAACGCATCCGGCTGGCGACGCAGATTGGATCGAGCCTGATGGGCGTTATCTACATCCTCGATGAGCCGAGCATCGGCCTCCATCAGCGGGATAACGCGCGGCTCATCAACACATTGTTGCGCCTCCGCGACCAGGGAAACACGCTGATCGTCGTCGAGCACGATGAAGAGACGATGCGCACGGCGGACTGGATCGTGGACATCGGGCCGGGCGCGGGCGAGCATGGCGGCCATATCGTCGCGGAGGGGACCGCTGACGAGATCAGTGCGAACCCACAGAGCGTGACCGGGCAGTTCCTGAGTGGCCGCCGGAGTATCCCGATCCCCCCGAAGCGTCGGCGCGGCAATGGTAAGGCGCTCCACCTGAAAGGCGCGCGAGGCAACAACCTCAAGGGCCTCGATGTGCGTTTCCCGCTCGGCACGTTCACGGTCGTGACCGGCGTCTCCGGTTCCGGCAAGAGCACGCTGATTACGGACACGCTCTACCGCCGCCTCGCGCAGCATATCTATCACAGCAAGGAACGGCCCGACCCGTTTGATGCGCTCTTAGGCATGGATCATCTCGACAAGGTGATTGACATTGACCAAAGCCCGATTGGCCGGACACCACGCTCGAATCCCGCCACATATACCGGTCTCTTCGCGCCGATCCGCGAGTTGTTCGCCTCATTACCGGAAGCGAAACTGCGCGGCTATAAGCCGGGTCGTTTCTCCTTCAATGTCAAGGGCGGGCGGTGCGAGGCGTGCAATGGTGATGGGATTATTCAGATCGAAATGCAGTTCCTGCCCGATGTCTACGTGCCGTGCGAAGTCTGCCACGGCGCGCGGTACAACCGCGAAACGCTGGAAGTGAAGTATCGCGGTAAGAGCATCGCGGATGTGCTCGATATGACCGTGGATGAGGCGCTGGAGATGCTCGGCAACATCCCGCAGATCGCGAACAAATTGCAAACGATCACCGATGTTGGCCTCGGCTATATTCATCTCGGTCAATCCTCGACGACACTCTCCGGCGGCGAGGCACAGCGCGTCAAACTGGCGACGGAACTCTCCCGCCGCGCGACGGGTAAGACGATGTACATTTTGGATGAGCCGACGACAGGTCTGCATTTCGCGGATGTGGAGCGGCTCCTGCAGGTGCTTCAACGACTCGTGGACACGGGTAATACGGTCGTCGTGATCGAACATAACCTCGATGTCATCAAGTCGGCGGACTGGGTGATTGATCTCGGCCCGGAGGGGGGCGATAAGGGCGGTGAGATCATCGCTGAAGGAACACCGGAGCAGGTCGCGGATGTGACGCATTCGCATACGGGTCGCTACCTGCGCCGGATGCTACACGCGCGGCGCGGCGAACCGGTCGGCGTCGCCGCCATGTAGCGGGTGGCGAGATTTCGCTTGCGTACCGTGGTATACTCGCGGTTTATTGCGAGACCACACGCGGTGAGGTTGCCCGCACGGACGACGATTGGCGGAATGGAGAGGATGCAATGGCGGCGTTTACGCCTACATTTCTTAAAGCACAAAGGCAGAAGTTGGTCGAGGAGCGCGACCGGTTGCAGGCTGAACTGCGTGTGATTGATCAGGAGTTGATCCGGCTCGGGCAATCGCAGAGCGATGACGGCGCGGGCGTCGGCAATCATATGGCGGACGAGGGAAGCGACGCGCAGGAACAGGAGAACGATCTCGCCGTGCGCGCGAACATCGAAGTGATGCTCGGGGAAATTCAGCACGCATTGACGAAATTTGAGGCGGGCACGTACGGCATCTGCGAGGATACCAATCAGCCGATTGCCATCGCACGCCTCGAAGCGTTGCCGTATGCGCGGTATACGGTGCAGGCGCAAGAGAAGCGCGAGGTGCTGGGCACTTTTCGGCCGCTTCCGAGCGTCCGATAACGCCGTGGTGGTCGAGCGCTCCGATCGCACGTCAGGCATCGCCACGCGTCTGCGCGGGTTTGATATCTGGCCGGTTGTGGTCGCCGCAATCGTCGTGATGATTGACCAGGTCACCAAAGCGATGGTGATTCGCGCCTTCGGGCCACCCGAGGCGGGCAGGTCGAAAGATATTATCCCCCGCTTGCTCGATTTCCGGCACGATGAGAATACGGGCGCGGCATTCAGCCTCTTTCAGGGGCGCAGCACAACCTTGCTCCTGATCGGCGTCATCGTGATCGGCGTCCTCATTTATTACTACCGGGCATTGCCGCAGGGGCAGCCGGTCCTCCGTCTCGCCGTTGGCGGCGTGCTCGGTGGCGCGGTCGGGAATATCATTGACCGCGTCCGGCTTGGCTACGTGACGGATTGGATCCATGTCACGCACTATCCAACCTTCAATATCGCGGACAGTTGCATCACGGTCGGGATGATTACATTGGCGATCTATCTCCTCTTTATGGACCGATCCGCGCGTCGTGCCGGCTGACCATGCCCGCCACGCAATCCTACCCGCTTACCGTTGCGGCGGCACACGCAGGCGAACGCCTCGACCGTTTTCTCGCGACGGAACTACCCCAATTCACCCGTGCCTATCTGCAAACGCGCATCGAGCGAGGCGACGTTCTTGTGGACGGCCGCCCTCGTAAAGCGAGCCACCGTCTCCGCAGTGGTGAGCAGATCGCGGTCAGCGTTCCGGAGGAGCCAGGGAGGACGGCGCTCATCCCTGAACAGATGTCGCTCGCGATCCTCTATGAAGACGCAGACGTGATCGTCATTGATAAGCCGGCCGGACTGGTCGTTCATCCGGGCGCGGGTAACTGGACGGGGACACTCGTCCACGGCATCCTCGCACATGCCCCGGAGGTGCGGACGAACGACATGATTCGGCCCGGTATCGTCCATCGGCTCGACAAGGAGACATCGGGCGTCCTGATTGTCGCGAAGCATGATGTGGCACGCGAATTCCTCGCGCGGCAACTCCGTGACCGTACCGCGCACAAGGTGTACACGGCGCTTATCCACGGCATTGTGCCCCGCGATCTGACGATTGAAGCGCCGATTGGGCGGGATCCCATGCAGCGCACGCGAATGGCGGTTGTCCGTAATGGTCGGGAAGCGACGAGCATCCTGCATGTCGTCGAGCATTTGCCCGGATACACGCTTCTTTCGGTTGATCTCCGCACCGGGCGGACGCACCAGATTCGCGTCCATTGCGCATATATCGGGCACCCGGTGGCGGGCGACCGCCGATACGCGCCGCGCCGGACGCCGCCCCGCGGGTTGACTCGGCAGTTCCTCCACGCCATGTCACTCGAACTCACGCTGCCGAATGGGGCGCGCCGATCGTTCGTCAGCCCCCTGCCTGACGATCTCAGCCGTGTGCTCGCGGCGCTCCGTAGCAGTGAGTAATCCGCTATACTACCGAGATGAGCGCACGCGATCGGTCGTATCACGGCAGATCATTGACCGGCGGTACGGGCTATCGCATCTGTCGGTCTCTCTATCATGCGGCGATTCGCGCGGTTGATCCACACGCCGCGACGCTGCATGCTCTGTGCCGGGATGGCGAGAGGTTGACGGTGGGCGGGGCGACGTTTGACCTGAGCGCCGTGCGCTCCGTCGTCGTCATCGGTTTTGGTAAGGCCGCCGTTCCGATGGCGCTGGCTGTGGAGGCCGTACTCGGTGACTGCATTACCTGCGGTGTCGTCGTTACGAAGTATGGCCAGTGCAAGCCCACGGCGAAGATTGCGGTTCGCGAAGCGGCGCATCCGACACCGGACGCAGCCGGAATGGAAGCCACCGCCGCGATTCTCGATTCCCTCCGCGACCTCACCCGCGACGATTTGGTCATCTGCCTGGTGTCCGGTGGCGGGTCCGCGCTCTTTGAGCAGCCCGTCGTCGGGGTGGCCCTGACGGATATCCAGCAGACAACGCAGCGCCTCATTCGTGCGGGTGCGCCGATTACCGCGCTGAACGCGGTGCGCAAGCACCTCTCGACCGTCAAAGGCGGCCAACTCGCCCGGCACGCCGCGCCCGCGACGCTGATTACACTGATGGTATCGGACGTCGTTGGCGATCCATTGGATGTGACGGCTTCCGGCCCGACGGTCCCGGACCCAACGACCTTCGCGGATGCACTGGCGGCGCTCGATCGGTATGGCGTTCGCGCGAGCGTGCCGGCGTCGGTCTGTGCGTATCTTGAGGCGGGTGCGCGCGGCGAGTATCCCGAGACACCGAAGATGGGTGATCCTTGTTTCGCGGCGGCGCAAACGCACATCATCGCAAACGCGCCGATGGCGCTCGACGCGGCGGCGAGCGCGGCGGAAGCGATGGGTCTGCCAACGCTCGTGCTTTCCAGCACGTTGGAAGGCGAAGCGCGAGAGATGGCGCGGATGTGGGCAAGCATCGCACGGCAGGTCCGTGACCACGCGCAGCCGCTCGCCGCACCATGCTGTCTCCTTGCCGGTGGTGAAACGACGGTGACAGTAACAGGAGATGGGCAAGGGGGGCGCAACTCGGAGTTTGCCTTAGCCGCTGCGCTCGCTCTGGACGATACCGAAGGAATCGTGATCGCTTCGCTGGCGACGGACGGTGGCGATGGCACGACCGATGCGGCAGGCGCGGTTGCCACGAGTGCGACGCTCCGGCACGCCCGTGCCGCTGGATTGGATGCCGCCGTCGCGCTCGCACGTAACGATGCGTATACCTTCTTTTCCCAGGTGGGCGGGCTGTTCCGGCCAGGACCGACCGGGACAAATGTCAATGACTTGATGATCGCGCTGATTGAGTGAGCGGCGGTGCGGCGATTGCCCTTTCACCTATCCGCATGGTATCCTCTCGGCGGTAGTATTTGTGAAGCATTGCACGATCAAGGGGCGTTCCACGATGGCGCGAGCGATCGAGCAGAGGGCAGAGGCGGCGATCCACGCGATTGACGGGCGGCGGGCGGCGCTCTGGATTGATCCCGACCTGACGCGGCGCGTCCTCACCCAGTTCATCGCGGAAGAGATCGGCAAGTTCGGCGTGCGGCGTGGTTTGGTCGCCGTCAGCGGCGGCATTGATTCGGCGCTCGTCGTCGCCCTTGCCGCGGAGGCGCTTGGGCCGGAGAACGTGCTTGCAGTCCTGATGCCGTACCGGACGAGCAATCCCGACAGCCTCGCGCATGGCCTCCTGTGTATCGAGCAACTCGGCGTGAAAAATGTGACGATCCCCGTCACGCCGCAAGTAGATCCCTATTTCGCGCAGTTCCCAGAGATATCGAATCGCCGCCGTGGCAACATTATGGCGCGCGAGCGGATGAAGATCCTCTACGACCAGTCCGAGGGGTACGGTGGCCTCGTCATCGGCACATCGAACAAAACGGAGATGCTGCTCGGCTACTCAACCGTCTATGGCGATTCCGCCGCCGCGATCCATCCGGTTGCCGACCTTTACAAGACGCAAATCCGGCAGTTGAGTGCCGCGATCGGCGTGCCTGCGGTCATCATTGGCAAGCCGCCAAGCGCGGACCTCTGGCCGGGGCAGACCGACGAAGACGAGTTACAATTAACCTACGAGGCAGTTGACGAGATTCTCTACGAACTCGTGGATCGCCGGATGCGCCCCGCGGCATTGATCGAGCGCGGTCTTCCCGCGCCGGTGATTGAGCGCGTTGTCCGCCTGGTCCGTTCCGCGCAATACAAGCGCCGCATGCCACCGATCGCGAAACTGAGCGCCCGCACGATCGAGCACGATTTCCTCTATCTGCGCGATTGGGGACATTGAAGAAGTAACGAGTAACGAGGAGCGCGTCGGTGCGAACGCTTCTTCGCTACTTTCTGGCGGCCGCAAGCCAGCGGCAGAGGAGCGGCGATCCCAATGCGATCAGTCCAATCACGGACGCGAGTGCGGCATCGCCGAGGAGTAGCCAGCGACCCGGTAGGTGATGCGACGTCGTCTGCACGATCCGTGCGGCCGTCAGCCCACCGGTTGCCAACGTCGCTGGGATGAGAAACCATCGGTAGCGTTCAGGCAGGAGCCAACCGACGCCTGCCGCCACTTCAGCCAGCGTACACACGTACAGCAGCGCGGTCAGTAGCGCATGTTGCGAGGCATCGAGACTGATGGCGGGTACGGAACCGATGAGAAGCGCGACGGGGGCGACGGTTACTCCCAACCAACCGGGATAGTTCGCGGACGTGGCGTAGAGAAAACCGGCGATCAGGAATGACACGATCAGTAGGCTCGTCCATGTGAAGACGAGCGGTAGGAGGTTTATCGGCGCCGGTGCATTGAGCGCTCGGCTTTCGAGCGATACATGGAGCGCGAGAAGCGGTGTCAGCAGCACGAGGAGTACGAGGGCGACGGGCCAGGTGAGATGCGCGTCCGACCTCTCCCAAAAGAATGTCGCACCTGTTCCGGCGGCAAGCAGGATGATCGCCACGACAATGGCGACCGTGGCGGGCAACAGTGAGGCGAATGGGTGACGGGCGATTGCGACAGCAATAATGACGATGAGGTACGGCGCCATCGCATCAAACGCGCCAGACCAGTGTAGCGCGCCGATCCGGGGAAGGGCAGACTGGCGCCGAGCGGCGGGTTGGCCGCTTGCCGCTGGCGTTTCTGCCATCTTCAGGCGAAGGTTGGCGTGGCGATCCGCAGGGCGTCCATGACGCGTTCGAGCGGCACCGCGACGAGGCGACCGTTTTCGATGTGGCTCACGGTGGTCCAGCCGGCATCACGCAGCGTAAGCACAGCGACATCAATATTGGTGCCGAAGGTGCTCACCATGTGCGTGTCAGAGCCGATCGTGACGTGCTCGCCGCCATGCTCGCGGAAGAGGCGGAGGATGTCCGGCCCCGGCATTGGCTCGTTCGCCGCCGCGCGCACCGCCGACGTATTGAGATCGAATCCTTTGCCATGCGCGGCCATCGCGTCGAAAATACGGCCGAGTTGGGTGCGATTGTGGTCGAGATCAATCCGGCCATTGACCGCCTCGTATCGTTTGCCGAGGTCGAAATGCCCGATGACGTGGAAAAAGTCTTCCGTCGTCACGAGCGCTTCGATTTCGTCGAGGTACTGGCGGTAGAGTTCGATACTTGGGTGGTTGAGAGCGCGCTCGCCGAGGTATTCGCCGTTGATCCAGTGGACGGAGCAGATGATGAAGTCGAACGCCTTATCGGCGAGATATGCGCGGACATCGGGCGCGGTTTTCCGGTTCCAGTCCACCTCCGCAGCGGCAAGGATGGTCAGCCGGTCGCCGTACTGTTCCCGGCAGGCGGCGATATCCGCCATGTACGCGGGGTATTTGTTGTGGCCGCGCGTGCGGTCCGCCGGATCGTGGTCAATATGGTCGGTGAAGGCGATCTCCTCAATGCCGATCTCGATAGCCCGCTCGCAGTATTCGGGCATTTTCACTCGGCTATCAGGGGAATTCGTCGTATGCGTGTGATACTCGTACATCAGGTAGTGGCCTTCCTTTCTCTCACGCGATGATACCACGGACAGCCGACAGCCGACAGCAGCCGGCGGCGAGCAGATTGTTTGGCGCAACCAAGGGCCGGCTCCACGGTCCAACCAGTGATTTGCCGCTCGCTGCCGGCTGGCTACTGTCGGCTCTCCCGGAATGCTATACTCCCGCCGGTGTTTGATGGCGTTCGGGGAGTGTAAAGATTTCATGACGGGTTTTTGGGAGGCGCTGCGGCATCGGTTTCAGGGGCAGCACACGCTGGCCAATATCGTTTTCGCGCTCTTCTGGTCAACGATCGCGATTTGCATCACCGTTGTCGCGGCGCGTTTCTTCAAACGCTTGCTACGCCGCGTCCTGATCCGCGCGCGGATGCCGGTGAACATCGTCGCGCTCGCGGGAAACGGTGTCACGTTGCTCGGCGCGATTATCTGCGCCGCGATCATCCTCTCCGTGATTGGTGTACCGGCGAGTGCCGTCATCACGTCGCTCGGCCTCGCCACGGCCGGGATCATCTTCGCCTTTCAGGACGTTCTCAAGAACTTTATCGCCGGTATCTACCTGCTGATCGAGCGACCGTTCACGATTGGCGACCGCGTCAAGGTGCGCGACGCGGAAGGAACAGTGGAGGAGGTGGATATCCGCACGACCGCGCTGAAAACGGATGCGGGTGTGATGATTCTCGTACCGAACAATATCATCTTCACGGAGATCGTCACGAACCGATCGGCGTCCGGCGTTGGCCATGCGACACTGACATTGACGAACGTGACGGGCACACCCGATGAGATCGGTGCGAAGGCGCGCGAGGCAATCCAGAGTCTCGATACGCTGATCGCTCAGCCCGCGCCGCAAACCAAGATCGTTGGCTTCGCGGACGGCGCGGCGGAGATGCAGGTGGAGTTCTGGTACCGGGGGCTGCATAATCCCACACCGGAGGCGATTGCGGCACTAGGCGAGCAGTTCCCCGGCGCAAAGATCACGAGCGGGAGTTGAAGGTCATTGGAGGCGCAGGCTGATGCCTGCGCCTCCAGAGAGGATGGGGGAGCGATGCGCCGCATTGGTGTCTATGGCGGAACCTTCGATCCGATCCATATTGGCCATCTCGTCGCGGCTGCGGAAGTCCAGTACGTGCTTGGGCTTGACCGCGTCCTCTTTCTCCCGGCCGGTGAACCGCCCCACAAGACCAACAACGGCATGACGGCGGCGGTGCATCGCCAGAGGATGGTCGAACTGGCAATTAGCGACAATCCGCTCTTCGCCCTGAGCACGATTGACCTCGACCGGCCCGGTCCACATTACACCGCGGATGCGCTGACGATCCTTCGCCGCAGCGAGCCGGATGCAGCCCTCTGGTTCATTATGGGTGAGGACACAATCCTTGATGTCCCGAACTGGCTACACCCGGAACGGATCGTCGAACACGCGCGCCTCGCGGTTGTCACGCGCCCCGGCTGGAAGGTGGATATCGCGGACCTCGCGATGCTCGATGTGGCGATCCCCGGCATCGTCCGGTGTTGCGACTTCATCCCAATCCCGATGCTCGACATTGCCTCCCGTCAACTGCGTGAACGCCTCAGCGGCGGCGCACCCTCCCGCTATCAGTTGCGCGCGGATGTCTGGGAGTACATTCAGGAGCATGGGCTGTATCGAAGCGACGAGCAATGAGCAATGAACAATGCGTTGGTACGAGAAACCTCATTGCGCATTGCTCGTCGCTCATTGCTCATTGCTCATTGCTCCCGCAGGATGCGGGATAGTTCGCGCTGCACGAGGTCGGGGCGTTCATCGCGTAAGGAGGGGAAGGAGACGCGGCGGCGGCGCGTTTCCGCGCGGTCGAGGTCGGCGATCAGGAGATGGTCAGTCATCGCCGGGGCGCGGGCGATCTCGACGCCGCCCGCGTCCACGACGAAACTGCCGCCCCAGAAGTTGATGCCGTCTTCCCAGCCGACGCGGTTACACTGCACGATCGGCACCGTCATGCTGCCCGCGTAGGAGCGGCAGAGCGCGCTGACAAACTCAATCGAGGCAATATCGCCCGTCCGGCTGTCCGTGCCCCGGCCGGGATGGTTGTTGCAGAAGAGCAGCAAGTCCGCACCATCCTGCCAGAGGAGATACGGCATGCTCAAATGCCAGAAGTCCTCGCAGATCAGGACACCCACGCGCCCGAATCGGGTACCGAACGCTCGCACGCGGTCACCACGACCGAAGAACCGGCCATCATCGAAGAAACCGTAGGTTGGCAAGTAGACCTTGCGGTGGACATGGATGAGCTCACCGCCGCTCCAGTACCCCGCCGCGATGTAGAAACGACCTCGCGCGTCTTCTTCCACGAAGGAGAGGACGAGGTCTGTTGGTCCCGCGAGCGTGGAGAGCGCGCGGAGCCGGTGGTCGTCCGCCCGCATTGCCACCTCGGAAACGAGATCGCGAAGAAAATACCCTGTCAGCGCGAGTTCGGGGAAGACGAGCAAGTCCGCCCCCGCGTCCCGTGCCTCAGAGATCACGCGCTCGTGCGTGGCGATATTCGCGTCGAGATCGCCGAGGCAGGGCCGCACCTGGGCAAGGCCGACGCGGATCATCTCGCTCGGCATGCGCGCGGTCGCCGATTCGGGCGCGGGGAGCGTCGGCACCGTGGGCATACTCATCACTCACACCGCCTTGAAAGCGACTGAACCGTAACGACACAAAGAGCGCAAAGGACGCAAAGCGAGAACAGAATTCGCTTAGTCTCCGTCGCCGTCGGCGGGGACGAGGGCGGGTTCGACGGCTTTGCGGCGCTTCGTCGGCAGCACATCCTCGGCGACGTGTGGCTCGACGCCGGTCTCCGTGATGAGGCCGTTCTCGTCCGCTCCGGCTGGGACGCGGGCGAATGAGGCGACGCGGTCACCCTCGTCCATCCGCATGATGATAACGCCCTGTGTCGCCCGCCCGATGACGCGGAGATCAGCGACCTTCGTGCGCATCACGATCCCCTTTCCGGAAATGAAGATCAGGTCGTCGGTCGTCTCGACAATCCCTGCCGCGACGATCGCGCCCGTCTTCGGTGTCACCTTCATGGCGATCACGCCAAGCCCGGCGCGCTTCTGCACCGGGAAGTCCGAGGCGCGCGTCCGCTTGCCCATGCCGTTCTGTGCGATGACAAAGAGGCAGAGGTCCTTCGCGCGCTCGGCGGGGATCGCATCGGCAGAAACGAGGGTGTCATTCTCCCGCAGGGAGATCGCGTGGACGCCCGCCGCCGTGCGGCCCATCGCCCGCGCGTCCGACTCGTTGAACCGGATCGCCGAACCGCGCCGCGTCGTGAGAATCATTTGATCGTTCCCGGTCGTCACGCGCACCCAGCGCAGTTCGTCGCCCTCATCGAGACCGAGCGCGATCAGCCCGGAGGAACGCACGGAGGCGAACGCCTTTAGTTCCGTCCGTTTGATCCGCCCGTTCTTCGTTACCATCGTCAGGAACGACGAATCGTTATAGTCCTTGACAGCGAGCAGCGTCGTGACGGTTTCATCCTGCTGGATGTTAATGAGTTGAATGATCGGTGTGCCCTTGGCGGTGCGCGAGGCGTCGGGCAGTTCGTGGACTTTCACCTGAAATGTCTTGCCCCGGTCAGTGAAGAAGAGGAGTGAGTCCATCGTGCTGCAATGGAGGATGTGCTCGACCTTATCTTCTTCCTTCGGCCGCACCCCCGTGATACCGCGCCCACCCCGGTGCTGCGTACGATATGTGTCGCCAGGGATGCGTTTGATGTACCCCGTCTTCGTCAGCGTGACGACGACATCCACATCGGGAATGAGGTCCTCCTCGCTGAGGTCGCCGGAAGCCTCGGCACGGATTTCGGTGCGTCGCTCGTCGCCGTAATGCTCCTTGATGTCCCGCAAATCCGCCTTGATGATCGTCAGCACGCGCTCCGGGCGGGCGAGGATGTCCTCGTAATCCTTGATTGCCTTGAGGACTTCTTTGTATTCCTCCTCGATCTTCTTCCGTTCGAGGGCGGCGAGCCGGGCGAGACGCAGATCGAGGATCGCTTGCGCCTGCACTTCGGTCAGTTTGAAATTCGCCCGCAGATTCTTGCGCGCCGTCTCGGTCGTCTGGGAGCGGCGGATCGTCGCGATCACTTCGTCGAGGTGGTCGAGGGCGATCTTGAGTCCTTCGAGGATGTGGGCACGCTCGCGCGCTTTACGCAGTTCGTACTCCGTGCGACGGCGGATGACGACTTGCCGGTGCGCGATGAACTCTTGCAGGGCGCGCTTCAGCGTCAGCGTGTGCGGCTGCGTGCCGTTATCCACGAGGGCGATCATGTTGACGCCGAAGGTGGATTGTAACGCCGTGTGCTTGAAGAGATTATTGAGCACCTTCATCGGCTGGGCATCGCGCTTCAGTTCGATGACCATCCGCATGCCGGAGCGGTCGGACTCATCGCGCAGGTCGCTGATGCCGTCAAGTTTGCCGTCCTTGACCATGTGAGCGATCTTCTCGATCAAGGTTGCCTTGTTCACCGCGTACGGCAGTTCCGTGACGATGATCTGGTAGCGGTTTGCCCGCCCTTCCTCGATGTATGCCTTGGCGCGGACGACGACGCGGCCATTGCCGGTCGAGTATGCCTGTTTGATCCCCTCGCGGCCGAGAATGATGCCGCCGGTCGGGAAATCCGGCCCCGGCAGCCGCTCGATCAGGTCGGTGAGCGCGCAGTCCGGATGGTCAATCAAATAGATAATTACGTCGCAGAGTTCGTTCGCGTTGTGGGGGGGGATATTCGTTGCCATACCGACGGCGATGCCCGTTGAGCCGTTCAAGAGGAGGTTCGGCAGGCGGGCGGGCAGAACCTTCTTCGGCTCCTTCAGTTCGCCGTCATAGTTGTCCTCAAAATCAACGGTATCCTTCTCGATGTCGCGCAGCAGTTCTTCGGCGATCAGTGCGAGTTTCGCCTCGGTGTACCGCATCGCGGCGGGCGGGTCGCCGTCCACCGAACCGAAGTTGCCCTGCCCGTCAATCAGCGGGTAGCGCATAGAGAACTCCTGGGCCATACGAGCCAGGGCGTCGTAGATCGCGGTGTCGCTATGCGGGTGGAAGTTTTTCATCACCTCGCCGATGACACCGGCGCACTTGCGGTGCTTCGTGTTCGGCCGGAGGCCCATCTGATGCATCGCGTAGAGGATGCGCCGCTGGACAGGCTTAAGCCCGTCTCGCGCGTCAGGAAGCGCGCGCGAGACGATGACGCTCATCGCGTAATCGCGGTACGAGTTGCGCATCTCCGTGTCGAGATTTACAAAGCGGACAAGACCCCGCTCATTGCTATCAACCATCCATCTTCCTCCGGTCAAATCAGTACTCAGGGTTGAGGGCGAAGAACGAAGCACCCTGGCTTCTGAAGTCCTTAACCCAGGATCGTGCGTCCTTACTCGTCACAGTATACCTTAATATGCGTATGGTGGAAAGGTGCGAACGTACGCACCTGAACGACATATTAGAAGAACATGCGTTCGCCGTGTTTGACGCCGAAAATTCACGCCCGGGAACACCCATACGGCAATGATGTTGGATTGACAGTACCCCGGCGCGCGGCGTATTCTCGTCCAGTCCCCACATAGTGGGGGTGATCCGGTCGCCATTATCGGTGTTGGGAAGTGCGCATTCGTTGTCCCCACATGTGTGGGGTGAAGGAGAGCCAAGTCGTGGGTGCAACGAACCCGATTCGCGTGGCAATTATTGGCGTCGGCAACTGCGCGTCGTCGCTCGTGCAGGGCGTCGAGTTTTACAAGAACACCGCGGACGAGGAGCATATCCCCGGTCTGATGCATACCAATCTCGGCGGCTACCGCATCCGCGATATCGAGTTCACCGCCGCCTTCGATGTCAATGTCACCAAGGTCGGCAAGGACCTCTCTGAGGCGATCTGGGCCGACCCGAACAACACGATCAAGTTCTCAGATGTGCCGCACCTCGGTGTGCGCGTCCACCGCGGTATGACGCACGACGGTATCGGCAAGTATCTGGCCGAGGTCATCACCAAAGCGCCCGGCCCGACCGCCGACATTACCGGCATCCTCAAGAGCACCGGCACGCAGGTCGTCGTCAACTACCTCCCGGTCGGCGCGGAGCAGGCGACGAAGTGGTACGTCGAGCAGGTGCTGAACGCGGGCTGCGCATTCGTGAACTGTATCCCGGTCTTCATCGCGCGTGAGGATTACTGGCAGAAGCGATTCATGAACAAAGGGTTGCCGATCATCGGCGATGACATTAAGAGTCAGGTCGGCGCGACGATCACGCATCGCGTTCTCACACGCCTCTTCGAGGATCGCGGCGTCCGAATTGACCGGATGTATCAGTTGAACTTCGGCGGCAACACCGACTTCCTTAACATGCTCGAACGCGATCGGTTGGAGTCGAAGAAAATCTCCAAGACCAATTCCGTCACCAGCCAGTTGCCATACGAGATCGCGCCAGAGAACATCCACGTCGGGCCGTCCGATTACGTGCCATGGCTGACCGACCGCAAGTGGGCGAACATCCGCATGGAGGGGACAACCTTCGGCAACGTGCCGCTTTCGCTCGAGTTGAAATTGGAAGTCTGGGACAGCCCGAACTCAGCGGGCGTCGTCATTGACGCGATCCGCTGCGCCCGCCTTGCCCTCGATCACGGCCTCTCAGGCGCCCTCACCGCCCCCTCGTCTTACTTCATGAAGTCGCCGCCCGTGCAGGTGACGGACGATCGGGCGCGGCAGGACACCGAAACCTTCATCCAGACGTACGCGCGAGATGCCGCTCAGGGAAAGAAGGCCGCGAAGGCTGTCGCAACCGGCAGCAACGACGGATAACGGAACCGCCAAGACGCCAAGGAGGGAGGGAGAATGGTAGAGAGAATACAAATTCTCTGCCGGAATTTCCTCCGCGTCTCTTGGCGCCCTTGGCATCTTGGCGGTTCAAATCTGTGAGCACGATGGCCGATGCATCGCGGTATTGGGCGGTACGTGTCGCGTCCGCGCTTCTCAGTGTCATACCCGTACGTCTCTCGTATGCTCTCGCGGGGGCAATCGGGGCGGCGTATTGCTTCGTGCGGCCGTCGCACTCCCGCTGGGCCGCGGATAATCTTGCCCGGGTGCTGAATGAGCCGAAAACCTCGCCGTACGTGCGGAAGATCGCGCGGCAATCGTTCGGCAACTATGCCCGCGTACTCGTGGATTTCCTCCGGTTGCCGTACGCGGCACACACGGAGATTAACGCGTCCGCGAGCGTCACGGGGCTTGAGGCCCTCGAACGCGCCGCCGCGCCAGGCAAGGGGTTCATCCTCGTGACCGGGCATATGGGTTCATGGGATCGGGCGGGCGCCGTCCTCACCGGATACGGCTACAAAGCGACGGTGCTCGTGGACACGTTCGCGCCGCCGGCACTCGATCAATGGGTGACACGGATGCGGCAGAAGTTCAAAATGAGCGCGATCGCCGTCGAGAAACCCGGCGCATTGCGGGAAATGTATCGCGTCTTGCAGCGGGGTGAAGCGCTCGTTCTCCTCATAGACACGCCTGATCCGCAGGGTATCTCCGTGACGTTCTTTGGTGAGCGGACGACGTTCCCGGCCGGCGTCGCGCAGTTGGCGCTCCGCACGGGTTGCGCGATCGTCGTTGCCGGTCTCTTCAGGCGACCGGACATGGTGACATACGATGGCTTCTGTGAACTCGCCTCGCTCGGCGCGGCCGACCCGGACGCACCGGTGGACGCCGAGACGCTGACACAGCGGATTGCGACGACCCTGGAACACGCAATCGTCGCGCACCCCGCGCAATGGTATATGTTTCGCCCATTCTGGCCGAGTACCGAGTGCTGAATGGGCACTTGGTGCTCATTGCTCATTGCTCATTGCGCTGACTTGGCTACAATACGAGTGGAGTGCGGCGCATGGGGAGTCTGCGTGAGGGAAGACGGTCGGAACGGTGCTCTACCGCTATTATCGCTTTTGTGAATGGTTGGCGTCGGTGCTGCCACAACGGGTCGCGTATGCGTTGGCGCGGGTCAGCGGTGTCGGGCAGTTCATCTTGTGTCGCGGCGTGCGGCGGACGCTGATCGCGAACCAGCGACGGTTGTTACCGCACGCATCGCGCCGTGCGGTTGCCCGGAGCGCCCGGCGCGTCTCCATTTCCGTCGCGAAGAACTACCACGATCTCTTTCGTCTCCCGTCGCTTTCGCGGCAGGATTTGCTCGCCTATTTCGACGTACGTGGCATTGAACATCTCGCTGCGGCGCACGCCCGTGGGAAGGGTGTCATTGTTGTCGCGCCGCATCTGGGTAGTTACAATCTCGTCCCGTCATATGTGAGCAGCCTCGGCTACCCGACCGTTGCGGTCGTCGAGCATATCCGTGATCCGAAGTTGCATGAGTACTTCTTCGCCTTGCGGGCAAATCAGGGCGTGCAACTGCTCACGACGGGCCCCGAAGATGTGCGCAAAATCGTCCGGGCGCTTCGCGAGGGCAAAGTCGTGATGATGCTGGCGGACCGCAATGTCGGCACGAGCAGTGATGAGGTGATCTTTTTCGGCGAGCGAACGATGCTTCCCGCCGGCCCCGCGCTCCTCGCCCGCCGCACCGGTGCGGCATTACTGCCCGCCTATGCGTATCGCGTTGGCAACACGCGCTCCGTCGCCGTTGCCCTGGCCGAATTGCAGTTACCGGAAGTTATTGGCACGCCCGAACAGCGTCGCGCCGCCGACACGCAAGCGGTCGCGCGTGAACTCGAAAAGATGATCCTCGTCGCGCCCGACCAGTGGGATATCCTCCAGCCCGTTTGGCCACATCAGCCCGTCCCGTTCGTACCGGACATCAGCGAGGCGGCCGGTTGACGCAGCCTGGTCGGGGATCGCCACTCGTCGTACTCCAGCGCGATCACCTGCTCCTCGTTCGCACCGATGATCCACGCTGGCCCACGATACGTGACGCGCTGCGGCCATTTGCCGAACTGATACGCCTCGGCAGCGGCTTCGCGACTTACCGTCTCACGCCGCTCTCGCTCTGGAATGCCGCGACCACCGGCCTCGATGCCGTGGCGGTTCTTACCACGCTCAGAGACCTCACGGAATCTCCGATCATGCCGAAGACGGCAGCGTTCGTCCAGGAGACGGTTGCCCATGCGAACGCGATTCAGTTGCGAGAGTCCGCCGGCAGCATTGCCTTGACCAGTGCCGACCCCGCACTCCTCGGCATGCTCTCCGAGCGGTCGGGGCTGCCGCTGCCGCCGGTTATGCACGATGCGGATGGTACGGGGCGCGTCGTCATCGCGCCGGAACAGCGCGGGCGGGTCAAACTGGCCTTCGCGGCCCTCGGCTACCCGGTACGGGACGAACTCAGGGTTGTCGAAGGAGCACACCTGCCATTCAGTCTCCATCCCGACGCGCCGGGATTGCGGCCGTACCAGCGGGAGTCCGTCGCGGCGATGGCGCGGTCGTCGGGCGGCGTGATCCTCCTACCATGCGGCGCGGGGAAGACGCTCGTCGGCATCGCGACGGCGGCACGGTTTCAGTCGCGTACGCTCGTCCTTTGTCCGGGGCGGACGAATGCCGCGCAGTGGGAACGCGCATTCCATTCATGGACGGATTTGCCGCCCGACACGGTCGGCATCTTTGAAGGAAGTCGGCAGCGGCTCTATCCCGTGACGATTGCGACGTATCAGGCGCTGACAACGCGGGCGCGCGGTGCGGATCTGCCGCGCCATCTCGGTACATTCACCGACGCGGATTGGGGGCTGGTCATCTACGACGAGGCGCACATGCTGCCCGCCGATGGCTTCCGCTTGTGCGCGAGCGCGGCGATGCAGGCGCGGCGGCGGTTGGGGCTAACCGCGACGCTGATTCGCGAGGATGGCCGGGAGACCGATGTCTTCGCCCTCATCGGTCCGGTGCTCTTCAACCGCCCGTGGCGCGAGTTGGAAGCGCAGGGGTGGATCGCTCCGGCTCGCTGTGTCGAGGTGCGCGTGCCGCTTGCGCCCGGTTGGCCGCGGGCAGGGGGCGCGGCAGACGCAAACGCCGCCGCGCTCAATCCGTACAAAGACGCGGTCGTCGAGCGATTGCTCAGCCGGCATCGCGGCGCGGCGACGCTCGTCATTGGCGGGCATCTCGATCTCCTACACCGGCTCGCACGCCGGCTGCGCTTGCCCATTATTACGGGTGATACCCCCGCTACGGAACGCGAGCGGCTCTATCGGTCATTTCGCGACGGTCGGACACGCGCAATGATTGTCTCAAGCGTCGCGAATCAAGGTGTGGACTTGCCCGGAGCGACGGTTGCCATTCAGGTCTCCGGTCACTTCGGATCGCGGCAGGAGGAGGCGCAACGACTCGGTCGCCTGCTCCGCCCCAACAACAATGGCGCGTCGAGCGTCTTTTACACACTCGTCACGACCGGGACGAGCGAAGTGCCGTATGCGCGGCATCGGCGGCTCTTCCTCGCCGAGCAGGGATACACGTACACAGTTGAGTATGCAGAGCGAGTGTGAACCTGAGAACCTTTTTGCGTCTGGTTCGTTTCTTACGTGAGAATCAGGTGCATCGTGTGGCAATCTGCTATGATTGTTCCACGCACATTGCACATTGTTCTTTCCTCGTATGGGTGACCGCTGAAGCAACCGAACCGACAGTGTGATGGGCGCGGTGGTGTATCGCGCGGTACCGCATAAGCGGATGGTGAGGAGGGACTAGACATGGCGCTGAAACAGTTCGCATGGCGGGCGCGACTCGGACGGTTCTGGCGGCGGGCCGTGCCGATCAGTCTGCTCGCGGTGATGGCTCTGCTGCTGTCGGCCTGCATCGAGGTCAATCAGCAGAGCACGATCAAGACGGACTTCACCGGCACGTCGCAGATCCGGCTCGGCCTCTCGAAGCAGGCGCTGTTGCTCGTCGGGGGGCTTGCGGGCAGCCTCGGCACACCAAGCGCGTCAAGCGCACGGACGACGCCTGCCGCGCAGCAAGACCCCTTCGCCGACCTGAATAAACAGATCGCGCAACTCGGCGGTACGTCGAAGCCGTATCAGAATGACAAGTTTCAGGGCGTCGATGCGTCATTCACGTTCAAGTCGCTTGAAGAGATGCAGACGCAGATCAATACCGTGCTTGGCAGTAACTCGGCGCTGAGCCAGACGACGGGTTCGACGAGCACGAGTTCGACCGGCTCGCAGCAGGATATCGTTAAGATTACGGCGAAGGCGACCGCGAACGGCGTCCGCATTGATGGCACCGTGGACCCGCTCAGTAGTCTGAATGATCCGACGAGCAGCACGGCGATCCCCGGCCTCGATCCGAAGTCGTTCGGCGCGGCGGACGGCGTTGTCAATCTTGCGTTCACGATGCCGGGGAAGATCATCAGTAAAGACGCGCTGGCGAAGCAGGATAAGTCCACCGTCTCGTGGAATTTCAAGGCCGGCGACAAGAAGGCAACGATCTTCGTCGAATCGGACAAGAGCGGCGGCCAAGTCGGGAACGTTGTGGGAGGCACGACGACCACAACCAGTGGCGGTGGAAATAAGACACTCTGGATCGTCTTGGCGATCGCCCTCATTGTCATTGTCGGTGGCGGCACGGGCCTCTTCTTCGCCAGGCGCGGACGCGGCCCGAAGCCAGCGCCAGCGGCGGGCGGTTATCCGGCGGGGCAGTATCCTGCCCAGGGCACGCCATATGGCGGGCAACAGCCGCCCCAATACGGTCAGCCGCCGTATGGTCAGCCACCACAGGGCCAACCACCGCAGCAGCCCTATGGCGGTCAGTATCCGCCCCAGCAGCCACCTCAGCCACCGTATGGAGGCGGGTACGGCCAACCACCGCAACCACCCCAACAAGGGGGCTACCCGCCGCAGTACCCGCCGCAAGGCGGGCAGGGTCAGGGTGGATGGCCACCAAACAACGATCCACGCGGCCCGCAACCGCCGCGGTAAATTCCTTTCGCCAACCCCCTCCCACGTCGGGAGGGGGTTGCTAACTCTCACCATTTGAACATCGGGAAACATGACCGCTGTGCGCGGCGAACCCATTTCTACTCCACGGCATCATCACGGTGCGTGCCAGCCGCATTGATCTCGTCGCTGCGGATACGCACTTGGTCCGCGAACGTCTCTTGGCGAATCTCGCTGCTGCACCGGAGGAAGCGCGTTCGCGCTACGAATGTTTCACCACCCACATCTGGTGTTCCCGGGAGATATAGTCTTCGGTCTCGTTCACGAGGTCGGCCAAGTCTGTTTCTTCGCGAAGTGTCGCGATCTTCGTCAGGGCGAACGTGAGGTTCGTCGCTGTGAGCGCGTACGTCTTGCTCAATTCGTCGTACCGCCCTACCTGACTCCACGCCGTCCCCGCCGCTGCGAACGCCGCCAGCAGCGCCACGAGATTCGGCCCCCCGACGACGACCTTCAGCAGGGCAGCGGCGACTGCGGCGGCCTGGAGGGCAAGCGTTGACCAGAACCAGAACGTGGCGGCGCGCGCGTTTTCCTCAGCCTTCCGGGCATACCAGGCAATCTGGTGGCGCATCCGTTGCTCGGTATAGTACGCTTTGCGCCGCGCGAAGTCGCCTGATCGCACCTCCCGCATCTTCGGCGTGATCTGGAGCGGATTCTGCGACAGGGCCGCCCGCTCCAGATGCAACGCGCCCTGCTCCTTGTTGACTTCTTTGAGCCGATCGAGGAACTGATTGTCCGCATCGTTCTCGGTCGTATCATATGGAGCGATACCCATCATATAGAACCACGACAGTTTCTTCACCGTCTCAGCGACCGCGCGCCCATCGAACCACGCGCGGTCAAAATGGCTGATCCGGTTGGTCGCCTTGATTGCGATGGACCCCACCATCAGTGTGGCGGCGACGATCGCTCCCGTATCCTGAGCGAGGCGGCCATTGAAGCCCGAGAGGATGCTGAATGCGCCGCCGACGACGAGCAGCCCCAGGTCCCACTCGACGCACTGTTTGTACTTTCGCTGACCTGCCCGTGACGCCTTGCTCGCAGCCACCGCAAGGGCAGGGTATTCGACGGTGTCGGAGGGCTGTCCGGGACCTCCGGTGAGGCTCGCCCCGCGCAGAGCCAGCACGGTCTCCGACGCGCTCTGATAGCGCTCACCTGCGTCTTCTCGCAGCAGTTTGTCGGTGACAGTGCTCACTCCGGGCGGCAGATCAGGCCGGTCCGTCCCGAGCGGGCGGCGCTTCGTGGCATACGGCTCACCGACGAGCATCTCGTAGAGTACCAACCCGAGGCTGTACAGATCGCTGCGACCGTCGAGCGCGCCGTGGGTCGCCATTTGTTCCGGGCTCATGTACAGCGGCGTGCCGGGATTCGTGGCTGCGGCCTCCGTCATCGTCTCCTCGCTCGCCATCTGCGCGATGCCGAAATCCGCCAGTTTCGCCATGCCGCCTCGCGTGACCATGATGTTGGCGGGCTTGAGGTCGCGGTGGACAACGCCGTGGCCATGCACCGCTTCCAATGCTTGCGCAACGTCGCTCGCGATTGCGATTGCGCGCTCGACCGGTAACGATCTGGCTTGCGCGAGTAGTTCCCGCAGGTTGGTGCCGTCCACATATTCCATCACGAGGTAGAGGTTCCCGCCGCCGTCCTCGATGAGGTCGTAGATTGTCACGATATTCGGATGCTGGGAGATGCGAGCCGCCCGCGCCTCCCGCCGGAACCGCTCGGCGTACTGCGCGTGCCGTTCGGTATCGGTGGCGTCGGGCGCGGCGAGGAGTTCCTTGATCGCGACGTCGGTGCGCAACACGGTGTCGGTCGCGAGGTAGACACGCCCGAAGGCTCCCTCACCGAGCACATGATCGATGCGGTACCGGCCGCCGATCTGGTTCGTACGATCGGTTCCGTTCTTCTTGACCGCGGCTGTCTCTCGGTCGTTTCGTGTGGGTATTTCTGGTGGCCGTTCATCTCCCATCATGTGCCGTCCTTCCTGAGTCGGCAATGCGTGTTCCCAAAGCGCCGGCGAAGGATCCACACGATGGCGACGGAGCGACCGCTTATCCAACCGCGTGCTGGTTGCAACATTATCGCACATCCTACATCGTAGCGACATCGAAGTAAAATCACATAGCCGTAGCGACAGGAGGAACAACATATGGTTATCGTCGCTAGAGAGCGTCACCACCCGTACGAGTCTTGCGATCCGATCTTCTCACTGCTACCATCGCACCAGGCCTGAAGTGTTGTGAAACTTTCTGAGGAGTGCGCATGTCCGCCGTCTCTCCGGCCGCCCCGACCGTCCACGACGTCTTCCTCTCCTATAACCGCCGCGAGTCCGCACTCGTCGAGCGGATCCACGACCAGCTCCGCGCCCAGGGTCTCGCCCCCTTCATGGATCGCTACGGCCTCACTCCCGGCCGCGATTACAACACGGAATTGCGCGAACGCATCGAGCGCTCCGCCGGCTGCGCCGTCCTCGTCGGCGAGCACGGAATCGGCCGTTACCAGGCGAAGGAAGTAGATGTCGCTACTGACCGCGCCGCCGCCGACCCCGACTACCCTGCCTTTCCGGTGCTGCTACCCGGCTGCCCCGAGGGCTTCCGCTCCGCTGATCTCCCGCCACTCCTCAGCAGCCGCACCTGGGTTGACTTCCGGGCGGGGATCGAGGATGCGGAGGCGCTGCAACGGCTGATCTGTGCGATCCGACGGGTGCCGTACGAGAGCACGCTGGCGTGGGAGGTGCAGGAGGGGGTCTGCCCGTACCAGGGTCTGGAGGCGTTTGACGAGGGATCGGCGGAGTATTACTTCGGGCGCGAGGCGGACATCCAGCGGCTCGTCGAGCGATTGAAGGGGGCCACGGCGGGTGGCGAGATGGCTACGGACGACGCGCGCGGCGGCATCGCCGGGGAACCTGATATCCCAATGGAGGGAGCACGCGGCGCCCGCTTCCTGGCGGTGGTCGGCGCATCGGGCAGCGGCAAGTCGTCGCTTGTCAAGGCGGGGCTGATCCCGACCTTGCGCGGCGGGGGGCTGCTGGGCAGCGATCGGTGGGCGATTCGCACATTGACTCCCGGCTCGCGGCCGCTGGAGGCGCTCGCCGCTATGCTCGTGCCGCTAATCCGGCCGGACACGACACCCGAGGAGGCGCGGGGTCAGACGTTCGCTTTCGTTGATGAGTTGCGGCGCGACGCGCGTGTCCTGCACCTGGCGACCCAGTATGCGCTACGCAACCGCCCGGCAACGGAGCGAGTGCTGGTGGTGGTGGACCAGTTCGAGGAGATCTTCGCCCTTTGCCCCGACGAGGTGGAGCGGACGCAGTTTGTTGCGGCGCTCGCCTATGCCGCCACCGAATCGGAGGGCCGTTGTCTCATCGTGCCAACGCTGCGTGCCGACTTCTACGCGCGGTGTGAGGCGTATCCCGCTCTCGCCCAGCTCCTCTCCACCTACCAGTATCTCGTCGGCCCAATGCGCGACGATGACCTCCGTGCCGCGATCGTCACGCCTGCGCTGCGGGTGGGGTTACGCTTCGAGGCGGGGCTGGTGGAGACGATTCTCACGGACGTAAAGAACCAGCCGGGAGCGCTGCCGCTGCTGCAATATGCCCTACGGGAACTGTGGCGGCAACGGGACGGGGAACTGCTGACGCTACGGGGGTACGAGGCGAGTGGTGGGGTGGCGGGCGCGCTGGCGAAGCGGGCGGAGGCGATCTACGGGGGATTCTCGCCGGAGCAACAGGCGATCGCGAGGCGGGTGCTGCTGCGCCTTACGCAGCCAGGGGA
>Ga0102924_1000105_pt1 | contig 97763 bp, 98 predicted proteins | sample PaiPotPPM11metaG_FD_80116 | JGI IMG/M metagenome (GOLD analysis project Ga0102924, IMG submission 80116) | Iron sulfur acid spring bacterial and archeal communities from Banff, Canada, to study Microbial Dark Matter (Phase II) - Paint Pots PPM... ...
AATGGAGCGCCGCCTCCAGGTCGATCGAACCCACCCCCCGGTCCTCCGACGCGTTGATGGGCAGCTCCACCACGCGCATCTGGCGCCGGACCGAACCCAGCGTCTCGCCGGCCTCCAGCCGAGCCTGGCAATCCGCGCACGGAGCATCGCTGTCGGGAGCGCAGCCGTAGTGGCAGCCCACGACCACATCCAGCTCGGGCAGAAGGCGGGCCAAGGCTCGCACCGCCGTCGACTTGGCCGTCCCCTTCTCACCCCGGATCAGGACTCCCCCGATCGCTGGGTTGACGGCGTTGAGCTCCAGGGCCAGCCGCATCTGGTCCTGGCCCACCAAGGCCGTGAATGGATAGACGGTGCGCAACTCAGCCATGGCCCGATTGTCTCAGAGGCCGGGCGCGCTCCCCTCAGGCCTGCTGGCGCAAAGCTTCGGCGACGGGTCTCAGGATCGCACCCTCGGAGAGGTCGAAGAGCCCGAAGTATGCGGCCCCCATCCGCTCGGCCAGGTCGACGCAAGCGTTGAAGTTGTAACCGGCGAAACGGGGCGATCCGGGCCTGGCCTGGTCCGGGGTGAGCCGCTGCTGCAAGAGGTGGTCTCGCGAGGAGTCGATCACCAAGGCCCGGATGCCGTCCCGGCGAATCTGGTCGGCTATCCGCTGGGCCTCGAGCAGCGGTTCCTCGCCGCCGAAGCTGATGTTGCCCCGACCATCGCTTATCAGCACCAGCAGCGGCAGCACGTCCGGATCCCGGCGCCGCTCCCCCATGATCAGGCTGAGCGCCACCACCAGACCGTGGGTCAGTGGAGTGGTCCCGCCCACGGCAATCCGGGTCAGGTGGCGTTCGGCCAGGTCGACGCTGGAGGTGGGACGCAGCACCACCTGGGCCTTCCGCCCGGAGAAGGAGATCAGAGCCACCCGGTCGCGGCGAACGTAGGCGTCCTTCAGCAGGGCCAGGATCGCGCTGCGGGTGGCGTCCATCCGCTGCTCGGCATCCATGCTCGCAGAGGCGTCGACCACGAAGACGATGAGGTTGCCGATTCGGCGCTCGCGCACCTTCTGTCGCAGATCCTGCGGCTCCAGCTGCAACTTGGGACCCGTCCCCGGGGACTGGGCCCGCCGTCCCACCTGATGTGGAGCGGCCGCCCGCAGCGTCGCGTCCAGGGCCAGGTCGGTCGGGTGCTCAACCTCGCGAGCCCCGACGTAGCGTCCCCGCCGGTCGCGTGAGCTGGTCTGGCTCCGGCGTCCAATCCCGCGGCGGCGGAGCCGCTCCCGGGGCAGCTGGATCCGGCCCACAGCGAAACCCTCGTCCACCTCGATCGGGTCAGACGCCACCGGGCCCGACCGGGCCTCTGAACTGGCCCCGGTGTCGCCGGCCGCTTCCCCCTCGCCCTGGGGAGAGCCTGGGCCCTCGGCATCCTCGTCGTCCGCGGTCTCGGCTCCCGTAGCCGACGCCTCGCGGCTGGGGTCTGGAACCGCGGCCTCGGATGGCGACTGGACCATGTCCGCTGGCGCCTCAGTAATCCCCGATGGAGCCTCTTGGAGGCCACTACCCAGGGAGCGCCGGCGGTGCACCAAAGCCAGTTCCGCGACGTCGGTTAGATCCCTCAGGCCCACCAGCAGATCGTCCCGATTCGGGGACGGGTCCTCAGCGGCCTCGAGAGCCCGATGCGCCTGGGCCGCCCGGACCAGGACCAGGTCGGAGCGGTGCCCAATTGCCTGTTGGTCGACGCTCATCGCGGCCGCCAACCTGATAACCAGGTCCGGGGTGACGATCTGGCTCAGCAAGCCCCTGGCCCGAGGCAGCCGGTCAGCCAGCCGGCGATCCTCGTCGGCGAGACTGGCGCTGATCGCGTCGCGCCGCATCACCTCGACTCGGTCATCCAGGCCCATGAGCCCCGAGACCTCCACGCAGAGGCCAAAGCGGTCGAGGAGTTGCGGGCGAAGGTCGCCCTCCTCAGGGTTCATGGTTCCCACCAGGACGAAGCGCGAGGGGTGGGAGATGGAGATCTCCTCGCGCTCAACCACGTTGACACCGGCCGCGGCGGCGTCCAGCAGAACGTCAACGAGGTGGTGATCCAGCAGATTCACCTCATCCACGTAGAGGATCTGGCGATTGGCCTCTGCCAGCAGGCCCGGTTGGAATGCGCGCCTGCCCTGGCTTAGTGCCAGCTCCATGTCGATCGACCCCACAATCCGGTCCTCGGAAGCGCCTAGCGGTAGCTCCACCACGCGGGTCGGTCGGGCCACAGTTGGCAGAACTTCGCCGCGCTCCAGTCGCGCCAGGCAGTCCTCACAGTGGCCGGGGCCGACCGGCGCGCAGTGGTAGGGGCAGTCGGCCACCTGCTCCTGGTTAGGCAGGATCGCGGCCAGGGCTCGCACCAAGGTCGACTTGGCGGTGCCTCTCTCACCCCGGATCAGGACCCCGCCGATATTGGGCTCGACTACGGCCAGCAGCAGAGCTAGCTTCATGCGCTCCTGGCCAACGACGCCGCTGAAGCTGAGAGGAGTGGGAAGCTCGGAGCGGGCCTTCAGCCCGCCGGCCCTGACGGCCACCGCCTAGCCACGCCCAGACCGACGGCCGACCAGCAGCTCAATCGTGTCTGGTCCAAGTGCACCTCTGAGCTCATCGCTGCCCCAGCGCAGGCCCCAGGCGGAATCCAGACCGCCCTTCGCCAAGCCCCCGGATTCGCCACCCAGAGGTGCCTCGTACAGCGCCACCGCGGCGCCGTTTCGCTCCTGCCAGCCGGCGGCATCCCTGAGCGGGCAGTCGATCCGGCGCCCCTGCAACTCGAACCACAGTTCGGGTACTCCGCCGTCTCGCGTCACCGGACCCGAGCCGCTCACCACCGGCGCGCGGAAGACCAGCCACCGACTGGTCCGGTTTGCCTGATCGGACTCACCTGGAACTGCCCGGACCAGGGTGTGGCGCGGATCGAGGACCAGATCCTGGCTGGTTCCAGTATCAGCGGCGACGAGCTCCTTGGCCACGCTCGATATGGTAGGTCCCAAAGTCAGGCTGACTCGGCGCCAGCCTCGGGATCGGCGGAGGACTTCATGAACGAATCCGCGCTCGGCGAAGTGGGACTCATCGGTGGAACCGGGCCCTTGGGTCGGGGCCTGGCGGCGAGGCTGGCCGCTGCCGGTCTCACCGTGCGACTGGGCTCGCGTGATCCGCAGCGAGCCGACGAGATAGCCGCCACCGTTCAAGCCCAAATAACGAGCGGTCAAGGAACCGTCGTGGGGGCCACCAACCTTGAGGCGGCCGCTTTTGGACAGCTCGCCCTGCTGACCGTGCCCTACGAGGCAGGGGCGGCGCTTCTCGCCCAGCTGGACGGCCAGCTACAGGGCCGAGTGTTGATCTCCACCGCGGCTCCGATGGAGTTCCGGCGCGGGGCGCCCTCTCCACTCACGCCCGAGGCCGGCTCAGCCGCGCTGGAGGTCGCTCAGCGCTGCCCCGGAGCCCGGGTGGTGGCCGCTTTCCACACCGTGAGCGCCTCCACCCTCGAGCGACTGGATTCCCGGCTCGACGAGGACGTCATCGTCACCTCCGACGATGCCACAGCCAAGGAGCTGGTTATCCGCCTGGTCCGCACCATCGAGGGCCTCCGCCCGGTGGACGGCGGGGGTCTTGCCAACGCCCACTTCAGTGAGGCCCTCACGCCCTTTCTGATCAGGCTCAACCGGATCCATCACGCCGAGACGGGCGTCCGAATCACCGGTCTCGACACCGACTGAGGGGGCGCCCATCGCAGGTTGGAACCCGGCCGGTCGGCGGTCAAACCGCCGTCACGGCTCAGATGTGGATCGCCACTCCCTCGGCCGCCAGAGCCGCCTCCTTCAGGCTCTCGCTCAGAGTAGGGTGCGCATGGACCAGGGCCTCGAACTGTTCGGCCTTCACCCCAGACCACGCGGCCATGACCATCTCGGGGAGCAGTTCGGTGACCTCGGCCCCGATGGCGTGGGTCCCGAGCAGCCTGCCGGTGTCGGCGTCGACCACCGTCTTGATGAAGCCGACGGTTTCCCCCATGGCAATCGCCTTGCCGTTGGCACTGAAGGGGAACTTACCGATCCGCACCTGGTAGCCCTTCTCTTTAGCCTGCTCCTCGGTGTAGCCGGCGGAGGCCACCTGAGGCTGGCAGTAGGTGCAACGGGGCACCTGGATCGGGTCGAGTGGCGCGGCCTCCCGGCCAGCCGCCGTCTCCACCGCGATCACGCCTTCGGCACTGGCGGCGTGGGCCAACAGCGGCGGTCCGATGACGTCGCCAATCGCGAACACCCCGGGAACGTTGGTGCGGAGGTGGTCGTCCACCTTGATGAAACCGCCCTGCAGGGCCACGCCCAAGTCCTCCAAGCCCAGGTTCTCAACGTTGGCCTGGACCCCGGTGGCGGTCAGGACCATCTCGCCTTCAACCGCGTCGCCGTCCTCCAGATGCAACCGCCAACCCTCGCCGGCTTTCTCAGCGCGCTGGATCAGAGATCCGGTCCGCAGGCCTATACCCTGGCGCTCGAACTGACGGGTCAACTCCTTGGAGACCTCCTGGTCCTCCATCGGGAGCAGTCGGGTGAGTGCCTCCACCACGGTGACCTCCACCCCATAGGACGAGTACACGTAGGCGAACTCCGCCCCGATCGCTCCTCCGCCCACGATGACGCAGCTCTTGGGCAGCTGCCGTAGCTCCAGGGCCTCTCTGTAGGTAAAGACCGTCTTGCCGTCCACAGGTAGGCTGGGCAATGACTTGGGCCGGGCACCGGTGGCAATCAGGATCTGCGAAGCCGCGACCGTCTGGCCGGAAGGGCTGACCTCGATGGTCTGCTCGGAGACCAGACGGCCCCGACCGTGAACCACCTCAACCCCGTTCTTGCGCATCAGGAATGCGACCCCCTGGGTCAGCTTGCCGACCACCTCGCGACTGCGAGTGATGGCGGCATCGAAGTCGGCCACCACCTCGCCGTGACGGATCCCGAAGCGCTCCGATTCCTGGACCAGGTGGAGAACCTCGGCGTTGCGCAAGAGCGACTTGGAGGGGATGCAACCCCAGTTGAGGCAGATCCCGCCGAGGGTGTCCGCCTCCTCGATGATGGTGACCGCCATTCCCAGTTGGGCGGCCCGGATGGCGGCCACGTAGCCACCGGGGCCGGAACCGATGATGGCTAGGTCCTTCACCGGCTCAATCCAGACTTGCCGGCGCCGGCGCCTCGGCTCAAACCAGGCACGCGGTGGGATGCTCCAAGCACCAGCGCAGAAAGGCCAGTGCCTCGGCCCCCTCGGCTCCGTCGGTGACCCGATGATCGATGGCCAGGGTCATGGCCATCTGATGGCCCGGCACGAGCTGGCCGGCCTCCACCACCGGGACCTCGCGCACCTCACCGACGGCCAGGACGCTGCCTTGGCCGGGGGTGATGATCGCCGAAAACTGGGTCACCCCGAACATGCCCAGATTGCTGATCGCGGTGTGGGCGCCCGAGAGCTCGTCAGGGTGCAGTCGGTTGCTCTTAGCCCGGGCCGCAAGGTCGTGGGCGCGACGGGCCAGCTCAGAGAAGCTCAGGCCCTGGCAGCCCCGCAGCACCGGCGCCACCAAGCCGTCAGGTAGGGCCACTGCCAGCGCGATGTTGCTCTGCGAGAAGCGGCGCAAGCCGCTACCGATCCAGGCGGCGTTGAGGTTGGGATGGCGCTGCAGGGTGAGGGCCATAGCGCGAATCACGAAGTCGGTTACCGAGACCTTGGGCAGCTCAGCTTCGCCCAGCTGGTTGAGTTCGGCGCGCAGCTGCAGCAACGCGCCCATCCGAGCCTCGGTGGTGAGGTGGAAGTGGGGGATCGAGCTGTTGGATTCCGCCATACGCCGCGCAATCGCCTCCCGCATCCGCGAGAGTTGCACCGGCTCGGAGGGATCGCTGAGATCAATGGCAGCGGTGGCCCCCGCCGGTCGGGCCTGGGGCGCACTCACGCCGCCGCGCGACGCGGACTCGACGTCCTCCGCCCTTATCCGCCCGTCCGGGCCGGTGGCTCGGATGGCGCTCAGTTCGATCCCGAGTTCGCGGGCGCGGCGCCGGGCCAGTGGGCTGGCCTTGACCCGTCCTCCGGGCGCCGCGGGAGGACCGTCAGGGGTTGACTGGGTGGCTCCTCCGGCCAGCTGTTGGGCCCACTCCGGTAGCGGCGTCGGGGCCTCGGGAGACTCCTCGGAAGTGGCTGGGATTTGGTTGGATGCGGGCTTCTTGGCTCCATCCTCGCTGGGTCTGTCGCCCTCGCCGTCGTCCGCCTTGTCCTTCGTGCTGGACGCCTCCGGCGCCCCCTCGGCGGCTGGCTTCTCCGGTGCGGTGGCCCGATCCGGGATCGCCTCATCCGGCTCGCCGATGATCGCTATGGGCTGGCCCACCGGGACCTTGGCACCGGGCTGCACCAGGATCTTCTTCAGCACCCCACTGGCGTAGGCCTCGATGTCGATGTCGGCCTTCTCGGTGGCGATCGAGGCGATTACGTCGCCCCGCTCGACCGGCGCACCCTCCTCCACCAGCCAGCGGTTGATCGAGCCCTCGGTCATGTCATACCCCATCTGGGGCATGGTCACCTCGTAGGCCATCAGTTCAGCCGCCGGACGGCTTCCACCACCTGATCGCTGGTCGGAACCAGGACCTTCTCCAGCGCCCGCGAATAGGCCATCGGCACATCGCGCATGGCCACCCGCTGCACCGGACCGTCGAGCTCGTCGAAGCAGCGGTCCTGGATCTCGCTGAGCAGGTCGGCGCCGAAGCCTCCGGTGCGCCAGTCCTCGCCGCAGAGCACGACCTGGTGGGTGCGACGCACCGACTCGACCACGGTGGGGTAGTCGACCGGCCGCAGGGTCCGGAGATCGATCACCTCGCAGGAGACGCCGTCGTCACGCTCCAGCACCTCGGCCGCCTGGAGGGCCTGGAGCAGCATCCGCGAGTAGCCGACCAGGGTCACGTCGCGTCCTTCCCGCACCACCTTGGCCTTGCCAATGGGGATCTCGTCCTGGCCGGGATCCGCTCCCTCGGCGACCTCACCCTTGGTGCTGTAGAGGAGGCTGTGCTCGATGAAGATGACCGGATCGGGGTCTCGAATCGCCGCCAGCAGCAGCCCCCGGGCGTCGGCGGGCGTGGAGGGCATCACCACCTTCAAACCCGGGACCGACGCGAACCAGCCCTCGAAGGTCTGGGAGTGGGTGGGACCGAGCTGGCCGAAGCCGGAGACGGTGCGGATGACCAGTGGAACCGACCACTGGCCCCCGAACATGTAATGGAACTTGGCGGCGCTGTTGACGATTTGGTCCAGTGCCAGGAGGGCGAAGTTGACGGTCATCAGCTCCGCCACCGGCAGCAGCCCGCCCATGGCGGTGCCCACTGCGAAGCCCACGATCCCGGCCTCGGCGATGGGGGTCTCCATCACTCGCTTGGGGCCGAATTCGTCGATCAGCCCCTTGGTGACGGCATAGGAGCCGCCATAGCCGGTGATGCTCTCTCCCATCAGGATCACCCGCTGGTCGCGGAGCATCTCGTCCCGGAGCGCGCCGCGCACCGCATCCCGGTAGCTGATCACCGCCATCTCAGATTCCGGCCTCGCTGACTTCAGGCTGGGGTTCGACGCTGGCGACCTCTCGACCGACCGCAAGTGGGCCACCATCCGATTCCGGGTCGATCGGTTTGGCGTAGATCCAGCGGGCGACGTCGGCCGGCTCGGGCCAGGGCGACTTGTCCGCGAAGGCGACCGCGTCGAGCATCTCCTGCTCGACCTCCTCGTTGACCTGGGCCAGCTCCCGGGCGCTGCAGATGCCGTGCTTGACACAGAAATCCCCAAATCGGGGGATGGGGTCCTTGGTCCGCCAGCGCTGGACCTCGGCCTTGGCTCGGTAGAGCTCCGGGTCAGCCATCGAGTGGCCCCGGAAGCGGTAGGTCAAGGCCTCAACGAAGAAGGGCCCCTGGCCGCTGCGGCAGTGTTCCGCCGCCTTCTGAATGGCGTCGTAGACCGAGAGCACGTCCATGCCATCGCACTGGACTGCGGGCATGGTGTAGCCCTCAGCCTTGATCTTCATCTCACTGACCGGCGACTCCTCCGCCAGGGTGGCGCCCATCCCGTAGAGGTTGTTCTCGCAGATGAAGATGATGGGCAGGTTCCAGAGAGCGGCCATGTTGAGCCCCTCGTGGAAGATCCCATTGCCGGTGGCGCCGTCACCGAAGAAGTCGAGAACGATCTCATCGCTCTGCTGGTACTGCATGGCGTAGGCCATGCCCGCCCCGATGGGGATGTGGGATCCGACGATGGCGTGCCCGCCCCAGAAGTGGCGAGCAGACTCAGCCAGGTGCATCGAGCCACCCCTTCCATGGCAGAGCCCATCCTCGCGCCCGAAGAGCTCCGCCATACAGGCCTTGGGATCGCAGCCTCGGGCCAGGGCGTAGCCGTGGTCGCGGTAGTGAGCCAGGATGTGGTCGGTGTCACGGGCGGCATTGAGGGCCCCGACCGCCACCGCCTCCTCGCCGATGTATAGATGTAGGAACCCACCGATCTTGGCCTGAGCGTAGGCCTCGGCGGCGTGCTCCTCAAAGCGCCGGATCTGCACCAGTTGCCGATACATGCGCCGGCACTGCGCTGGGGTCAGCCCCAGCGGCAGTTCGGCCTCGCCGGGTCGGGATGTGGTCCGCTTGGGATGGGCGCGCCGGGTCCCTGGGGTTGAAGCCATTGGGCCAGTTTAGAAGGTGGGCCAAGGCTGCGATCCCGACGCTGGCGACCGCGGCACAGATGTGACGGTTTAGCGACCTAAAGCAACCGCGGAAATTGCCCTGATTATTAGCAACTTTCTAAGCGATTTCTGATTGAAAATTCGCCGATTTTGGGGTATACTTCAGGTACCGCAGCTCGCAGTGGCTGCGCTGCCAGGTGGCGGGGAGCACCGGGTAACCAGGCTGCATCCGTCGCCGTTGGAAACATCGGAGATCCCAGTCCCGGGACCCCGACGCGATCCAAGGAATAACCCAACATGATGCCTACAGATAGAGACAGCCGATTTCGCGCAACCCGTCGGGAAATCCTCCGTCGGCAGCACGATGGCTTCTCGCGGACCCGTATCCTGCGCCGCTACCGCTCCCATCTGGAGCACCTAGACCGAGTTCTGGCCGACCTTGAGGATGCGCGAATTCGCGAGCGTCGGGTGGTGCCGCCTCAGATCACCGAGCAGCTGCGCCAGGCCGAGGTGGCTCAGGAAGACCCTGATCTGGCTCAGGTGGTGGCGACCAGCCGTCCCAGCATCGACCGTGTCCAGGACGCGGTATTCGACGCCCAGGGGCGGATCATGGTCGAGGTCAGCCGACTGCTGGGCCAGCCGGACTGGGTCAGCATCGAGGCCGAGGAAGGCGAGGCGCTGGAGCTAGAGGCCGCTCGTCACTGATCGGATTCCTCTTCCGAGGGCTCTGATCGCGACTGCGGATCTTGAAGCGCAAAGGCTCGCGCCAGCGCCACCACTTGGGCCTGATCGCGCAGCGCCTTGCGGCTGCGGGCCGTCTCCTGCTGTCGCGGCCTGACCACCAGGTGGGCACGGTCGGCCAGCCGCTCCGCCTCCCGTGACTGGCGCACTTGGCTGAGACGCTCCCAGTCGCCGACAGCCTGCTCGACCAGCGCCACCTGGTCATCGCCGCTCATCTCCTCGGCCGTCTCCGCCAGCCGCTGCTGGAGGCGGGCCAGCCGGGCAGCCGGCAGCCGCGACTTGGCCGCCAGCAGGCTAGCCGCCAGCTTGGCCTCAGCCTGGCGCCGGTCGCGATGGTCGGCTTCCTGCTCGACCTCTTTGGTTCTGGCCTCTCGCAGCTCGGCTTGAGCCCTGGCGAGTAGGGCCCGGTAGCCCTGGGCCAGATCTCCCACAGCGCTCTCTGGCTGAGCCAGGGACGCCGCCACGGACATCAGCTCCTCGACTGCCGCCTGCGCCCCCAGTTGCCTCAGTTGAGGAAAGATGAAGACACCGCACTTGCGATCCACTTCTACGAAGGCCTGCACGGCTTCGGCCGGCAGCTCGGGGAGCTGAGGCGGCGGCAGGGCGATGCCAGTGACGGTCGGCGCAGCCGGAGTCTCGGCCTCGGTCATCAGTTGGGCGGACCGCCGTCCAGTTGCCTGCCCATCTTTCCCAGCAGGCAGGCAATCCCAGCTGAGGTGCCCCCGGGAGCCTTGAACACGGCAGTCCCGGCCACCAAGACGGTGGCGCCCGCCTTGATACAGGCGCCGGCGTTGCTCACCTCCACTCCGCCATCAACCTCGATGTCGCACTCCAGGTGGCGAGCAGCAATCAGGCGCTGCAATGCCTCGACCTTGTCCAGGGTCGCGCTGAGAAAGGTCTGTCCCCCAAAGCCAGGGTCGACGGACATCAGCAAGGCCAACTGGATCTCCGGCAGGATGTCGGAGAGGAATTCAACCGGAGTGGCAGGGTTGAGGCCCACCCCGGCGCCAGCACCCTCCGCCCGGATCAGCTCCACGGTGCGGTGGAGTTGAGGGCAGGCCTCGAAGTGCACGGTTATCAAGTCGGCCCCCGCGGCCCGGAAGCTGGGGATGATGCCGTCGGGTCGCTCCACCATGAGGTGGGTCTCCAGGAACAGCGAGGTGGAGCGCCTGCAGGCAGCCACTATGTCAGGGCCCATGGTCAGGTTGGGGACGAAGTGGTTGTCCATGACGTCGATATGGATGCGATCGGCTCCGCCGGCCTCGCAGGCCGCCAGTTCATCGCTGAGATGAGCTAGGTCAGCGGCCAGGATCGAGGGGGCGAGTAGGCTCACGAAGGCGGCTCCGCGAGTTGCGACGCCGCTGCCGAGTCGCACCAGATCTCACAGTTCTCTGAGTTTCGGATCAACAGCTGGGCCGGCCAGCGCACCGGGTCATAAGGGCCGCGCACCACCTGGGCCAGGGTCTCTGCCTTGGCTTCGCCATCGATGAGGAAGTGCGTGCGTGCCGCCCAGCGCAGCACCAGGGGTCCCAGGCTGAGCCGGCGCTCGCCATCCGGGTGCTGAGTGGTCACCACCACCGCGTCTGCCGGGTAGCTGCGCCCGGGAAAGAGCGACGCGGTATGACCGTCGGCGCCCATCCCCAGGGCCAGGATGTCCAGGCGGGGCCGTCCGTCCACATAGGGCAGGACCCCCAGCAGCTTGGCCTCGAACTGCTGGCTCAGCACCTCCGGCCCGAGACCGGGCGCGACACCCCACCCCAGCACCATGGGCTTGTCACCCCGGATCCGGTCGACCAGAGCTCGCCGCAGCAACCCCTCATTGGACCGGGGGTCGGTCACCTCGACCATGCGCTCGTCCCCGGGGAGCAGGACCGCCCGGGCCCAGTCCACTGATGGCTCCCCGGCCAGCAGCTCCAGCGCCTCGCCCGGAGTCGTGCCCCCGGGCAGGGCGGCCACGCACTCTCCCCGGGAGGAGATGGCGTCGCGAATCTCCTGCGCCCAGGTCCGGGCGGCGTGCCGAGCCAGTGATTCGGGGTCCGGCAGAACTCGGATTTGCGGCTCGCCCGACCCCTCGCTGGCGCTCACGCCGGCCGCGATCTCTCAGTCACGCTTTACCGCGTGGCCGCCGAACTGGTTGCGGAGCGCGGCCACGTACTTGGCGGCGAAGGAGTCGCTCTGCCGGGAGCGGATCCGCATGATCAGGGATAGTGCCAGGACTGGGGTGGGGACATTCTGCTGAAGTGCCTGTAGGAGGGTCCAGCGACCCTCGCCAGTGTCGTCCACGTAGCCCTTGATCTGGGCCAGGTCGGGATCTTCGGCGAGAGCCCGCTCGGTCAGCTCCAGGAGCCAGGAGCGGACCACGCTGCCCTGATTCCAGAGGTGGGAAATGGCCCCCAGGTCGAGATCGAACTCCGAGGTCTCCATGACCTCGAAGCCCTCGGCGTAGGCCTGCAGCATTCCGTATTCGATCCCGTTGTGGACCATCTTCACGTAGTGCCCGGCGCCGGATGGACCCACGCGCAGGAAGCCGTCCGGTGGGGCCAGAGTCTTGAACACCGGGGCCACATAGTCGAAGGCGTCTTGATCACCCCCGACCATGAGGCAGTAGCCGACCGTCAGTCCCCAGACGCCTCCCGAGGTACCGGCGTCGAGGAAGCCGATGCCCTTTTCCGCGCAGCGCTTGGCGCGCCGCTGCGAGTCGGTGTAGTGGGAATTACCCCCGTCGATGATGACGTCACCCCGCTCCATCAGGGGCAGCAGGGTGTCAAGCGAGGAATCGACCGGCTGCCCCGAGGGAACCATCAGCCAAACCGCACGCCGGGGAGAGAGCTTGGCGACCAGGTCCTCGAGCGAGCTGGCGGCGGTGGCCCCCCCTGCTGCGACCTGCGCGGTGACTCCGGGGTCGCGGTCGTAGGCGATCACCTGGTGGCCACCCTTGACCAGCCGCTCGACCATGTTGCCGCCCATCTTGCCTAGACCGATCAAGGCAATCTGCATTGACTCTCCCTCAGTTGGCGACCGGCGCCATCAGCCGCTCGACCACCTCGGTGAGCTGGCGCAGCCCGCGGCTGACATCCTCGCAGCGAATTCGCAGCACTCTCCGGCCTCTGCCCGTGAGGGCCTGGTAGTCGCCAAGCGCCTGGGCCTGCTGGAGGATGCCAAAGCTGTAGGGCCGGTCGGGGATGGCGATGTCGGTGCGGTGGACCCCGGTGATTTGCAGGAAGGCGGCGGTCTCCGGCCCGCCCTTGTGAAGCTGCCCGGTGGAGTGCAGGAAGCGGGGCCCGTAGCCGAACGTGGTCGCGCAACCGGTGGCCCGCACCAATCCCAGGCGGAGCCGACCGATGAGCGCCTCGTCCTCAGGGTGGTCAGGTCGCATCGGCAGATAGGCCATCACCCCCAGGTACCAGGGGGTACGCAGTCCCTCCAGCCATCCCGCCACGGCCTGCTCCAGGCTGGACGCGCCGGGGGCTCCGGCCACTCGCACCGCTCCGTCAATCAGGTCGATGCCTGGCTCCGGTAGCCGGCCGTCCTTCTCCCAGCCTTCCAGCAGCCGGCTTGTCTTGTCCTTGCTCTCCTGGACATTGGGCTGGTCGAAGGGGTCGATCCCGATCAGGGCCCCGGCCAGCGCGGTTGCGACCTCCCAGCGGTAGAACTCGGCGCCCAGATCGAGCAGGTGCGCGGTCGGGATCCTCACCACCGGATGACCATCGGCGGCCAGCGCATTGAGCCAGTTCTCAGTTGTGGGATTGGCCTCGCTGCCCTCCATCTCCAGGTAGACGAAGAGCCGGTCGTCACCGTATTCAGGCACCTCGCCCAGCGGCTCGCCCACCACCGGCACCAGTCCCTTGCCCAGCTTGCCGGTGGACTCGGCCAGCAGCTGCTCGATCCAGATGGGTAGGTACGAGAGCCCCGAGTCCGCAACGATCGTCACCTTGTTGCGGCCCACCGCCGCCGCCCCTGCTAAGGCAGCACCAAGTTGGGCGCCAGGACTGCGACCGCTGGCCGAGGGTTCCGCCGGGAAGCAGGCCTCGGACATCGAGACCGCCCCGGCCAGGAGCTGATCTAGGTCGATGCCCATGGTGGCGGCCGGAACCAGGCCGAAATCGGAGAGGGCACTGTAACGGCCGCCGATGGCGGGATTGGCCGACCAGATCTGGTGGAAATTGAGATCGCGAGCCAGCCTTTCCAACCCTGTCCCGGGATCAGTTATGGCCACGCAATGCTCCCCTGCTCGCTCCCCGATCGCCTCTTGCCAGAGGCTGTGGAAGAAGCTGCAGTGGCAGAGAGTCTCAGTGGTCCCGCCACTCTTGGAGGCGACCAACAGCAGGGTGCGGGCCGGGTCGATACGATCCACCACCGACTGGATCTGGTCGGGATCGGTCGAATCCAGGACGATGAGGTCGGGGAAGCCGGCTCGCACGCCGAAGGTTTGCCGCAGGACCTCAGGGCAGAGGCTGCTGCCTCCCATGCCCACTACGATCGCGTGGGAGAAGCCCTGATCCCGCACCCAACTGGAGTAGGTGTGGAGTTCGCCCACAGCCCCCCGTTGCCGCTGAGGCTCGTGAAGCCAGCCCATCCGCTCGGCCATGCCCGCACGTTCCGACTCGTCCCCGGGCCAGAGGCTGGTATCACGGTTGCGGAGCCGCCCCAGAGCGTTATCACTTTGCAGCTGGCTTGAGGCGTGAGCGATCGCCTCCTCGGCCTGCCGCGGGTCTATTCGCGCCAGCACCGCGGTCGAACTCACCTGTGTCCGAGGTGACGCCACCAGTCCCTGGCCGGCGAAGGTCGCCCGCTTCGACCCGATCTCCCCTAGGAGCTTGTCCATGGACTCCGCGAAGCTTTCCACTCCCTTCACTTCGAGCGTGGCGGTGACGTCGTCAATGTCAACGCCCAGCTCGCGCAGGTGGTCCAGCTCCGGACCCGCATCGGGGATGTGCCCCAACAAGGTCGCCCGCACCTGGCCGTGATCGAGGAACGCCTCAATCGAGCTGGGCGGCATGGTGTTCACCGTGTCCTTGGCGATCAGCTCCTCGCAGTAGAGGACATCGCGATAGGCGGGGTTCTTGGTACTGGTGCTGGCCCAGAGTGGGCGCTGGACGCTAGCGCCAGCCGCCTCCAGCGCCTGGAATCTATCGCCCCGGAAGACCTCCTCGAACGCCTGGTAGGCGACGGCCGCATTGGCGATCGCGGCCTTGCCGCGGGCCGCTTCCAGGGCCGACTTGCGCTCGCCGTCAGCCGCCGCGGCTAGGGCGTCGAGCCGGGAGTCCGCCTCGGTGTCGACCCGGCTCACGAAGAAGCTAGCCACCGAGCGCATACGATCGATCGGCTGACCCGCGGCCACGCGCCGCTCCAGGCCGCGGCAGTAGGCCTCCATCACCTCTCGGTAGCGGGACACCGCGAAGATCAAGGTCACGTTGACGTTGAAGCCCTGGAAGAGGGCCTCCTCCACCGCGCCCACACCCTCTTCGGTGGCGGGGATCTTGATCATCAGGTTGGGCCGATCCAGCGCCTTCCAGTAGCGACCAGCAGCCGCCACCGTGTTGCGCGGATCCCGGGCCAGCGCCGGGGACACCTCCAGGCTGACATATCCGTCCCTGGCGTTGGTCTCCTGGTACACAGCCGCCAGCTCGTCGCAAGCGCTGCGCACGTCATCCGAAATCAGCTGGTCGTAGATCTCCTCGGTGGAGCGGCCCGCCAGCGCCAGCTCGCGGATCTCGTCGTCGTAAGCGTCGCCCTCGGAGACGGCCTTCTCGAAGATGGTTGGGTTGACGGTCACCCCGAGGACACCAAGACCGATCAGCCGAGTGAGCTCGCCCCGGCGCAAGAGATCCCGGCTGAGGTTGTCGTACCAGACGCTCTGGCCCTCGTCGGCCAGTCGCTGCAGCGAGTTCTTAGCCACCTTGCTCACCTCCGGAATCGCCCAAAAGTACCTTCGCCTTCTCGGCCACTGCCGCGGGTGTCAGGCCCAGCTTTTCATAGATGGTCTGGTACGGCGCCGAGGCACCAAAGCGGTTCACCCCAACCACCGCGCCCCGGCCCCCGACCCAGCGCCACCAGGGCTGATCGACTCCCGCCTCCACTGCGACTCGAACGGACATCGTGGCAGGTAGGACCTGGTTCCGATATTCGTCGGGCTGATTGGCGAAAAGCTCCATCGAGGGCATGCTCACCACCCGGGTGGGCACGCCCGCCGCCTGCAGCAGATCCCTGGCCTCGACGCAGATCGAGAGCTCGCTTCCGGTTCCAATCAGAAGGCAGCGGCAGTCGCCATCCTCGGCCTCCTGGAGCACGTAGGCTCCCCGCATCACTCCGCTGGCTGCCAGCTCCTGAGTCCCCGGCAGGACGGGCAGGTTTTGCCGGCAGAGTATGAGCGCGGTTGGGGCACTGCCCCGCTCCAACGCCACCGCCCAAGCCCAACTGGACTCGTTGGCGTCGCCGGGGCGGACCACCACCAAGTTGGGGATGGCCCGCAGCGCAGCCAGGTGCTCAACCGGCTGGTGGGTGGGCCCGTCCTCGCCAAGGCCGATGCTGTCGTGGGTGTAGACCCATACCACTCCCAAGTGGGAGAGGGCCGAGAGCCGCACCGCCGGGCGCTGGTAGTCGGAGAAGGTGAAGAAGGTGGCACTGTAGGGGCGAAGCCCGCCGTGAGCCGCCATGCCGTTGCAGGCCGCGCCCATGGCGTGCTCCCTCACCCCGAAGTGGAGGTTGCGGCCATAGCCGGTGTGGCCATCGAAGTCGCCGCCGTCCGCTATGCCAGTCTTGGTCGACTCCGAGAGGTCGGCATCGCCACCTAGGATCCAAGGGATCCGCCCCGCCAAGGCGACCAGTGCCTTGCCGCCGGAGCTGCGGGTGGCGATGGGATCGCTGCCCGCCTCCCACGTGGGTAGGACATCCTCCCAACCGGCCGGGAGCTCTCCGGCCATCGAGGTTCGCCACTCGTAGGCGAGCTCGGGGAAGGCTTCGCTCCAGGCGCAGAAGCGGTCGTTCCACTCCCGATTCAGGGATCCCCCCTGCACGAGTGCCTCCCGAAAATGCCCCAGCACCTCCGGTGAAACCTGGAAGGTGAGGTCGGGGTCGCAGCCGTAGGCACGCTTGGCCGCGGCCGCCTCTTCGGGGCCGAGCGGTGAGCCGTGAGCGGCGTTGGTGTCCTGCTTGTGGGGAGCCCCGTAGCCGATGTGGGTACGAACCGCAATGAGCGACGGTCGAGTGGGATCGTCGATGGCGTTCTGAATCGCGGCGGCGATCCCGTCCAGGTCCAGCGTCCCGTCCTCCACGCGCTGCACCTGCCAGTCGTAGGCGCTGAAGCGAGCCAGCACGTCCTCGCTGAAGGAAAGCGAGGTGGGGCCGTCAAGCGACACGTGGTTGTCGTCGTAGAGGCAGATCAATTTGCCCAGCCCTAGGTGCCCCGCCAACGAGGCGGCCTCGGAGCTGATCCCCTCCATCATGTCGCCGTCACTGCAGAGCACGAAAGTCCGGTGGTCAACGATCTCGTGGCCGGACTGGTTGTAGCGATAGGCCAGATGGCGTTCAGCCATGGCCATCCCCACTCCGTCGCCGAATCCCTGACCCAGCGGTCCGGTGGTGACCTCCACCCCGGGGGTCAGGCCTCGCTCGGGATGACCCGGAGTGCGCGACCCCCATTGGCGGAACTGCTCCAACTGCTCCAGGGGCAGGTCGTATCCGGTCAAATGCAGGAGCGCGTAGAGCAGCATTGACCCGTGGCCTGCCGAGAGGACGAAGCGGTCCCGGTCCGGCCACATGGGGTCGGTAGGGTCGTGGCGCAGAAAGCGGGTCCAGAGCACGTAGGCCATGGGCGCCGCGCCCATGGGCAGACCGGGATGGCCGGACTTGGCTTTCTCGACCGCATCAATGGCGAGGCAGCGAATCGTGTTGATGCAGGCGTTGTCGAGCCAAGTCCCGGCTCGGGGAAGCACCGCCCCCTCGCTCACCGAACGCTCCTGAACCTCGCGAGCCATCTCTCCCATGCTCTCATCTGGGCCGTGAAGGCGCAGCTAGGGAACGTCAGGGTCGGGGCATCCCAATCGCCGCCGCGCGCTTCAGTTCAGCCCCGCAGGGTGTGAGCCTTCGCCAGCAGCGAATTCGCGGGCCGAGCCTTTGGTGGTGGGGAAGCCTCGCGCTTCCCAGGCGCTGATACCACCGATCATCGATGTCGCAACCAGGCCCTTCTCGCGCAGGAACTTGGTGGCCCGAAAGCTCCGCGAGCCGGCAGCGCACTGCACCACCAAGGTGCCATCCAGGGGCAGCTCCCGCCAGCGATCGCTGAGCTCCTCGATGGGAATCCAGATGGATCCATCAATCCGCACCTGCTCGCGCTCGTCAGCATCCCGAACATCCAGCACCGGAGCCCCTCCCGCGATCAGGCTCCGGGCTGCGTCGACCTCCACCTCAAGCGCGACCGGGGCAGCCATCGGAAGGATTATCGGCTGCGTGGGCCTAGGGAGCACCGAGCATGGGATAGCCCCCGGTGTTGCTGCAGAGCACTACCTTGCCTGGGTGACCAAAGAGGGGCTTCGGTCGAGGAAGCTGTTGCGCCCAATTGGTAGGGGACGGCTGGGTGGCGCAGTGGACCTGCCCAAACGGGCCTAATAGTGCCAGCAGGCACGCCGCCACAAGCCCCAGTCCCACTATCAACCAAGGCATCAGTATTCCCAGGCGGGTACGCCTCGACATCACGGCCGACCTCTAGTCTCTGCCGGTCCGGTCCACTCGAGACTGCCTCCACAAGCCGTTAACGCGCCGGGAGCTAGAGTGGAGAGCCAGATGGGCGCCGACGACTCCTCGTCTGGGCTTCCGCCCCCACGCGAGGCCCACGGCTGGCAAAGGTTGCTGGTCGAGCCTCGTCGCCCAATCCCGGTCGCTACGAGCCCCTGGGCTCCCTGGTTGGTGGTTGGCACCGTCTGCATAGGCGCCTTCATGGGCCAGCTCGACTCTAGCATCGTGATCATCGCCCTTCCCACCATCCAGTCCTACTTTCACAGCAGCCTGGGCGCAGTGGAGTGGGTTTCTCTGGCATACCTGCTGACGCTGATCGCGATGGTGATCGCCATCGGGCGCTTCGCCGACATGGTCGGCCGAAAACTCCTCTATCTCTATGGATTCGCGATATTTATTGTGGGGAGCGGCCTCTGCGCGCTGGCGCCCAACCTTCCCGTGCTCGTCGTCTTTCGCGTCGTTCAGGGTTTCGGTGCCGCCATGCTCCAAGCCAACAGCGTTGCCCTCATCGTCCAGGCTCTGCCGCGAAATAAACTGGGCCGAGGCATAGGGGTCCAGGCGGCGGCGCAAGCGTTGGGCCTCTCCCTGGGACCGGCGGTCGGGGGGCTGCTGTTGGTCTTGGGAGGGTGGCGGCTCCTCTTCGTGGTCAACCTTCCGGTGGGTCTGATCGCCTTCGGGCTGGGATGGTTCCTGCTCCCCCGCAGCCGCTTCCTGGCTGCGCGCGAGCCCATCGACTGGCGAGGGCTCGGCCTCTTCGTCATCGCCGTCACCAGCCTTCTCTTAGCGCTGTCCTTCGGAGCGCAGGCAGGGTGGACTTCTGTCGCCGTCCTATCTGGCTTTGGCGTGGCGCTGGCCGCCGGCGCGGCGTTTGTGGCCTTGGAGCTCAACCTACCCGCACCGATGCTGCGGCTGTCGGTCTTTAGCCGACCAACCTTCAGTGCGGGAGTGACCAGCGGTCTGCTGTCGTATCTAGTCCTGTTTGGGGCGCTTTTTGTGTTTCCGTTCTATCTGCAATTCGCGGCACACATGAGTCCGGCTGCCGCCGGTGTGCGCTTGCTCTGCCTTCCCTTGGCGCTGGGTCTGACAACGCCAGCCGCAGGAATCCTTGCCGATTGCTGGGGAGCCCGACCACTGACCGTTGGCGGCATGCTGCTAACCGCGGCAGGATTGGTGGTGATCGCGCTGCGTCCCAGCAGCGGGGGCATGCTGGTTCTGGAGCTGATCGCGATTGGAGTCGGGATCGGCGCCTTCACCGCTCCCAACAACGCCGCAATCATGGGAAGTGTGCGACGGGAGCAGACGGGAATGGCCAGCGGCGTCCTTAACATGACTCGGGGTCTGGGCACGGCCATCGGCGTCGCCCTTACCGGCCTGGTGTTCGGAGTCGCCGCTGGCGTCTCATCGGCACAGGCGCACTCGCCAGCATTGGCGACAAAGGGACTTGTCGCGGCCGCTTTCTTCCTAGCGGCCCTGGCAGTGGCGGCGGCAGCGTTGTCGACTCTGCGCGGCAGTGGCAATGTCACCCGAGGACAAGCTCTCGTCGACCGCACCTGAGCCGGCTAGGTTGGAGAGAGCGGCAAACGCCTCTTTGACCTGCAGAAGACAGCTCAAGTCAGCACCTCTATCCGGCAGCGAGGCGCGGCTGCGCTTGCCAGCCGGTGGTCGGCCGTCAAGAGCAACACGTCGAGCGCCTCGGCCAGCGCCACATAGGCCGCGTCGTAGACGGTCAGATTGTTGCGGAGTTCCCAGCATCGCGCCAGTAGCATTCGATGAGGGGCACGCCGGAGTGGGAGTGTGACCAGATCGGTCAACGCCAGGTTGCAGCGCCGGCCATCAAGGTGACCAAGGGCCGCCCGCCGACGCAGTACCGATAGGACCTCCAGGTCGACGATCTCGGGCGCGGCGAGGCGCTCGCCGCGCAGCCGAGCCCTGGCCCGGTCCCCGTCGGGGCTATCATCGGCCAAAGCGGCAACTAAGACGCTAGCGTCGAGGACGATCACCGTCCGTCGCGATCAAGGCGGATCGCGGCCGCCGCCTCCACCAGCGGCACATCGCCGCCAGAACGGCCACCGGCACGGTCCAGAACCTCCTCTAAGGTTGGACTGTTCGCCTCCTCGATCAAGTGACCCAGGAGATATTCCTGAAGCGACCGGCCCTCGGCGGCGGCCCGCCGGCGCAGGACCGCGTGAACTTCTTTTGGGACTTCCTTGATCTGAATGCTCGTCATGGCGCCATTATGGCGCCATGACATGCGTTATGCAACTGAGATGGCCCGAGCCAAGATCAACGAGGAGCACTGCCGGCGTTCGCTGCCGATCACGCAAGGCTGTCACACTGCTTCGAAGTCAGTGCGAGCACGAGGTCGGCGGCTTGACAGACCCGGCGAGGCGGCGCCTACTCTACGCGCCGGTCCGAATTCGATCTGGGGCAGACAGCGTGGCATCAGGAGGCGTTGGTGGCTGAGAGTGTCCTGACAGCGAGCTCCACGGCGACAGCGGCCAATCCCTACATCACCGCCCAGCGCCAGTTCGATCAGGCCGCCAGCATCCTGAACCTCGACGAGGGCATGCGCCAGGTCTTGCGCGAGGTCCGGCGCGAGTTGACCGTCAACTTCCCGGTGCGCATGGACGACGGCCGCATCCGCATCTTCACCGGCTACCGGGTCCAGCACAACCTCACCCGGGGCCCCGCCAAAGGCGGCATCCGCTACCACCCCGAGGTCAGTCTCGACGAGGTCAAGGCGCTGGCAATGTGGATGAGTTGGAAGTGCGCGGTCACCAATCTTCCCTACGGTGGTGCCAAGGGCGGGGTGATCTGCGACCCCCGCCAGATGAGCCAGAAGGAGCTGGAGAACCTGACCAGGCGCTTCGCCAGCGAGATCTCGCTCCTGATCGGGCCCGAGTCCGACATTCCCGCCCCCGACGTCAACACCAACCAGCAGACCATGGCCTGGATCATGGACACAATCTCGATGGAGAAGGGCTACTCGGTGCCCGCCATCGTGACCGGCAAGCCTCTCTCCATCGGCGGCTCCGAGGGGCGTCCGGCGGCCACTGGCAGAGGGGTGATGGTGGTGACCCTGGAGGCCTGCCGCCGGATGGGTATCGATCCCGCGGCCACCACGGTCGCGGTCCAGGGCTTCGGAAACGTCGGCAGTGTCTCGGCGGAGTTACTCCACGCCCAGGGCTTCAAGGTGGTGGCGGTCTCCGACGTTTACGGCGGGATCTACAACTCCCAGGGACTGGACATCCCCGCCTTGCTCGGCCACGTCAGCGCACGAGGCAAGGTGGAGGGCTTCTCTGGCGCCAGCGAGACCATCACCAACAGTGCCCTGCTGGAGCTCCCGGTCACCATCCTCATCCCAGCTGCCCTGGAGAACCAGCTGACCATGGCCAACGCGGCCCGAATCCAGGCCCGGATGGTGGTAGAGGCGGCCAATGGGCCCACCACTCCCGAGGCTGACGACATATTCCACCAGCGCGGCGTCACCTTGATCCCCGACATCCTCGCCAACGCTGGCGGCGTCACCGTGTCCTACTTCGAGTGGGTCCAGGACCTGCAGTCGTTCTTCTGGGAAGAGCGCGAGATCAACAATCGCCTTACCAAGATCATGCAGAACGCCTACGCGCAGGTGGACGAACTGGCCCAGGAGCACAACACCACCTTGAGGATGGGTGCGTACTGTTTAGCGGTCAAGCGCGTCGCCGACGCCACCTCAGTGCGAGGAATCTATCCCTAGTTCGTCCCCCCCCCCGCGCACGGGTGGCGTGGGGACCAGCATCGTCTACTTGATCGCATCTCTTGGACTTCTCGCCCTCAACGCCTATGCCGGACCGTTGCACTACAGCATTGACCGTTGTCTAGAGAGTCGCGTGCGTTGGTGGTGGAGGGTAGCGGAGGTGCGGCGACCCGATCGTCTGACTGATTAGCATTGGCGTCGCCGCCGGGCCCAATGTTCCTACATCGAAGACATGTGAACCTAATTGTCACGGCGCCCCGGCACCCGACCCAGGATATGCGTCGAGGTCAGTAGGGCGCTCATCCCCCCGACAAGCCAAAGCGACTCGACGACAATCGGTTGCAGCTGTTGGGTGTGGGTGAAGTAGACGGCGCCGCGAATCGTCTCCACGGTCGCGCCGGTGGGCAGAAAGGCACCAATGAACGCGAAGAATGGTGGTTCTAGCGGAGGTGCCACGGCTCCCCCTGATGATGAGTTCCCCACCGCCACGAACAGCAGCCAGGTAGGCAGCCACGCCCACCTGCCGACCAGAACGATCATGGTCGAGGCGAAAAGCGCCGAGACCGCGGTCTCCGCAGCTAGGACGGCCCAGAGCTCAACGAACGGACCACGGAGCGCCCCCAGAAACGGATCGGTTATCAGAGCCAGCAGCAGGCCTCCGGCAATGGCCAATAGTGCGATGCAGCCAAGCCAGGTACGGAGGCCCATCGGCGAGACGTTCGACCGCATCTGGAACATCGTGATGAAGCCCAGTAGGGTGGCAGCTAGGGTCACGTAGAAGGACACCAGTCCCTGGGGGTCGCCGGGAGGGAGTGGATGCAGGTCGACCACCGATAGAGTCGGCGCTCCCCTGCGCTCCACCATCTCCGCGGCCTGGGTCAGGAGGCGGGCTACCGAGACGCCGTCGGCACTGGCGATCAACAAACGCGGATGGCTGCCATTGAGGTCGAGTACCGCGTAGATCCGCTGCTCATCTATGGCCCGTTCTGCCGCAGCCACGCTTCCATAAGGCGTGAAGCTGAGAGTGTTGTGCATCGCGCGCTCCACCGTCGCCACCAGGTCGGCGTGGGTTCGTGAATCTCCAACCAGCGCCGCGGGAATATGACGAGGTGTCGCCCGTCCCAGCGCGAGGCTGTAGGTCACAGCGAATATCGAGGCAGTTGCGCAGGCGATCGCGATGATGAAAATGGCACCTCGCGGCGGTAGCTTGGATGCGGCCGCTAGCACCGCAGAGGTGGGCCTCCGCAGCCACCACCAATCCCGCCGACCATGTGAGGGTGGCCTGCCGCCCCTCGGGTCAGGCCTTGCCATCTGTTTCCGAGGCAATGTTGACTCTGCTCAGGGGGCGGCGGTCCAATGCTTCGCCCCAGCCATCATTGCGTTCCGGCTCTATCGGGTGACTGTCACAAGGCGAGTCATCAACACTGCCCGCTCATCGAGCTAGAAGCGGCGGTGCCGGCCGAGTTTTCTCTGGTTGGACCGTTCACTCCCGGCTCAGCTCACGAAGGTTGCTCTTGGCCAACTCGATGATCTCGTCACCGCCGCCGGAGAGGATGGTCCGGGTGGCGTAGAGCGTGAACCCTTTGATCTCACCAAGCGTCAGCTTGGGCGGCATCGACAGCTCTTGCCGGGCAACGTGGACGTCGACCAAGGCGGGTCCGTCGTGAGCGAATGCGGCCCGGAGGGCGTCCTCCAGCTGGTCAGCGCGGTCAACCCGAGCCCCAAAAAGACCGACTGCCCGGGCGATCCCTTCGAAGTCCGGGTTGTCCAGATCGGTACCGTAGTTGACGATTCCGGCCGCCTTCATCTCGAGCTCAACGAAACTCAGCGCCCCGTTGTTGTAGACGACCACCTTGACCGGTAACCGCAGCTGCCGCAGAGTCACGAGCTCGCCGAGGAGCATGGCTAGGCCGCCGTCACCGGACATGGAGATGACCTGGCGTCCCGGCTGGCTGGCCTGGGCACCGACGGCCAGGGGGAGTGCGCAAGCCATCGTGCCGTGGACAAAGGAACCGAGCAGCCGGCGCTGACCGTTCATGCGCAGGTAGCGAGCGAGCCAGATGGTTGGAGTGCCGACGTCGGCCGTAAAGATGGCATTCTCGGAAGCCAAGCGGTCGATCGTCGCGGTCACGAACTGGGGGTGCAGTGGGCTGGTGCTCCCCTTGCTCTCTGCCAACGCGTCCATCCGCTGCCGGGCGCGGCGGTAATGGGAGATCATCTGCTCCAGGTGCTCGGAATCCTGCTTGGTGGTCAGGAGCGGCAGCAGAGCGTCGATCGTCTGCTTGACGCTGCCAACTAGGGGGACGTCGACCGGGATGCGCTTGCCGATCTGCTCTCCACGGACATCCACCTGGATGACCTTCACGCCCTCGGGATAGAACTGTCGGTAGGGAAAGTCGGTTCCGAGCATGAGCAGGCAGTCGCAATGCTCCATGGCCCGATAGCCCGAGCTGAGGCCGAGTAGTCCCGTCATCCCTACGTCAAAGGGATTGCCGTATTCCACGAACTCCTTCCCACGCAACGCGTGGACCACCGGAGACTTGAGCTTGTCAGCCAGCGCGATCAGCTCGCCATGGGCGCCGGCGCAGCCAGCCCCGGCCAATATGGTCACCCGGGTGGAGCCATCGAGGATCGCAGCCGCCGCCGCCAGTGAGGCATCGTCAGGACGGAGGAGTGAAGCAGCGCGCGATATCGGCCGTGCCTTGGCCCCGGAAGGAGCGTCGGCGAGGAACACCTCGCCCGGCACCACGACGACCGCGACACCTCGAAGCTCGAGAGCAGCGCGCATTGCTATCTCGAAGACGCGCGGGAGCTGCTCGGGGACGCTGACCAGCTCGCAGTAGACGCTGCATTCACGAAACAGCTCTTGCGGATGCGTCTCCTGGAAGTAGCCGCCCCCGATCTCCTCTCTGGGAATTTGAGCGGCTAGGGCCAGTACCGGCACCCGGCTGCGATTGGCGTCGAAGAGGCCGTTTATAAGGTGGAGGTTGCCGGGACCGCAGCTTCCCGCGCACACGGCGAGCTCTCCGGTGATGCCGGCCTCTCCGGCGGCGGCAAATCCAGCACCCTCCTCGTGGCGCACATGGGCCCAGGCGATCTCCCCATCTCGCCTCAGGGCATCGGTGAACCCGTTTAGAGAGTCGCCGGGCAGCCCGTAAATGCGGCGCACCCCGGATGCTTTCAAGGTGGCAACGAGAACATCCGCGACAGTGGTCCCCATCATCCCGCTCCTTCTCAGTAGGCGTGCCCACGACCGTAAGAGGTGGAGGCCACCATCATGCGCGTCTCAAGCTAGAAATTCCCGCCAACCTGTCTTGAGCAGCTGGCCGGCAGTTCGAGAGCTCGATCCGAAGGGACAGGTCGCCCTTTTGGGCAACGCTGCGAGCGATGGCACCGTCCGCCAAACTCAAAGGTAGGATAGGGCCGTTGAATCCAATTCAACGATCGGGAGGCCGTACCTCTTGAACCTCAGAGTCTCACGTCGTCCAATGCGCAGGGCCTCTGGGATGGCGTGAGCATGGACGGCCTGATGATGGACTACCCGCTCACCCTCACCCATCTGTTCCAGCATGGCGTGCGCTATTTCCCCGACCAGGAGATAGTCACTCAGCGCGCCGAGGGCCAACCCCACCGCTACAGCTTCGCTCAATTCGGCGAGCGCACCGCCCGACTGGCGCAGGCGCTGGACCGGTTGCAGGTGCACTCCTCCGACCGGGTCGCCACCTTCGCCTGGAACACCCACCAACATCTCGAGTGCTACTTCGCGATCCCGGGCAAGGGCGCAGTGTTGCACACGCTCAACGTCCGACTCTTCCCTGACGACCTGGCCTTCGTCATCAACGATGCCGAGGACCAGGTCATCTTCTGCGATCGCAGCGTGCTACCACTGTTGCAGCGAGTCGCGGGCCGGATCCCGACGGTGCGCCTGGTCGTTCTGATCGGAGAGGGCGAGGCAGATACCTCAGGACTGCCCGAGACGGTTGACTACGAGGAGCTGATCGCCGGCAGCCAAGCCGTCGACGAATGGCCTCTGCTGGATGAAAACCAGGCCGCCGCCATGTGCTACACGTCGGGCACCACTGACCGTCCCAAGGGAATCGTCTACAGCCACCGTTCCTCGTACCTGCACGCGGTGGCCACGGGAATGGCCGGCGGGCTAGGGATCTCGTACCAGGATGTCCTGCTGCCGGTGGTCCCCATGTTCCACGTCAACGCCTGGGGGCTAGCCCACTCCGCTATTGGCTTCGGCACCAAGCTGGTCTTCCCCGGACGCTTTCTGGATCCGGCCCATCTGGTTGCGCAGCTGCGGGACGAGGCGGTCACGGTCACCGCGGGAGTGCCGACCATCTGGGCCGCGTTGCTCAATCATCTGGACCAGCAGCCGACGCCCCTGCCCAAGCTACACACGATCATTTGCGGCGGCTCAGCCGCGCCGGCGTCGCTGATCGCGGGCTTCGACCGTCACGGACTGAGGATGCTTCACGCCTGGGGTATGACCGAGACCTCGCCGGTCGGGACCATCAACTTGATCAAACCCACTCTCAAGCACATTGAGGGTGAGGAGCTGCTAGCCCTCAGGGCCAAGCAGGGGCTGCCGGTCCTGGGGGTCGAGCTCCGGATCGTCGATCTCGACAGCGGCGAGGAGTGTCCGGCCGACGGTGAAACCCCAGGCGAGATCCAGATGCGAGGCCCCTGGATCGCGCGGGCGTACTTCCACGACCCGGATGACCGCGACGGCCGGTTCACGTCCGACGGCTGGTTCCGCACCGGGGACGTGGCGACCATCGACGCCGACGGCTACGTTCAGATCGTCGACCGCACCAAGGACCTGGTGAAGTCAGGTGGTGAATGGATCTCGTCAGTCACCCTAGAGGGAGAGCTGATGGCTCATCCCAAGGTCCAGGAGGCAGCGGTGGTGGGCTTCCCGCACTCCCGCTGGGCCGAGCGACCCGTCGGCTTTGTGGTGGTCCGGCCGGAACACAAGGACTCGCTGACCAAGGACGAGCTACTCCAGTTCCTGCGCCCGCGGATAGCCACCTTCTGGATGCCCGACGAGATCGTCTTCATTGACGAGGTCCCCAAGACCAGCGTCGGCAAGTTCGACAAGAAGGCACTGCGCCAGCGTTTCGCCGATATCAACCTCGGCTGAGCCGGCTTAGCTGGGGCAATCGCCCCGGGAGGCATGCCAGGCCGAAGCGTCGGAGTTAGGCGCGTAGAGAACGCTCTGCTTGTTGGCGTAGACGCAGCTCCAGTTCGACTTGCCCTGCAGCAGCAGCGCCAGCGCTGTACCCCTCCCCTGCCAGACCAGGCTGACGTGGTATCGGTCCAGGATCGCCATGGTTCCCGGGGACGCGGAGACCACGGTGAGGTACTTCTCCAGCACCTTGGGCCCCATCAAGTCGACTTCCCCGAAGATGAAGAGCCGGTCGGGAGCGCAGCTGCTACCGGCGGGATCGCGGGGATCGATCCGGTAGAGCAGCCAGCCGGAGCTGCCGTAGGGGGTGAAGACGCGTGCCGTGGGCCCGTCGCAGATAACGCGTCCCACTTGGACCGGGTAGGCGGAGCTCTCCAGGCGGTTGTCCGGGCTGCTCAGCTGAGATGAGATCCGAACTACGCTGGCCAGAACCACCATCAGCAACACCGCCCCCACGAACCAGCGGGGAGCCGGCCGGCCGGGCCGCCTGAGCGACAGCTTCCGCGCCGACCGGACGTACTCGACGAGGCCTTGGAGGCCGTCGGCCCAGAGGGGAAGGACCAAGATGGCGAACAGGGGTATGTCACGCACGGCGTAAAGGAGCAGCACCGTCCCCGCCAGGGCCAGGAGGAAGTCGGCCGGTCTGGTGTGCTTGGCCCAGCGCGCCACCAGGATCGTGCTGAGGAGCAGGAACAACACCGGCACTGAAGCCAACGCGTGGAAGTTGGGAGGCTGCCACTCGTCGAGGTTAGCCTGGGCCACCGGACTCAGAAGCAGGTGCAGGGGGTACAGGTAGAGCCCCCAGCCGTTGGGGTTGACCATAGCCGCCAGGGCCGACAACACCAGGGCCCCACCGAGGTCGCGCAGCCGGGAGAGATCGAGCGAGCTGCTCTCCCCCAGCCAGGTGCTGACGCTTTCCCCGATCAGGAAGACAGCGATCACCCCTAGGCCGACGACGAATCCTCCGTGCAGGTTGCCCCAGACGATGAACATGGGGATCAGCCAGAGGAGCAGCCGGCGGGAGGGGCGGCGGCGGTAGGAGTCGAGCAGGAACAAAAGGCCGCCGAGGAAGCCGAAGGTCCACATCTGGGGGCTCGGCCCCCAGATCTGAAGTCCGGAGATGATGACCAGCGCGGCACCGATGGCGAGGATCCAGCGCGACAGCCCCTCGCGATTGGCCCGCATCACCCCGAATGCGAACCCGACCCAGGTGACCAGAGTCATCAGCAAGATGATGGGGGTCATCCCCAGAGCCCGATACAGCAGGGCGAAGATGACCTCCGAACCCCACTCCTGGGTGATGAAGGGATGGGTGGCGGCGGTGAAGGTGTAGTCGTTGTGCTGGGGTACCCCGGAGGCCAGGATGTCCAGCCCTACCCGGAGATGCCACCAGAAGTCGGGGTCGAACTGAGGTTGCGTGAAGGCGGCGAACCCCAGGATCGCGACCGCCAGAAGAAACACGGTGGGACCGTCGAGCACCCACTGGCGCCCCACGATCCGGGACGACGCCCAGCTCACTGCAGACATACTCGGATTTGGATTCTAGGTTGGGCCTTCCGAAGTCGGGCGAAGTCCCTGCTACGATCGCGCAGCCCCCGGTAACGGTCGAGCGAAGGGGTGACCTGCGAGATCAGAAGCGCTCGGTCGGACTTCGCGGTTCCCGACCGAATCTCCTCAGACCGGGAACACTCCGTGATGCCGTTCCGGAGAACGTCGCACTTTGGTGGCGGCAGCCGCCAGGCGCCAGATCAGCTGATCGCGAAGCTCACTGGGGTCGACGACGGCGTCCAGGATCAGGTCCGAGGCCAGCTGGAAGATGTCGACGTCCTCCGAATACTCGGCCCTGAGCCGGGACACGAACTCCGGGCGCTCGGCCTCGGGCAGTGCGGCTATCCGATTGGCGTAGACAGCGTTGATCGCGGCCTCCGGCCCCATGACCGCGATCTCCGCGGTCGGCAGGGCCAGGGTGGCCTCGGGCTCGAAGGCCGGGCCGCTCATGGCGTAAAGACCAGCCCCGTATGCCTTGCGCAGCACGACACAGATGCGTGGCACGGTCGCCGAGCTGAGGGCGGCGATCATCTTGGCTCCGTGACGGATGATGCCCTCCCGCTCGACCACCGATCCGATCATGAAACCGGGGACGTCGGCCAGGAAGATCAGGGGTAGGTTGAAGGCGTCGCAGAGGCTGATGAAGCGGGCCGCCTTGTCGGAGGAGTCCACGAACAAGACTCCGCCCTGGTGCTCAGGCTGCGATGCCACGACACCGACGGCCCGACCACCGAGCCGCCCCAACCCGCAGACCAGTTCCCGGGCGTAGAGCGGCTTGATCTCGAAAAATGAGCCCCCGTCCAAGAGCGCGTCCAGGACCAGATGGATGTCATAGCCCCTGGTGGGCTCACTTGGCAGCAACGCTCCGATGTCGGCTTGGGAGCTGGGGTGCCTGGCCGCCGCAGCTGGAGGTTCTCCCCGCCAGCTTGAGGGGAAGAACGAGAGGTAGGTGCGCAGGGCGGCGATGGCGCTGGCTTCGTCTGGAAGCAGGAGGTCGCCGCAGCCACTGACGGTGCAGTGCATTCGCGCCCCGCCCATCTCCTCCAGGGAGACGTGCTCACCGACCACCTCCTCCGCCATCCGAGGAGACCCCAAATACATGGAGGCGTTGCCCTCGACCATGAATGTGACGTCGCAGAAGGCTGGTATGTAGGCGCCGCCGGCAGCGCTGGGGCCCAAGAGGACGCAGGGCTGCGGAACCTGGCCGCTGAGGCGAACTTGGTTGTGAAATATTCGTCCCGCGTGGCGCCGGCCCGGGAACATCTGTCGCTGCTCGGTGATGCGAGCTCCCGCCGAATCCACCAGATAGCAGAGCGGCAGCTGCAGCCGCTCTGCTTGCTCCTGAATCCGGAGGAATTTCTCCACGGTCAAAGGCCCCCACGACCCCGCCTTGACCGTGGGGTCGTTGGCGGCGACGCAGACGCGGCGACCGTGCACCGTTCCAATTCCGGTTACCAGCCCGTCAGCGCCCATCTCCTCGGGAGAGGCGGTGTTGGCCAGCAGTCCATCCTCGATGAACGGCGTGGCCGGGTCGAAGAGAAGCCGAAGTCGCTCTCGCACCGGCAACTTGTGCTGCTCTGGCAGTCGGCTGCGATAGCGCTCGGGGCCACCACGGAGCGCGGTGGCCCGCCTCCGCTGCAGCTCGCCCCGAAGGCCCTGTTCCCCTCCTACCTCAATCGATCCCGGCTCGGAGGGGGCGGTCATCTACCGGCCGACAATACAAGCTCAGGCTCTGCGGCGTCGTCCGATGCCGGTCAGGTCTTTGTCTTCCATTTCCCAGGCGTGGTCCATGGTGTGATACGCGGAGTGCCGAATCAGGTATCGCAGCGGCCAGGTCCGCGCCGTCTTGCCGTCGGAGTGGAAGGTCCGAATCGCACTGCTGTACGCGTCGCGGTACGCCTTTAGCCCCTCCGTGTCGGTCACCACCACACCCGGCGGCGTGTGTACACCCACCTTAGCTGCCCACTCCTGCTCAGCGGCGAGGGTGTGAAGAACGATTCGGTCCCGATCACGCCCTCCCCCACGCGGACCCTTTTGCATGTCAGCAGACACGCGCAAACGCACATCGTCGAAGAACGTCCAGCACGCATGCAGCAACGTCAGACCACGCTCTAACTCCTCATTCGACATGGCTTGGCCATCGATGCTCGAGAATGCGAACGAGATGCCCCAGAAGTCGGTTGAGCCGGTGCCTTGGTATTGCTCAACGACATCGACGTTGGTGATGGCCGCAAACTCCTCATCCATCCCAGCCAACCCCGCCACCTTTGCATAGCGTTGTCGGTAGGTCTGTAACTTCTCAAGTGCGGCCTCTCCGGTTTTTGCGCCGCGCTCAAGACCCGGCCAGTCCGGCGCCACCGCGGCCACCTTCTTGCCCTTGGGCCCGACCTCAAGCGTCACCCTAAGATCGCTAGCCATTGCATGCTCCCAGCCGACGTTTCCTGGACCATTTCACCCGAATTGCCTGGGTAATCGAGGCTGTGCAATTCCGCTGATGCAGCCATGGTCTGCATCGCCGTGGCCTTACGACTTCAGCGACCGGAGCTTGAATTGCGCGCCGGCGGGATCTGCCACCGTTGCCAGCCGACCGTATGGTGTGTCCATCGGATCCATTACCACCGAGCCACCCAGGGCCTTGGCTTCAGCGACGGTGGCGTCGACATCGTCAGTCGCCCAGTAAATCGACCAGTTGGCAGGTGCGCCGTCGGGAAGGAAAGCGGCCGCGTCCATGATGCCCGCGATTGCCTCCTCGTTGTTGGGACCGCGCATGGAGGTGTACGTAACCTCCTCGTTGTCGCCGACGGCCGCGATCTCCCAGCCGAAGACTGAGCGGTAGAAGGCGACGGCCCGAGCATGGTCCCTCGTCTGCAGTTCGAACCAGCTTGGGGTGCCGTGCTCGCCGAGGATGGTGAACCCCGGGAATGTCCCCGGCTGCCAAGCGCCGACAGCAGCACCGGTCGAGTCGAGCAAGACAGCCTGGACGCCGAGGTCGGCGACCGGCGAAACGGGGGCCAGGATCCGGCCTCCTTCCGACTCGGTCGCCGTCACCGTCTTCGCTACGTCGTCGGTCTCGAGGTAGATCCTCCAGCGGTTGTCGGCCCGGAGGTCGCCCATGTCACCCATGCCTCCGGCTATCGGTGCGCCGCTGCGGGTGAACATGAAGTACCCGCCGAACTCTGGGTTGGTGTCCTGAGCTTCCCAACCGAACAGGGCGGTGTAGAACTTACGGCTCCCTTCGACATCTGCTGTCCACAAGTCGGCCCAACAAGGCGACCCACTAGGAGCTTTGTCGCGATTAGGCATGGTCCCCTCCTGATGATGAAATCAACTGCCTGGGGACGAGGTCTCCGCCCCCAAGATTCCGTCGGCTCAAATTACGATCAGATCATCGGTCGCTAGCGAGCCACGGTCGCTGTCCCTGACGGTAGCTCATGACAGTGAGTAGCGGGCGAGTAGATCGAGCGTCATCTCGGTCGCTTGAGCCCCTCGGGGGTGCTTAGACTGCGGGCGTGGCCAAGCGCGCAACCCCACCAGCATGGAAGCTAGTGGGCCCCGGCGCCTGCGGGCTTGACGAGGTGGGCCGCGGCGCTCTTGCTGGCCCCCTGGTGGCGGCCGCGGTGATCCTCCCGAACAGGTTCCGCCATCCCCTGCTCCGCGACAGCAAGCTGCTCTCAGCTGAGCAGCGCCAGACAGTCGAGCCCGTGATCCGCAAGGCGGCACTGGCCGTGGAGGTGGTCTCGGTCACGGTTGACGTGATCAATGACCGGGGCATCGGCTGGGCCAACCGCTACGCCTTCGAACGTCTGCTGGAGCTGATCGTCGCGCCCGCCTACCTTCTGGATGGCAATCTCAGGATCAACACCGAACGCCGCTACCACTCGGTCGTCAGTGGCGACCGACTGGTGCCGGCGATCTCAGCCGCCTCGATCGTGGCCAAGGTCCATCGGGATCGCATGATGCGGGAGCTGCATCCCGAGTTCCCCCACTACGGCTGGGAGCACAACAAGGGCTACGGCACTCCGCACCACCGCGAGGCGATCTCGAACCACGGTGTGTGCCAGCACCATCGCACCGCCTTCGTCCATCTCGAGCAGCCCGAGCTGTTCGACGACGAGGTGATGGTCGAAGTTCAGGGCCTAGCGCCAGCCTGAGAGTGGTCGGCGGGACGCTACCTCACCAGCCGCGCGATACCCAGCTCTCGAACTGAGGCGACTCGGCCTCGATGGTCGTGGGTCCCCCATGACCCGGGTAGACCACAGTGGCGCCCGGCAGGGGTAGCAGGTGAGTGCGGATGCTCTCGACGATGGTGGGAAAGTGGCCGAGGGGAGGCCGGGTGGCTCCGGGTCCGCCCGGGAATAGGGTGTCCCCGGTGAAAACGAACCCGGGGTGGTAGAAGCAGATGCTGCCCGGGGTGTGGCCCGGAGTCGAGAGCACGCGCAACTGGCGCCGGCCGAATTCGACCACCTGCCCGTGTTCTAAAGGCTTCCCCGGACCTGGAGGCGGGAACATGTCCAGGTCGTCGGGGTGGGCGGCCGTCCAAGCGTGCGGGAAGTGGGCCTGCACCGGCTCCAGCGCCTGCCAGTGATCCTGGTGACCGTGGGTCTCCAGGATTCCGACCAGCTTTAGATCGCCCACCGCCGCGATCAGCCGGTCCGGCTCATTGGCGGCGTCGATGAGCACTGCCATGTCCGTCTCCGGGCAGGCGACGATATAGGCGGCGTTGTCCCACGGCCCAACGCGCCGAACCCGGATGCGGAGCGCGTCGTCGACATCCCACTCCGGCGCGAGATCGGTATCAGGCAAAGACAGGCAACTCCATAGCCCAGACGCTTGCAAGCAGACTAACAATCGACCCCGGCTCTGATCCGGGGCGATATCCGCGCCAGCCCTGACGGAGCGGTATTACGCTTCTGACTTGGCCATGTTCCACGTCGTGCTCACTCAGACCGGCCCCGAGTGGAAGGACTCCCTACCCCTTGAAGGGCAATCTGGCTGGGCAGAGCACGCCGTTTTCATGGACGGGCTGGTAGACCAGCGCGTGGTGGTTCTGGGAGGACCGCTGGGTGAGGAGCGGCGGGTGGTGCTGGCGGTCGAAGCGGAGAGTGCAGAAGCGATTCGCTCCACGTTGGCCGCTGATCCCTGGCACCAGACCCATCTGGTGATCGAGGCCATCCGGCCCTGGACCATCCGGCTCGACGGACGCCTCCGCTAGCCGAAACCAGCGCCGTCCACGTGGTCTAGGGGCCTATGGCCGCGGGCTGTGCGACTTCGCGACCGGCGCCACCACTCACCGGGGCCACCAGAGCCGCCACCACCATCAGTCCGGCGGCTACCGTTATCGGGATGAAAGGGGAACGCCGACCCCCGCCAAGGTCCAAGGCCACCCCACCTAGAAGCGGTCCCAAGAAGGCGCCGGCGTATCCGACGGTGAGCATGGCCGCGGTCAGGGAGGCGACCCGGGCTGGAGCCGCCACCATGGCTGGGTACGCGAGCAACCCGGCGAAGCTGAGTGCGACGCCGATCCCGATCAGGGCGGCAAAAAGCAGCGGGGCGCGATTGCCGAAGAGCAGCCAGCCTCCGGTGCCCAGCAGTGCGATCACCGCGCTGAGCAGGTAGAACCAGCGCCGGGTCGCGAAGGGACGCGCCACCACGATCAGCAGAATGTCGGTGGGCACCATCACCCCGTTGAGGGTGGCCAGCGAAAGGCTGGCCAGGGTGGAGTGGGGCCCGCCGCCGACGGACGCTGGGATCCAGGTATTGGAAGAGAAATAGACCAGCGACTGCCCGGCGAAGAGGACATAGATGGCCCAAAGCCGCGGGTTGAGGAATAGCCGGCGTAGTTCCCAGTTGGTCTCTCCGGCCATGCCCGCCGCATCTCGTGGTACTGCGAAGAGCCAGATCGGGATGCAGCTCACTCCCAGCAGACCCCAGAACACCATGGTCGCCTGCCAGCTGTGCAGCCAGGGCAGGACCAGGGGAGCAGTGATGCTCGCTGCCACCACCTCCCCTGCAGTGATCCCCAGGGTGGCGGTCACCGACGCCAGCTGGACCCGGCCGGCGAACCACTTCTGCCAGATGGCGGGAAGGCCGGGCTGGGCGATGGCGATGCCCGTACCCATCACCGCGGTTCCCAGGAAGAGGGCTGCGACGCCGGCGGGAAAGGCCCTCCCCAGCTCGCCCACGGCGGCCACCACCAGACCGACTCCGACAACCCGGTATCCCCCGATTCGCCTGACCAGCGCCGCGCCCGGGAAGGCCATGATCCCGAAGGCCAGGATCGGCAGCGCCGCCACCGCGCCCGCCCCCGCGTAGTTGAGATGGAGGCTGGCTCGGGCCAAACCCAGGATGGGAGGCACCCCCAGCAGTGAGGCCCGGATGTTGAACCCGATCCAAAAGGCGATGAGCAAAAGGGCCACTTGGCCACGGCCGATTCGCGACTGCCCCCGACCGGCGCCAGGCGACGCGACGTCGCCCTCGTTCAAGGGTCGCTTTCCGAGCCCGGCCAGGTGACACCCTGCCGTTGGGCGAGCAGGGGCAGCCTTGGTACGAGGTCGCCCTCCACCACCAGATCCCAGCTGTAGGTCGCCGCCATCTCCCGGGCTGCCCTCCGGATCCGATCAGCCTTGGCTGGGTCCGACGCAACCGCCGCGATCGCCTGTGCCAGCTCGCTGGGGCTGTCGGTCTCGACCACGATGCTGTTGTGAAGGTGGCGGGCGTAGTCCTCCCCGGTCGCGCCTACCACGGCCACTCCACCGGCGGCCATGGTCTCCAGCCCAACTAGGCCAAAGGGCTCGAAGCCGGAGTTGGCCAGGACCGCCAGTGAGGATGCGTAGAGCACCGGTAGGAGCTCTTCAGGAAGAAACCGGGTCAGCTCCAAGAGGTCGACCTCCGAGCTCGACTCCAGCGCTCGGGCCAGGTCGGCGACGTCCTTGACCGGTTCCTGCCATTGACCCACCGCCAGTCCGCAGTCGCGCGCCGCGGCCATCACGTCCGCTTGATACCGCTCGTTCCCGCCGCGAACCAGCATCCGCACCGGGACCTCGGCGGCGCGGAGCTCGCCCAGGGCCCGCACAGCCTGGATCCAGCGCTTGTCGCGGTGGAAGCGCCCCACCTTGAGCAGCACCTGGCGCTGCCCCGCCGCTCGGCGGAGGGTCGCGACCGCCGCCTCGTCGACCGGCGCCAGGTACTCGGCCGGGACGCCGTTGGGGATGACGATGGGATCGACGCCGAAGCTGCTCACCAAGAGCCGCATGTGGCGGCTGATGGTGGTGATCGCTGCCGCCTGCTCCAAGCCCACCCAGTCGATGTGCTCGAATCCGAACTGGTTGTTGGCGTTCCAGACCAGCAGGGAGCGGTCCGCCAGGCCCCGCTCCACCAGGAGCTCGAAGGTCTGCTTGGCCCAGCTGGCCGTCTGCCACTCCTCGAAGAGGAGGACCGGCAGTCGACCGGCCAGGAGTTGGGGTAGAGCCCACTCGGTGAGCAGTCTCTCCGGGAATCGCGCCGCCAGGTAGCTCACCTTGAGCTCCTCCCCCTGATAGACGCCCCCGGGAAACTCCCGGGAGATCTCTTGGGCCAGACGGTGGAGCTCCACCCCCTCCGTCGTCTCCTCCGCCGGAAGCTCCGGGTTGCCCACGAAGTAGAGCCGGGTCGGTGAGCCCGATGCCGCCAGCGCCCGGCTCAACTGGGCCACCCTCACCCCGAGCCCACCGGCCTGGCTGTACTGGTCAGGGCCCTCCATCGAGATCAGGGCGAAGGCGAGCCTCGACCAATCGGAATCCATCGCTGAGATTGTGGGGCTATCGATCGCGCCGAGTGGGCCCTTCCAGCGCCGATAGTTCAGGCGCCGGGATCGCCCAACCAGGCCGCCGGCGCGTCTCGCTGGATCGACTCCCGAGCCGGATCGCCAAGATCGAGCAGGTAGTCGCTGTACCGGGTCGGGAGCAGAAGGGGGAAGTCGCTGCCGAAGCAGAGGCGGCCTGTGCCTAGGAGCTGGTCCAGCGCCCGCATTACCCCCGGCTGATAGAGGTAGGGCACGGCCGCGGTGTCGAACCAGAGCTGACGGCAGAGGGCGGCGACCTCGGGCATGTGGGCGTAGAAGGGAAGGCCGCCGCCCAGATGGCCGAGGCAGATCCGCAGTCCGGGAGCACTCTCCAGCGCCGGGGCCAAGAGCTGCCACATCCGGGCCGGAATCGCCGTGCCTTTCCCCGGGTACTGGTGGCCCACCGGTTCGCTGGCGTGAAACAGCAAGGGCCAGCTCATCTCGACCAGGGTGAGCAGCAGCTCCCGCAGAGGTCCTTGGAAGGCCAGCTCGAAACCCTGGGCGTCGGCGTTCAACTCCCCGACTCCCCGGAGTCCCAGTTCCTGGCAGCGGCGCAGCTCCCCCTCCCAACCGGGGCGGGAGGGGTTCACCAGGGCCAGCCCCAAAAGGCGGCCCTGTGAGGCCTTGGCTTGGTCCGCGACGTAGTCATTGCACTCTGCCAGCAAGCCCGGATCAGCGAAGGGCCACCCGAGGACCACCGCCCGGTCCAGGCCAGCGCCGTCGAGGGCCGCAACTACCTCGGCCCCTCCGGCGAACCGCGGCGTGTCCTGGTGGCAGGAGGCGAACCAGGGATCCTGCCAGCCCCGAGCAGCGGGGTGGCGGAGCTCAGGTGGCAGTAGGTGACAGTGAACGTCGGTCAGGGGCAGCGACGTTGTCCGCTGGCCTGTTCGCGCGCCGTGGTCCGTCACAACCAGCCCAGCTCTACCTTGACCACAAGCTGCGCACATTGAGGATCAGGTAGTTCTGGGTGCGCACCACGACTGGCAAATCCTTGGCCTCAAACCACGCTTCGTTGGTGGTGATGTTGTTGTAGTCCCCGGGCTCGAATTCGATGTATGAGACATCGTAGGTGCGCAGCAGTCTTCCCACCGCGCAGGGACCGCTTGACGCGCACCCGGCGTAGATGGCCTGGGCCGCCCGCAGCCGGGCAGAGAGTGGCTGGCCATAGCTCCACAACCAGCCGTCGTAAGCGAGCATCAAGGTCCGGCCGGCTAGGACCGAGACCGGCTCGTTGGGCTGACCCTCGGTCAGGAAGATCGCCTTCGGCGCGGTCTGCCGCAGGACTGCTCTGGCCACCACCTCCTCCTGGCTGCCGGCGAACGCGATGTCGCCGGCAGTCGCCTTGGACTGGTTGAGTGAGCTCTGTCCGATCAGAGCCGCATCCATGCTCAGCAGCCCGCTCAAGATCAGAGAAAGCACCCCCACGCCCGCCGCCACCCGCCACCAGCGGCTCCGGCCAAAGGCGCACAGCAGCCAGGCAATGGGGATGGCGGCGCCCACGTACCAGTAGTCGAGGAGCTTGGTGTTGTCCCAGTTCCAGGGCTGGGTGATCACCAGGTTGCCAATCAGGAACAGCAACCAGAAGGGAGCTGCGAAGCGGAGCAGTTCCAGCTCCTTTAGTTCGGCAGCAAGTGCGGAAGACGACCGCCGTACCAGCATGACGGCAAGCGCCAGGACGATGAAGATACCGGTGTTGGCCAGCCAGAACCCCGCAGTCTCGACCCAAACCGACGGGTTCACGAGGCTGCCGGCCAGGTAGCTGGCCGCAGTCAGCGGCGACGCCCCACTCAGGTAGAGAGCATCGCAGGTGTCGCCCAGGTTGAACTGGGCCGCGGTGCAGCTGGTGGCGGCATGCGCCAGCCAGCCCACGTCCAATTGGGGGTAGAGGTTGGTGCCAACTGGGCCGGCCAGCTGGCCGTGGGGGCCAGAGAAGATGTAGAGGAGCCGAGGCAGCCCCAGCACCAGAGCCGGCCCCAGGAAGATGGCCAGCCCCCGCCACCAGCGCTGCCGCCCCAGCCACCAGAGACCCAGCACCACAACGACCAGGTAGCCGAAGGGATTGAACCAGGGCAGGGCGGCGGCTCCCAGGCCGGCCGCCAGCAGCGGCGCTCGCCGTCTGCCCCGGTAGGCCTCCCAGAGCAGGAGGGCCAGGAGCGCTACCAGGCCGATGCCGTACTCGAAGTCGCGCTGGGGCAGCCAGAAGGCGAGCAGTGGTTCGTACCACTGCAAGTCGGCCAGCGGCGGGTTGGTCTGGTTCTCCCCGTCGTAGGAGCGCGGGAGGTGGGTTAGCTCGGTGGGCAGGTGGGCGACGAAGGCGGCCGCGGCACCCGGAGTGTTGGAGCTGAGGCTGGTGCAGTCGGCGGCATTGAACCCGGGCTGGGTGTGGGCCAGCTGCTGGCAGCCGTCACCGTAGAGACCGATGAACCCCAGCCCGCCACCAAGGGTGGCCAGCAGCAGGGCGACAAATGCGGCGGGAACTCTCCTGGTCACCCGGTACGCCAGGTGCCAGAGCAGTACCCCGCCGGCCCAGGAGATCAGCCACGAGGGCACGTCGAGGGCCCCGACTAGGTTCTGGCCCAGAGTCTCGAGCAGCGACGATTGGAAGTCGGGCAGGAACGGATAGCGAAGGCCGGTGGCGGACTCCAGGCTGTCCTGGGGCGGTAGGTTGTGGCCGAGCAGGAAGCTCTGGGCGTAGCTGGTGTGGACCGACCAGTCGGACCAGACGGTGGGGTAGTTGGCCAAGATCGATCCGGCCGACTCCGACAGGGCCCTGGTGAAGACGAAGTAGAAGGCGACCCCCACCAGCAGGGTCGCCGCCAGAGAGCCGATGGTGCCGGCCCGGTGCCACTCCCTCGGGACTCGGCTAAACCAGCCCCGTGGCCCGAGCTGCACCCGGTGCAGCCAGCGGCGGCCGCGGAGCCCGACCCCCACCCCCAGCAGGATGGCGGGAGCGCTGAGGGTCGCCGCCTCGCCCATCCCCCACCACAGGGACAAACCCAAAGTCAGCAGAGTGGAGGCGACCACCCCCACCAGCAGCGAGGCGGCCAGCCGCTCTGCCAGCCACCAGTCGAGAGGTACGAGGTCGACCAGCGCCGCCCCCGAAGCTAGGACCAGGAGCCAGTAGCCAGCCAGGGCCAAAGTCACGGGCTGACGTTAGCCTCAGTACCAGCCGGGCAGCCAGATGTGCTGGAAGAAGTCGGTGGAGGGGATCGGTTGCCCGGTCCAGAGCGGGTAGAAATAGGCGAAGCTGAGGATCACCGCCAACACCACCGCCCCCGCCAGGGGCCGAAGACTGTAAGGACCGAGGCGCACCGGCCCCAGCTGCATGGCGCTGCGGGCGAACGCCAGTCGGGTGCAGCAGTAGGCGAGGGCCAGACAGGTGAAGGGCACCGCCTCCAAGATCTCGTAGAAGAAGAGGATCCGAGACGGCCACGACCAGAGCAGTAGCCAGTTGAAGAGAAAGCCGAGGAGGATGAAGAGGGCGACCCGGTCGCGCCGCCTCAGGGTCCAGTAGAGGCAGGCGGCCAGGGCCAGCATCCCCATCCAGAAGATGGCCGGGTTGCCCATGTCGGTGATCCACTCGTAGTTGGAGACCGTCTGGCCATCGATGGTGGTCACCCCATTTCCGTTGTAGACGGCGTAGTAGAGCACCGGGTGCGCGTCCAGCGGCCAGGTGTAGTAGGGCGAGGAAAAGGGGTGAGTCGCCTTCAGAGTGGCCTGGTAGCTGAGGCCGGCCACGCTGTTCATCTCCACGTCCACCAGCGACTGCTGCAGGTTGAAGCCGGTCGGAAGCCAGATCGAGACCGGGCCGAAATGGTCCTCCTTGATGGGCATCGCCACTGGCAGTTGGCAGATGGAGGCGCTGGTGGTGAATTCCGTGCAGGTGGCGCTCGGTCCATTGGTGTCGGCGAAATTGACGTAGAGGTCGTGGGAGATGGTCCAGTAGTTGAAGAACGAAAGGTAGAAGACAACCACCATGACCGCCGCTCCGGCCAGGTAGTGCCAGCCCCAACGCATCTCCGAGACCATGGTTCGCCGTCCCGCCTCCACCGGGTCATCCGGTGCGGGGGGAAGCAGCCATCGGGACTGCCCGCCACCCAATCCCCGCAGCCGCAGGTGGGGCCGCGCCCATCTGGCCACCAAAAGCACCGCCATCAAAAGCACGGCCGGCACCATGTCCGCCTTGGCGGCGACCCCCAGTCCCGCAACCAAGGCCGTCAGGTAAAGGGTCCCGAGCCACTGGCCGCGGGTACGAGCGCGCCAGTGCAGCGTGAACAGCCACAGCCCCAAGACCACGAAGAAGACGGCGAAGATGTCGATCAGACCGGTGCGGGAATCCACCAGTTCCAGTCCGTCGAGACTGAAGAAAAGCGCCGCCAGTAAGGGAAAAGTTCGGTGTCGGTGCCAGAGCCGGCGAGCCAGGAAATACAGCAGTCCAATCACCAGGCTGCCGAAAATCGCCGACATGATCCGCCATCCCCAGGGGTTGAAGCCCAACCAACTGATGCCGCCGGCGATGATCAGCTTGGTCAGCGGGGGCTCGGGATCGAAGTAATCGACACCCTTGAGATCCTTGTAGGCGTCGACCGGGAAATAGACCTCGTCGAAGACGAATCCGCAGGTTTTGACTTCGGAGTTGTGGGGACCGATGGGGACATCGGTACACCCGGCAGTGTTGAAGGGATAGCCAAGGCCCCAGGCGCCGATGCCCAAAACATCGTGAGTGGGGGATCGGTGGACTCCGGCGGGTGCGGGGATCTTGCCCACCACGTCCAGATCGCCCTGGAGAAAGTCCAGATAAATCGGGCTCGCCAGCCTGACCACCAGGGCAATCGCCACCAGCACACCAGCGATCGCGCAGTCCCGGCCGTCAAGCCCAGTCAGCTCACGGTATCGGCGCAGCAGCAGCGATAGGCCCCATACCGCCAGCACCATCACTGCCGCCACCAGCGGATGCACCGGCCAGTGCATGAGCACGCACAGAGCCGCGAAGATCGCCGCCGCTACCGCCGCGCCGACCGCCTCCCGTTGCCAGGCGGGCGCTGGCGCCGGACTCACCGCCGGCGGGACGCCGGAGCCGGAGGGCGCCGGCGGATGCGGGTCTGGAGCTCGTCCTCCAGCGCCTTGGCATCGGAGACCACCAAGATCAGGTCCTGGTCCACGGCGCAGCCGCGGCCAGCCGACCTCCCCAATCTGGCGACCTCGGCAGGGTCTAGGTCCAATCTGATGACGCAGGCGGGGGTACGCTCGAATTGGCGCAGTGAGCGCAGCAGCAGCTGCTTACGGCTGGGGGCCGCGAAGAGGACCTGCAGAGGCTGGGTGCGCACCTGGCGGATCTCCTGGAAGGGGATCAAATCGAACTTGAGCAGCGCGTGAAGTTGCAACCCTGCCGGAGTCACCTGGACGTAGTGCCGGCGGGAGCCCAGATGGAAGCCGGCCCCGAGCAGCAGCAGCAAAGCGCCCAGGATCAGGAACTCGATCTCCAGCTTGTGGCTGTCCAGGTAGGTGACCAGGGTCCCGATCAGCAACACCGCCGCCCCGTAGAGGAGCATGGTCTCGGTGCGCCGCCAGAGGGCGGCGAAGGTGAGTAGCTGGTGGCGGGGCCGGGGCTCGTCTCGGGCTGAGAGAGCCGTGCCCGCGCTCAAGACGAGACCAGCTCCGGTAGGGGTTGGGTGGTCCCGCAGCTGCAACCAGGCTGGGCGGGAAGATTTGCTACCAGGTCGAACAGGATCTTGCGCACTCTGCCGATGTTCTCGGCGAACACCTTCAAGACCTGCTCGTGGGTTACGGGAGCGATGTCGGCCGAGCCCTCCAATCCGGCGTCGTAGTCGGTCACCAGAGCAATCGCGGTGTAGCAGATCCCGAGTTCCCGGGCCAGGATCGCCTCCGGATACCCGGTCATGCCGATGACGCCCCAGCCCTGTCCCGAGAACCACCGTGACTCGGCCCTGGTGCTGAAACGCGGGCCCTGGATCACGACCAGCGTCTCGCCCTGGTGCACCCTGGCGCCCTGACGCTCTGCCGCCGCCGCGGCCAGAGCCCCCATCTCCGGACAGTAGGGATCCGCGGCTGAGACGTGCTGCACCTTAGGGCCGTCCCAGAAGCTGTCAGCACGCCCCCAGGTGCGGTCCACGAACTGATCGGGGATGACCACCTGCCCCGGTGCTATCTGGGCACGGAGAGATCCCACCGCGCAGGGAGCGAGGATGCGCCCGACCTTGGCCTGGCGCATGGCGAAAAGATTCGCTCGGAAGTTGATCCGGTGCGGGGGAATGCTGTGCTCGCGGCCGTGGCGGGGCATGAAGGCCACCTGCCGACCCTCTATCTCCCCCAGCCAGATGCTGTCACTGGTTGGTCCGTACGGCGTCTCCACCTTGACTTCGCGGGCCCCCTCGAGGAGTTCATAAAGGCCGGAGCCGCCGAAGATACCTATGACCTCCCCCCCGGCCATCAGGCAGCTACCTCGACCATCCGGTCGATGGCCCGCCGGGCGCGGATTGCGATGTCGCTCGGTACCGTGATCTGGTGCTTTAGGTCTCGCAGCGAGTCACGCACCTTCTCCAAGGTGATGGTCTTCATGTAGGGACAGATGGCGTCTGGATTGGCGGCCACGAACCTCTTGTCAGGAGCCAGTTGCCGCATCCGGTGCATGACACCGATCTCGGTTGCAACGATGAAGGTGCTGGCGTCCGACTTCTGGGCGTGACGAACCATGCCCTCGGTGCTGGCGACCACCGTCGCTCCCGTGAACTCTCCGCGGCCGACCTCATACAGGGCTGCGGTCGTGCAACCACACTCGGGGTGCACCAGCACCTCGGCATCGGGATGGGCCAGGCGCTGACGCTCGAGCTGGGCGCCGCGGATGTCGGCGTGGACATGGCATTCGCCCAGCCAGACGTGCATTTTTCTTCCGGTCACACGCTCCACGTGCGATCCCAAGAAGAGGTCGGGGCAGAAGAGGATCTCCTTGTCTTTGGGTATGCGCTCCACGATCTCCACCGCGTTGCTGGAGGTGCAGCAGTAGTCCGATTCCGCCTTGACCTCGGCGCTAGTGTTGACGTAGCTGACCACCACCGCGCCGGGGTGTTCGGCCTTCCAGGCCCGCAGCTCGTCGGCGTTGATGCTGGCGGACAGTGAGCAACCGGCTTCCAGGTCCGGCAGCAGCACCATCCGGCCCTCGGCCAAGACTGCTGCGGTCTCCGCCATGAAATGGACACCGCAGAAGACGATCAACTCGGCGTCGGCCTCCGCCGCCCGCCGCGACAGCCCCAGGGAATCGCCGACAAAGTCGGCAATGTCCTGGACCTCGTCGCGCTGGTAATTGTGGGCCAGGATCAGGGCTTTGCGATCATGCCTGAGCTCGCGGATCTCGTCCACGAGCAGGCCCTGAGTTGCAACTGCCATCTCTCAATTATGGCCGTTACCCGCCGGAGCCCTCCCGGTGGGCGCTGCAGGAGGGATCGCGCGGGAAGCGGACTTCCCGCCAGCGCGCGGTAACGGCGTCGAAGTCGAGCAATCTGCCGCCGGCTTCCCGGCCGATCCCGGAAATCAACTTGATCGCCTCCAGCGCTTGCAGCGAGCCGATGATCCCCACCAGCGGCCCCAGCACCCCGGCCTCACGGCAGGTCTGCCCCGGGCTGGCGGGTGGCCCCTGGAACAGGCAGCGGTAGCAGGCAGCCCCTGGAGGCACCGTCACCACCTGACCAGCCAGGCCGACGGCGCCCCCCACCACCAGTCCGATCCCCTCGCCGACGCAGAAGTCGTTGACGAGAAACTTGATCACGGGGTCGTCGGAGCACTCCAGCACCAGGTCTGCTTCGGAGAGCAGCGTTGGTAGGGACCGTGAGTCCACCAGTTCCTGGCGAGCCACGACCTCGATGGTGGGATTGAGCTCAAGGACGTGCTGGGCCAGAACCGTAGCCTTGGGCTCCCCTACCTCATCGGTGCGGTAGGCGACCTGGCGGTTGAGGTTGTCGAGCGCTACCCGGTCGGGGTCGATCAGGGTCATTCGGCCGACTCCCGACGCCCCCAGGTAGAGGGCGGCCGGCACGCCCAGCCCGCCGCAGCCCACCACCGCCACCTGCGCCTGAGCGAGCCGGAGCTGGCCCGCTGTTCCCATTTCTCGCAGCAAGAGCTGGCGGCTGTAGCGCTCGATCGCAGTTTCGTCGAGGGTCTGGGTGACGGAGCTCACACCCGAGCCCTCACCAGCTGATCACCTTCTCGGCTATCGCACAGCGGCCGATGATCCCGGAGTAGTCGAGCAGCGCCCATCTCTCCTCCACCTGCCGCCTCCTGGCATCGTCGGCGGACGCCATCACCACCAGCTTGGAAGGATCCGCCGACCCCAAAGCCGCCGCCATGGTCGCTTCGGTCTCGAGCACAGCGTCGTGGAGCAACACGACTTCCACCATAGCGCCTGCCGCAATTCGCGCCCGGCAGTGTGGCAAAGCCTGCGGGTCGGAGCGTCGGCTGATCAGCTGCAGTTCCATTTCCGGGTCAGAGCACCAGGCAGCTGTCGGCGGCGGCACAAATTTCCGCCACCTCTGAGCGCGGCACGGTCTCAATGCCCGCACGCAGGCGTCGCTCCGCCAGCCCCAAGGCGGCGAGGGATTCCTGCTCGACTAGGACCGGCACCTCTTCCTCGGAAATCAGCGCCTCCAACTCCCGGGCCAGACCGCCGCTCCAGGGTCCGAGGTCAGGAGGCTCGAAGAGACTCAGTGCGCTCGCCCCGCCAACCAGCAGCAGCCGCACTTGAAGCCCGCCAAGCGGCAGTGCCAGGGCCACCCTCACTGCCAGCGCGGCCTCATCGGTCGACAGCTTCCCGCGAGCCAGGACCACAACCGATCTCGTCTTCACCGGCTCACCGGAACACCAGGATGCGGTCGGCATCTTGAGCCAGTCTCGCCAGGTCACGCAGGCTGCCCCGCCGCACGCCGGAGATCTCGCCGACCTGACTCTGACGCCAGCGCAAATCCGCGTCGCAGAGCGTGACCGGGGCCGCACCCGCCAATGCGCTGGCGTGAGCAACCCCGTCTCCGGCCAGGAACACCTCGACCCGATGACCGGCAGCAGCAGCCGCGCGCACCAGGTGAATCACCGTTTGCACGGCCTCGGTGCGCGGTCCGGCAGTGAGCACGAAGAGAAAATTCAAGGCGGGATCCTAGCTAATACCAAGCGACCCGGGCGGCACCGAGTAGAAGCGGAGCTAAGCAGCGGCCGCCTAGTCGACCGGCCTTCCCAACCGAAAGAGGCCGGCCGGGTGTCTCCACCCGACCGGCCTCCCCGAAATCTGGACTTAAGGCTAGGCGCCGAACCCAGGCTCGCTGATGTGGGGATGGACCGGAGGCGGCCCGGAACCCGGAGTCTGGGGGTCGTAGGTGACGACGGAGACGTATTCCCTGACCTTCTCGGGCGGAAGTCGGAGCGAAACCGCCCAGTAGTAGATGATCAGGCTGAAGACGGCGATTATTCCGAGGTCCCAGTAGAAGGGGATGTGGTAGTTGTTGATGGTCTTGAAGGGCAGCGCGTAGGGCTCGTTGAACTGCCCCAGGTAGGAGATGATCGCCATCCCAATCAGGTACGGCCACAGCCACTGGGCTGAGTGCCAATCCAACTTGGGCTTGTTGGGGTTGTTGCCGAATGTCAGCGACGCCCAGAGGATGGCAAAGCCGAGGGCGATCAGACAGAACAGCTTCCAGTCGACGTTCCAGCCCGACCAGTAGATGATGAAGTTGGCTCCGATGAAGGCAATCGGCGCGATCACGGTTCCGCCTCCCAGCCGGAACGGCCGGTGCTGCTCCGGGAATGACAGGCGCAATGCCCCGAACGCGAGCGGTGCCCCCGCATACATCAGCACCGAGGCCGAGGTGATCAGGCCTACCATCGATTGCCAAGAAGGGAAGGGCGCCAAGAACGCGCACCCGGCGACGAAGGCTACGAGGATGCTGCCCCAGGGAACTCCTGTGGCCTGAGTCAGCCTCTCGAAGAAGGTGGGGATGTAGCCATTTCGGCTCAGCCCGTAGGAGATCCGGGAGGTGGCGGTCAGGTAGATCAGGCCCGTTCCCGAGGGGGAGATGATGGCGTCTATGTAGAGGATGGTGGCGAGCCAACCAAGGCCAACCCCTGTGGCCAAGCCAGCATAGGGGCCGGTTACGCTCGAGGGGAAGGTGATTGCCCCCCAACCGTGCGAGATGTCACCGTGACTCAGGGCCCCGATGAATACGAACTGCAAGGCCAGATAGACGATGATCCCGATGATCATGGCGCCAATCACGGCCCGTGGGATGTCCCGTTGCGGGTTTGAACTTTCGGCCCCAATTTGGACCGCCTGCTCGAACCCAAGCAGAGAGAACACCACGCCGCCGGCGGCAGTGGCATCCAGGACGCCCTTGAGCCCGAACGGTGCGAAGCCTCCTTCGGCCGTGAAGTTGGATCCGTGGAAACGAGCAATGAAGATCACGATCAGCGCGAAGACGGGAACGACAACCTTCCACCAAGTGGCGTAGGTGTTGACCAGTGACAGCAGCCTGATGCCCAGGAAGTTGATGAGAACGAAGATCGCCATCAAAACGACGCCCAGGGCAAGGCCTCCGCCGGTGAGTACGCCTTTATTTACACCGGTCTGCACGATCATCCAGTGCTCGTAGCTCGCGGCATAGGTCATCACCGCTTCGACTTCTATAGGTGCGACAGCCGCAGCCTGGAGCCAGGCGTACCAACCAAATGCGAAACCGGCGAGGCTCCCGTATGCGTAGTGGGGGAATCGAGTCGTGCCCCCTGCCACCGGGAACATTCCGCCCAGTTCGGCATGGACCAGCGCCAGGAGCATGACGATGGTGGAGCCGATGACCCAGGCGAAGATGGCCGCCGGGCCCGCGTATTCGGTGGCGTAGAGGGCGCCGAGAAGCCAGCCGGAACCGATGATGGATCCTTCCGAGGCCCACATCAGCCCCATCAGGCCGACATCGCGCCTCAGTCCGGGATCGCCTACCCCAGCGCCAGGCGCCGTGGTGACAGCAGCTGCCACATCCACCCCTCCATAGCCAATTGTGCCCGAGCGCCCACGTTGGGCGGGCCCGTTGATTCGCCGCGACTATACACCGCCCACGGGCGAAGTTGGAAGGGGCGGCCTGAACTCGCTCGACCTTACGTTCGGCGTCCCGTGCTAGTACGCGCAGACGGCCCCAGCCGCGCCCCGCCGGGAGAACGGCCCGCGATTCGAGGTAAGAGGCTCTTCTCCAACTCATCCGCTCGAGCGACGATGAAGATGAGGTCCTGGTCCACCGAAGTCCCTCGGCCCAGCAACCGGCCGAGCCGGTAGACCTCTTCTCGCTCGAGGTCAAGCTTGGCGAGGCAGGCTCGGGTTTGCCGGAAGGCCCGAAGCGAGCGGTCCAGGCGGTTTCGCCGGGACGGGGCTTCGAAGAGAACCTCCAACCTCTGTACTCGTAGTTGACGGATCACTTCGAAGGGAACCACCTCGGAACGGAACAAACCGTAGATCCGCAATCCATCCGGATCTACCTTCAAGTAGTGGCGCCCGGATCCGAGTTGAAGCAAGAGCGCAAGTACCAGCACGGCAGCGCCGAGGATCACAAACGGGATCTGAATCTGGTGGTGACCGAAGTAGTCGAGGGCAATGGCAACCATGACAACCACCACCGAGTAGTAGAGGACGAACCGGGTCCGGCGCCAGATGGCCACAAACGGCAAGAGGGGATACCGAGTCTCATCGTTCAAGGAGGTCGACTCGATCGGCTTGGCGGACGTCAAATGGACACCGCCTCGGCTGATGGATTGATCACGCCCCCACCCTACCGGGGGTGGTGCAGCAGGACAACGTTCCTCTGGAGTGGGAACTGAGGCAGCGGCTCACTGGCGGGCACCAGATCGAGCCGCCTTACCGAGGGGTTGGTGGGCGCTTTGGTGGAGGCACCGGAATCAACGGTCGACCATCAGAGCCAGCTGCTCGGGACCACCGGCCACCGCCTGTCGGAGTCGAAGGCGGAACGCCCTTTGGTGGAGGAAATACCAGATCCCTGCCAGCAACCAGACCACCAGGATGACCAGCACCAGTCCTGGCTTGCGCACGATCGTGTCGAGCAGGTCGGCCACCCAGAATCCGATCCAGCCCAAGACCAGCCACAGCAGCAAAGAGAGGGACAGACTTCGGGGCGGTGGGGCCAGGTAGTAATCGCCGCTCCCGTTGTTTCGGGCGGCAAGCAGGCGCTGGCCCTTCTGGCCGAAGTGTCGAAAAATCAGAGTGGCCGACTGGCCGTTGCGGATTGGGAAATCCGGCGGCAAGGCGGTGGCCGCCAACTTCTCGCCACTGTCCGCGTCCTTAACCCAGAACTCGCGGAGGTTGAGGACGGGCCCGCGGGGCGCCCCCATGGGACTCCTCTTCCTGGCCTGGCGCTCAGTGACACCGCCCACCGTCCCCGTGGCGGCGGCGAGATAGGTACGCGAGCCCAATACCGTGATTTGGATTACCTGCATCGACCGCTGGCACGATAGCAGTCTTGGAACGAGGCGTCGTCCTCAAGGCTCCGGCGCAGAAACGTCGGTATCGCGTCCCCACGGGTGAACCCGGCGATCACCAGTCGCAGACGTCAGGTGCGCTACCCTGCCCTTCGCAACTAGGCGCGCTGATGCAGCCGGGGTGGCGTAATGGTAGCCGCAGCGGTCTTAAAAACCGCAGTCCTAACGGACGTGTGGGTTCGACTCCCACCCCCGGCACGGCTATTCTGAGATCAAACGAGGTGGCCGACGCGGCCGTCTCCACACCCGGCGCGCTCCAGCCGGTGCTCCTACCGTGGATCGGCGGAGAGCTCCTGGAACGGTTCACTCAGCTACCGGTTTCTCCTCCGCCGGTTCGACCGAACCGCAAGTTTGGCTCGGCCAAACCCCACAGTCGCATGATCAAATAACGCGAAGGCAAGTAGCCCTACCGTCGCCGCGATCCAGGCCTTGGCGTTGGGTGTGCCTACTCGCCGCGCCAACCGGATCAAAGATAAATACTGCTGCACGTCTCTGTTGCGGAGGGGTCGGGCCGCGACCTCGCATAGTATGAAGTTCGCCTGCTCGGTCGCAGTCAACCACTCACCGCTCGCAAGTATCCAGATGATGCTAGCCTGCACCCCGCCCGGATGCCGCGAGGCTTGCCCTCGATGTTGCGTCTTGCGCATGAGCTGATCCTTGAGCTGGAAGATCACAGTATCCTCACGGGCCGTCGCGCGGATGAGCCAGTCCCAATCTTCGTGCTGACGAGCTGAGTCAAGAAAGGGAGTAGCGCCGGCAAGTGCGGAATCGAAGAGCAGCATGGACGAACCTAGCATGGCTCCTCCCGGAAAGACGCGACGTCGCCCGAACAAGTAGTCGCCCACGCGCTGCCCTGGCTGAATCACGTCGATCGGCTGGACTCTCTTCTTGATTCCGCGTTCGTCTTGTATCAAGGCCCGGCAGGCGATGATGGGGTGAATAACTCCCCGTGCGCGTGCGTCGCGGTATGCCGCGACTTGACGCTCCAGCTTGGTTGGCATCCACTCGTCGTCGTCGTCGAGGAGACTAACTAAATCGCTGTCCAGATGGCGGATACCTGCGTTACGTGCCTCGCTTACCCCCGACTTCGGGAGATCCGAGATGACTTGCAACCTAGAGTCGTCAGGAAGTGGGATATCCTTGACAAGCTCCAGAGGACCGTCCACCACGATAACAACTGAAGTTGGCGCGTACGTTTGGTCCAGGGCGCTCCTGACGGCGGCGGTGAGACTCCGGCGCCCTCGCGTCGGGATGACGACTCCCACCGAAGCGGTACGGTCGGACTGCTGACTGTGTGGCGACCAGGCGCTCACCAGGAGACCATGTGCGGGTCGGGCTGTCCTATGGCAGCGAATCCTACGCCTCGCGGCTGCCGGAGATAGGTGGCCGGCGGACTGCGGCGCGGTACACGGTCGGGCCGAAAAGGACGGCCTCGATGCACAGCCCGGCGAGCCAGCCTAAGGCCATCCCGGTCAGACCACCGTGCCAGCCACCAAGGCTGGCAAGCGCCACCTCGAGGATGGTGCCAACGGTGGACAACCGGGCCGCTCGGCCCATTCGGCCTCTAACACGGGAGACGACAACATAGTGTGCCTTGACGGCGCTGGGCGCAATGTTGAGGGCAAGTATCCACATTGCAGTTCGAGCCGTGAGATCAGCCGAACTGAACAGCGACAACGCGAAGCCGGAGATAACATAGAACACAGGGGCAGCGACGATGGCCACCAGGGCGCTTATGGCAAGCGTGAATCTCACGTTGTCGCGCAGCGCCTCTTCATCGCCGGCGGCAAGGGCAAACAGAACCGTGGTGAGAAGTGACGGAATAATGGCTACGAAGCCCACCATCAGCATTGCCGCGTAGAAGGCGGCCGTAAGCCTGGCCCCGACAATCACCGCCGCGATCGCCGGGATGGCTAGCCTTGGAGCCTGAATTGAGACGTTCAGCCAGTGATGACGAAGAGCGAGCATTGCATGGCTGCGGATGAGCGATAGCTCAATCGCTAGATGCCTGCCCGGAACTATGACCAGGCCGCGCACAAACCAGAACGAGAGCAGCGTCGCCAAGACCCACGCTCCGAGTAGCTGCATACCGTTGCTGTGGACGAGCAGGACCACGCTCAGTGGAATCATGGCGAGCTTCGCTGCGGAGGCGAACGTGTTTCGGGTGACCTGCCAGGATGCTCGACGCGCTGCAACGCAGGCGTCATCGACTACCAGGGACAGGGTGGTAGCAGCCACCCCAACCACAAAGATGGGCACTGCCCATGTTGTGGCGAATATCGCCGCATAGGCGTCCGACGTGGATTTCAAGACCAGTGCGGAAACCACGCCACCAAAGGCACCCACAGCGACGGCCACCAGACCCGCCGTCGCCACCAGGGTAGGAGTCCGGATGGGGTGGGCGCTGACCTCGCTAATTATCAGAGTGTTGAGTCCTAGCACACACACCACCGCCAAGAGCTGCATGGCGGAGACGACGGCGGACGCGTCACCCACTTGGACGGGCGGCAGCAGGTGGGCCGCAATCGACCAGAACGCGAAACCCAGTGCGCTGGTAACGACCGTGGTCACGTACAGGCTAGCCGAGCTGCGGGCTACAAACCGAATTGAGTCCGATAACCGAGGGATTGAGGTAATCCGCGTCACCATGTCAATTAGTGCCAGCCCGCTACGGGCGCCTGGAGCGGCACCGACGAGCAGGACAAGGAGCCGCCAATCACGGCTTGGGCCTGGCTCTGTGCCTTACGACTCCCATCAATCTGCGCCTCGGCCAATTCGGAGCACATTCTGCTCCCGCCCGGATGGAGGGCGTGCCTGTGCGATACCCCGGTCGGCATCTACCGGTCGCGGCGCGACTGCCAGCGCCGGGCACTCGGCGGCATGGACGATGACCCGGCAATGGCCACGGACGGGTCCTGGTGAGACGATCATCTGGTGACCACGCGGGTAGGAGGACTAGGCATGTTGGCTCTCGCGGGTGTGCTCGCCGCCAGCCTCAGGCTTGGCTGGACTGACGTAGGGCCATGATCCTAACGGCCTTCGGGGCCACAGTCGTCACTTTCATGGTGATCATGTATGCCCTCGAGCGACGGCATCCCTGGTTCGTTCTGGCCTTTGCCGGGGGGTGCCTACTCTCGAGTGCCTATGGATTCATGGCCGGGGCATGGCCATTTGGATTCGTCGAGGTCGTATGGGCCGGGGTAGCGGTGCGCCGATACCTCTTGGACCGTGCATCCGGGGGCGGAGCGTCGCGGCCGGACGCTACCGCGGGCTCGGGTCGACCCGTGACGCCGCTGTAGTCCAGACCGAAACGTGGCTTCTACTGTGACTGGTGAAGGGACTCCGGGTCCAGTTGCTCCAGCGCTGCTGCAACGTCATACCCGCTAGCCGTGCCATCAGATCCAATTCGGACGGCCATACGTAGCGAAAAGGGGCCGACTGAAACTCTAGCCTCCCGTCGATGACTCGGTAGTGGTGAGAGAAGGCGATTTGCGTCGCCACGTCGTACTCTTCGAAACCGAGGTGGGTCGGGGTGACGGTAAAAGCATGGATGGTCTCTCCGGGCGGGAGTCGTTGAAGCTCGGGGATCATAACGTTGATGACGAAGTAGCCGCCCGGATCGAGCTGTGAAGCGACATTTTGGAAGCAGGCAACCTGGTCATTCTGCGTGGTCAGGTTCATGATCGTGTTGCACAAGAGGTAGGCGAGTCGACAGGTCCCTGCGAGCCTGGTGGTCGCCATGTCGCCGATGGTCACCTCAATTCTGTCCGCGCCTGGCTTATCGCGCAGACGTGCGACCATTGCCGGCGACAGGTCGATCCCGTTCACACGAACGCCACGTCGGCTGAGCGGCAGCGCGACGCGGCCGGTGCCGATTCCGAGCTCAAGGGCCGCGCCGTCTCCGGCGAGATCGGCAAGGAAACTCACAACCGGCTCGACCGCCTCCGGAGTGGACTGGTCGGCAAGGTCCTCGTCGTAGCGTTCGGCCACCCGCTCGTCGAAGTAGTCCTTTAGCATGGGCGCACTATGCCAGCTGGTGGTCTTGCTGGGATGCCTGGGCTTGCCTCCATTGCTGGCACGAGACTGGTTTTGGTCAAGGCAGTTGCTCCGTTCGCTCGGCGCCGCCCCGCCAGCGCATCCCCGTGACAGAGGTGGCGCCTGAGTGACCGCCGAGCAAACATTTCACTTGGTCGCGGACGTCAGCAGCAACGCTCCCAGCCAGCTTCGGACAGCATTGGAGACATTTGTGCGCGGGTCGGTGGTCGCGCTGGATCACGGCTACCACGTCGAGGGCACGGTTGTGGGTGCGAGCGCCCGCGAATTGAATCGGCAATTGCTCACGGCTCTGCGCAAAGTGGAACGCCGCACTCGTCTGCGATCCTCCTGGACCGCCGATGGTGTGACCGAGCGGTTCTTCGACTATGTTCCCAAGGGGTCGCGTCCGGCGCAATAAGGTCCGCGGTCGGACTGTCCCCAGGTGCGAGCTACCACCTCCGGAAGCGAGGCTACTTACAACCGTCACCGCAAGGCTGGGCGTCAGGCCGACCCCACCGCTTTAGCTCCAGCCCTCCTAAACTTCACCCAGGGGTCACCGCTAGGTGACGATCAGAGGAGGGAAGAGCATGGCCGAGCACCCGAACACTGCTCGCATCCGGGATGGGTACGCCGCGTTCTCCAGGGGAGATCTCACGGCGCTCAACGAGTTCTTCGCCGAAGACATCGTGTGGCACGTCGAAGGGCGCAACCAGTTTGCGCGCGATTACCACGGTCGGGATGAGGTCTATCAACTCTTTGGCAAGATGGCCGAAGCCTCGGGAGGAACCTTCGCCATTGACTTGCACGCAGCCCTGGCCGACGACGAGCACGGCCTCGCGATGGTGGTCACCCATGCGAGTCGGGACGGCAAGAGTTTCGCGATTAAGGAGGTTCACGCCTTCCATCTCCGCGAAGGCAGGGTGACGGAGTTCTGGAACGCATCCACCGACCAATACGCCGGAGACGAGCTCTTCGGATGACGCCGGCGGCGGCCCTTTAGGCCTAGCGGCTCGGCCGGTCCGACCGGCTCGCGATGGCTGTGAGCCGGGAGAGATCCGCGCTCCAGGCAAATAGACTCTGCCCCAGATGCCCAGATCCGCCACCTCAACTTCCGACTACGGGCGCAGCCAGGCGGCATTGGAGCTCCCCCACCCGCCGCCGGCTGCCGCCGGGATCCTGGTGGCGTCGCTGTTGGCGAGCCAGCTGCTCCAAGAGCGCGAGCGGCTGGCGATCGCCTTGTTGGAGGTACTCAACGAGAGCTTCGACCTGCCCCCGGTCCGGCTAGTGATCGCCGACCGAGCTCAGACGCATGCCACGGACCAGCGAGGAAGGCTGGCCCAGAAGACCTACGGTTACTACCGCTGCCACATCCCGGGACGGGGGGCAGTCCCGGAGCGCTGCGCGATCAGGATCTACCACCGCACTGCCATTCGCCAGCAGGTGCTGGCTCCTGGAGCCTTCGTCAACACCCTGCTTCACGAGTGGACACACCACTTCGATTTTGCGGCCCTGGGACTGTCGCGCTCACCCCACACCACCGGTTTCTTCACCCGCCTCCGTTGGCTCGCAATCTCGTTGGATGCCGCCAGGGTGCTGCCCCCGCCGCCAGAACCGGGCTGAACGACCGTAGGCAGGCGGCGGTAACATCGAGCCGTGCCCAGCTCGCAGCAAACCACGACTCGGCAGCGCTCGGGCCGCTTCTGGCACCCTCGCACCCTGGTCCTCGCGCTGGCGCTGGTGGCTCTGGCGTTGCTAGTCTCCGCTTGCGGCACCGGACCCATCCCTGGCCAACCGGCGGGCCAGGCCACTTCTTCCAGCTCCAGTTCTACCCCCACCGGATGTACCAGCGCCGACGCCCAGTCCGCAGTCACCATCGATGCCACCAATAGCCTGAAATTCGTGCCCGCCACCGCCTGCCTCAAAGCAGGCGGCACGGTGACCTGGAAGAGCACCAGCGACATCACCCACACCACAACCGATGAGCCCAGCCTGGCCGCGGTGGCGTCAGACTCTGCACTGCCCAAGGGGGCAGCCGGCTGGAACCACGTGCTGGCGGCGGGATCCAGCTTCTCACTGAAGCTGACCGTGGCTGGCACCTACAAGTATTTCTGCATCCCCCACGAAACGCTGGGGATGGTGGCGTCGATCACGGTGGTCGGCTAAGGTAGACCCGGGGCCGGTCCTGGCCCAGATCAGGAGTTGAGCATGCGCTTCGCCAGCCGGATGCAACGCCTCGGTACCGAGAGCGCGTTCGAGGTGCTCGCCCATGCCCGCCGCCTCGAGAGCAAGGGCCGCTCGGTGATCCACCTCGAGATCGGCGAGCCAGACTTCGCTACTCCCGACAACATCATCGAGGCCGCTTATCAGGCGATGAAGCACGGCGCCACCCACTACACACCGGCCGCTGGTATCCCCCAGGTCCGGGAGGCGATCGCCGCCGAGATGCATCGCCGCGGCGACGTGGAGGTCGGCGCCGACCAGGTGGTGGTGGTGCCCGGCTCCAAGAACATTCTTCTCTTCGCCCTGCTGGCGCTGATCGAGCCCGGAGACGAGATCCTCCTTCCCGATCCCGGGTATCCCGTGTACCAGTCCCTGACCGACTTTGTGGACGCGGTGGCGGTGCCGGTCGCGATCAGGCAGGAGCAGGACTTCCGAATGGATCTCGATGAGGTGGCCGGCAAGATCACCTCCAAGACCAAGATGATCATCATCAACTCGCCGCAGAACCCCACTGGAGGCGTTCTCACCGAGGGCGATCTAGACCGGCTGGCGGAGCTGGCGCTGCGTCACGACCTCTGGATCGTCAGCGACGAGATCTACTCCGAGATCTGCTTCGGCGAGTTGCCCAAGCCAATCTGGTCGCGTCCGGGCCTGAGCGAGCGCACCATCGTCATGGACGGACTGTCCAAGACCTACGCCATGTGCGGCTGGCGCCTAGGCTACGGCGTCATGCCCAAGGAACTGGCCGAGCGCATGGCCACGCTCCTGATCAACACCAGCAGCTGCGCTGCCGCCTTCACCCAGGTGGCCGCCATCGAGGCCCTGGAAGCGCCGGAGTCCCAGCTCGCAGTCGAGAAAATGGTTGCCGCGTTCAAGAGCCGCCGCGACGTGATCGTCGCTGGCCTCAACGCCATCCCCGGGATCCGCTGCCATCTGCCTCTGGCATCCTTCTACGCGTTCCCCAACGTGAGCGGGACAGGCATGTCCAGCCGCGAGCTGGCCGCCAGATTGCTCGAGGAGGCCGGCGTTGCCTGCGTTGCCGGCGACACCTTTGGCGAGATGGGCAGGGGCCACCTGCGCTTCGCCTACACCGTCTCCGAAGATCAGATCCGTCAGGCGCTGGAGCGCATCGGCGCCTTCGTCCGCGACGCCTCCCCGGCCGCGGTCGGCTCCAACTAGGTCCGTGCCCGGAGCCAGCGGTTCGCCCCAGCCCCTGGTACTGGTGCCCACCCAGGCGACGCTGCGGGCCGAGTCCGAAGGGGGAGCCCGCCAGGTTCAAGCACTGAACCGGGCCTACGTGGCAGCCCTGCAGTCCGTGGGCCTGACCCCGGTGCTGCTGCCGACCCGCAGCTCCATCCCCGCCGACCTGTCTTTCGTCAGCGGACTCCTGCTGCCCGGGGGCCCGGACGTCGATCCACTGCGCTACGGCCAGGACCTGGATCCCAGCACCGAGCCAGATACCGAGAGTGACCAGATCGAGTTCGCGCTGGCCGAGTGGGCCCTCGATACGGGTGTCCCCCTGCTCGCCATCTGCCGGGGCATACAGGTTCTAAACGTCGCCATGGGAGGGAGCCTGTTCCAGGACCTACCCGAGCACTCGCCCAGGCCGGATCCCGATCAGCCACGAATTCGCGATGAGCGGGCCCACACCCTTCGCATCGACCCAGCGTCCCGTTTCCGCAGGATCGTCGGCGCTGACGAGATCGAGGTCAACAGCCTGCACCACCAAGGCATAGACCGGCTGGCCTCCGGACTGGTGGCCAGCGCCTGGGCGCCCGACGGACTCATCGAGGGGGTAGAGGTCTCTGGCGGTCCCTTCGTGATCGGAATCCAGTACCACCCCGAGGAGTTGATCCCCCAAGACCCGGCGGCCATGGCGATCTTCCAGGCGTTCGCCGAGGCTGTTCGGGACCTCAATTCTGGCCAAGGCGACTCCAAGACCAATCCGATGCTGGCGGCGTCCGCCTCCAGCTGACGGTCAGCCGGCTAGGACAGGCTCGGTCTCGAGCTCGGGGATTCCCTCCGGGAGTGGCTCCCCGGCAGCGATAAGGCGGGCATCCTCGTCGGCGATCTTGTTGAGCTCGGCCACCAGGGCCCCCACCAACTCCGCCTCAGGCATGGTGGCGACCACCCTGCCCTTGCGGTAGAGGATGCCCTTCTGCTGGCCGCCGGCGATGCCGATGTCGGCGTGCATTCCCTCTCCGGGCCCGTTGACCACACAGCCCATCACCGAGACGTTGATGGGGCGTTTGACGCGCTTCAGGGCCTCCTCGACCGTCGCCACCATCGGGACCATGTTGATCTCCAAGCGCCCGCAGGTGGGACAGGCGATCAAGTTGGGTCCGGTGGGCTTCTCCTGGAGGTTGGCGAGGATCTGCCGCGCCACCCGCACCTCCTCTTCCGGTTCGTCGACCAGGGAGACCCGGATGGTGTCGCCGATGCCTTCTGCTAGGAGGATGCCGATCCCCATGGCGCTCTTGATCGAGCCGGTCTTGGTGGGGCCGGACTCGGTCAGCCCCAGGTGCAGCGGGTAGCGGTTGTCGAGGCTGGCGAAGAGGCGGTTGGCGGCGATGTTGGTGAGGACGTCGCTGGCCTTCAGGCTCACCTTGATGTCCTGGAATCCCAGCTCTTCGAGGATCCGGATGTGACCCAGGGCGGCGTCGACCATGCGCTGGGCAACGTCGGGGATCCCGCCCTCGCCCCTACCCCGCTCCAGCTTCTTGCGATCCGGCAGGCTGCCCGCGTTGACCCCGATCCGAATCGGCACGCCGAGCGCCTGGCAGCGCCTGGCGATCTCGGAGATCTTCTCCGGCTGGCGGATATTACCCGGATTGAGCCGCAGGCATTGGATGCCGGCGTCGAGTGCCATCAGCGCCAGGGGAGCGTCGTAGTGGATGTCGGCCACGATCGGCAGCCGGCTGCCTTTGACGATCTCGCGCAGGGCCTCCCCCGCCTCCTTGGTGTCGCAGGTCACCCGGATGATGTCGGCGCCAGCGTCGGCGGCCCGGCTGATCTGCTCCAGGGTGCCCTTGACGTCCTCGGTCGGGGTCTTGGTCATGGTCTGGACGCTGATCGGGGCGGCCCCCCCGATCACCACGTTGCCGACTTTGATCGGCCGGGTCTTGCGGCGCTTGATCATCGGGACAAGTTGGTGAGATCGCCGTAGGTGACGTAGATGAAGAGCATCGCTATCAAGGCTAACCCAACCGCGTGAACGGCGGCCTCGACCCGCGGGTTGATGCGCCGGCGCCGGACCATCTCGAGGAGAACGAAGAAAAGCCGGCCGCCGTCCAGGAACGGAATCGGCAGCAGATTGAAGAGGCCGAGATTGACGGAGATCAGCGCCATCAATGTGAGGTAAGTGGTGACCCCGATCTGGGTCGCCACCGAGGTCTCCTCGGCGATGCCCACCGGGCCGGATAGGCGCAGGTTGGAGGCGTGGTGGGGGCTGATCAGCTTCCAGAGGTTGACGAAGGTGGAACCGATTTGGCTGGGCACGGTGTAGAAGCCGGTCGCCAGGGCCGGGAGGATGGGCATCGGAGGTCCGCCCAGGGTGGGCACCAAGAGATTCCCCTGCGATGCGATGTATCCAACCAGCCAGGTGACCTGGAGCTTGCTCCGGGGAACCGAGACGGTCACGATCCGGCCGGAACCGCTCCGGTACGAGACCTGCAAGGGGCCGTCCCCGCTGAACGATTTGGCCATGGAGCTGGGCAGCAGGTGGGGCGGAGCTGCGCCGTTGATGGCCGTGATCCGCGCTTCCAGAGGGATCTTGGGAGTGGCGTGCAGGCCCACCCAGTGCAGCTGGGGATCAACCACCACCTTGTGGGTGGCGCCCCCGTTCCAGGGCTTGAGCGTGACCGTGAGCGGCTGGCCGCGGTCGGCCTGGATCTCAGAGCGCATGCTGGTCAGTCCCTGGGTCTGGTGACTGGCGACGGCAACCACCTGCCAGTTGCCTTTGACCCCGGCGGCGGCGAGAGCTCCGCCTGACTCGATCTGGGGCGCGGGACCTCCCACCACCGCCACCGCGGTGAAGATGGCCGCGGCCAGCAGCATGTTCATGAGGCCGCCGGCCGCCAGGGTGATCGCCTTGCGCGGGTTGCTGGCCTTTATGAAGCCGCGCTCGCCCCCGTCATTGGGAGGCGTCTCCAGCCCAGTCATGCCCGCCAGGCGGACGTATCCACCCAAGGGAAGCAGCCTCAGCGAGTACCTGGTCTCGCCGTAGACCCGGCTCAAAAGCCGGGGGCCGAATCCGATCGAGTATTCCTGGACCATGATCCCCGCTCGCTTGGCCACCACGAAATGGCCCAGCTCGTGGAGGGCGATCACCACCAGCAGCATCAGGATGATGCCGCCGATGCTCTGCCAGGTGAAGGCGAAGCCGTCCATCTAGACCGGGACAACCCCTGAGGTGGACAGCGACCCCTGGCTCACCAGCTGGGTGGCCTGCTCCCGGGCCCAGCCATCGGCGGCAAGCAGCTCTTCCAGGCCCACCTGGTCGGGTGGCTGGAAGGATCTGGTCACCTTTGCCACCAGGCGGGCGATCTCGGTGAAGGCGACTTGGCCTTGGAGGAACGCGGCCACCGCGATCTCGTTGGCGGCATTCATGACCGCCGGGGCCGCGCCACCGCGCAGCCCCGCCTCGCGAACCACCGCCAGCGCCGGGAAGCGCGCTGGGTCCACCGCCTCGAAGTCCAGCCGTCCCACCTGCTCCAGCTGCAGCGGCTCTACCACGCCCGGCAGCCGGCGACCGTCGCCCATAGCCAGCGCTATCGGAGCCCGCATGTCAGCCACTCCCAGCTGGGCGATCATGGTCCCGTCGCAGAACTCGACCGCCGAGTGAATGGTGCTCTGGGGGTGGATCAGGACATCTATCCGCTCGTAGGGAATGTCGAAGAGGAAGTGGGCCTCGATCACCTCCAGACCCTTGTTGATCATGGTCGCGGTGTCGACCGTGACCTTGGGGCCCATCCGCCAGTTGGGATGAGCCAGCGCCTGGGCGGGAGTGACCGCCTCGAGGTCAGGAAGGGGGGTGGAGCGCAGGGCACCGCCGCTGGCGGTCAGGATCAGGCGCCGCACTGATTCGGAGCGCTCGCCGCGCAGGCACTGCCAGATGGCACTGTGCTCGCTGTCCACGGGAACGATGCGGGCTCCATGCTCGCGGGCGGTCTGGGTGACCAGCTCACCGGCCATGACCAGTACTTCCTTGGCCGCGAGCGCCACCAGGCGTCCGGCCTCGCAGGCGGCCAGGGTGGGCAGTAAGGCGCCCGCCCCTCCACCTCCGACCAGGACCACGTCCACGTCTGACGAGCGGGCCAGCTCGCAAGCCGCTTCAACACCGACGAAGGTCGTGGACGGCACCTCGCGATCCGGAGCGATCAGCACCGCCCTGGTGCCTGGGAAAGGACGCAGGGCCTCCTCCAGGGCGTCGGCCCTACTGCCCGCCACCGCCGCCACCAGCTCAAACTGGTCGGGAAAGCGTCGGATCACATCCAGCGCTTGAGCCCCGATCGACCCGGTGGCCCCGATCACCGCTACCCGCGTTGGCATCGATCGAGCCTCCGATGTGGTCCCGGGGCATCCTTGACGAGTCGGAGCGCCCGGCGGTGAGGGTGGTCAGAGAGCGTGCGCAACCCCCAAGAGCGAGTATACGACCGCCCCCACGAAGATCAGGCTGTCCATCCGGTCGAGCACGCCGCCATGTCCGGGAAGTAGGCGCCCGGAATCCTTCACCCCCACTTCCCGCTTCAGCTGGGACTCGACCAGGTCGCCGACCACGGCGGCGACTGCCGCCAGAAAGCCAATCAGAAACGCCAAGGGATGGCCGACCTTGGGCAGTGCCAGAGGTAGGAGCAAACCCACCAGCAGGGTGGGGGCGATCAAGGCGGCCACCGCGCCCTCCCAGGTCTTGCTCGGGCTGATCCTGGGGAGGAAGGGGTGGCGCCCGAAGCGCGATCCCACCAGGTAGGCAAGGGTGTCGCCGACCACTGACACCCCCACCGTCAGCAGCATCACCTCGACCGCCCGCGGCCGGTTGGCGATGCCGTGGTAGAGCAGCAGCAGAAAGCCGGGGCAATAACCGAGCCAGGCGGCTCCGGCCAAGGCCAGGGCCCAGCGCAGAAACGGCTTCGACTGAGGGGAGAACCGCAGTGAGAGGGCCAGGCCCGCAAGCGCCGCCACCGCCAGGACCGCGCCGGCCTCAGGGAGCTGGGGGTAGGCGTAACGGAAGAGCCAGGCCGCAGCCAGCCCGCAGAGGACCACCAAGTCCACCTCGATTCCGGCCCCGCGCCAGAGCCTCCAGTACTCCCGAAGCGCCAGGGCTACCACCAGCGCCACGAAGCCGTCGACGAACAGGTCCCCGAGCCAGAGCGCCGCCAGGAAAAGACCAAACAGCGCCACGCCGCTGGCGGTCCGGACCGCCAGCTTCAAGACCGTTCCAGCACACCACCGAAGCGGCGGACCCGAGCGGAGTACTCCGCCAGCGCCGCTGCCAGATCGGCAGCGTCGAAGTCCGGCCAGAGGGTCTGGGTGACGTAGAGCTCGGCGTAGGCTGCCTGCCAGATCAGAAAGTTGCTGGTGCGCATCTCGCCGGCGGTACGGATGATGAGGTCGGGATCGGGCAGCCCGGCGGTGTACAAGGCGCCAGCCAGGTCGGCCTCCTCGATCTGTGACATGTCGGTGCCGGCAGCCGCCAGTGCGTGCACGCCATCAACGATCTCGGCGCGGCCCCCGTAGTTGATCGCGACGCTCAGAACCCCAGTCTGGTTGTCCGCAGTGACCCTCTCGGCATCCTCGATCAGCCGCTGCAGCCGGGGCGACAGCTGCTGCCGGCGTCCGATCACGCGGATGCGCACCCCATTACGGTGGAGCTCGTCAACCTCCGCCTGGAGGGTCTGTTCGAAGAGCCGCATCAGAGTGGCTACCTCCTGACGGGGGCGGGACCAGTTCTCGGTGGAGAACGCGTAAAGAGTGAGGCAGTGAACGCCGGCCGCATCTGCCGCCTCCATAACCCGCCTGATCGCCTGGATACCAGCTTTATGGCCGGCGCCACGCCTTAGGCCGCGTTGACGAGCCCAGCGACCGTTGCCGTCCATGATGATCCCGATGTGCCGAGGCAGAGGGGAAGTGGCCTTAGCCATGCTCGCGGTCTCCGCGAGAGATCACACCTCGAGTAACTCGGCTTCCTTTCGCCGCGCCACCTCCTCGATCTCCTCGGTGAACCTGTCGGTCACCTTCTGCAACTGAGCCTGGGCCCGTTGCGCCTCGTCCATCGAGAGCTCCTTGTCGTGCTCCAGTCGGCGCAGCTGCTCGAGGTCGTCCCGGCGGATGTTGCGAACCGCCACCCGGGCCTCCTCGGCCCGGTGCTTGACCATGTGCACGAACTCCCGCCTGCGCTCCTCGTTGAGAGGCGGTACCGCGAGCCTGATCACCTGGCCATCGTTGCCCGGGTTGAGGCCGAGGTCGCTGCGCTGCAGTGCTCTCTCGATGGCGGCGATGTTGTTGCGGTCCCAGGGCTGAATCAAGATCAGATGGGCTTCGGGAGCAGAGATGCTGGCCACCTGGTTTAGCGGCATGTGGCTGCCGTAAACCTCGACTTGGAGGTGCTCGATCAGTGCTGGGCTGGCGCGACCGGTTCGGATCGAAGCCAGCTCGCGTTGGAGAGCATCCAAGCTCTTGGCCATCCGCTGCTGGGTCTCACGGAGGAGGTCGTCGCTCAAGGAGCGGGGGCCTTGTCGATCACCAGGGACCCCACCTCCTCCCCTCGAACAGCGCGCGCGATGTTTCCCGGGGTGAAGAGGTCGAGCACCAGGAGCGGCAGCCGATTGTCCATGCAGAGGGTGATGGCGGTGTTGTCCATCACCTGGAGACCAAGGTTGAGCACCTGCATGTAGGTGAGGGTGGGAATGCGCTTCGCCCCCGGATCGGTCTTGGGATCAGCGCTGTAGATGCCGTCCACTCTGGTCGCCTTGATCAGCAGGTCGGCCCCAATCTCGGCAGCGCGGAGCGCCGCCGGGGTGTCGGTGGTGAAGAAGGGATTGCCAGACCCGGCGCAGAAGACCACCACCCGACCCTTCTCCAGATGACGGATGGCCCGGCCGCGGATGTAGGGCTCGGCCACCTGGTGCATCTCGATCGCGGTCATCACTCGGGTGGGCATGCCATGCCCTTCGAGCGCATCCCGAAGGGCCAGCGAGTTGATGACCGTGCCCAGCATCCCCATCAGGTCCGCCGTGACCCGGTTCATTCCCCGTTGGGCTCCGGCCAGGCCCCGGAAGATGTTGCCTCCCCCCATCATCACCGCGATCTCCGCCCCCGCCGCGTGGGCGCCCTTGAGCTCGCGAGCCACCACGTCCAGGACATCGGGATCGATCCCGAACTCGCCGTCACCAACCAACGCCTCGCCGCTGATCTTGACCACGACCCGGCGATATCGAGGCTGCGCGCCGGCTTCGGTTCCCACCGCCGTCCCGGTCAGCTCGGTCACCGGCTCAAGAGTCATCCGCGAGACCCTCGCCGGACGTGCTCTCGCCCAGCTCGAATCGCACAAATCGCGAGACCGTGATGTTCTCCCTGGTGGCGGAGATCACCTCCTGAATGACCTCGCTGACCTTGCGGCCCTTGCTGCCCTCATCGCGGAGCCAGGATTGCTCGTAAAGGCAGAAGGCCTCGTAGAACTTGCGCAGCCGCCCATCGACGATCTGATCGAGCCGCTCCTCTGACTTGCCCTCGTTCAGTGCCTGCTCTCGGTAAATGGCCCGCTCGCGCGCCAGCTCTGGCTCCGGGACGTCCTCCCGACGGATCCACCTGGGCGACGTGCCCGCGATCTGCAGGGCGAGGTCGTGGACCAGGGCCTGGAACTGCTCGGTGCGAGCCACGAAGTCCGTCTCGCAGTTGACCTCCAGCAGCACTCCGATCCTGCCCCCGGGGTGGATGTAGGAGTCAACCAGCCCCTCGCTGGTCTGGCGTTGGGAGCGCTTCGCGGCCGACGCCAGACCCTTGGCACGAAGGATGTCGCGGGCGCGCTCGAAGTCGCCGTCGGCCTCTACTAGGGCTTCCTTGCAGTCCATGATGCCCGCGCCGGTCTGCTCTCGGAGCCGGCGGACCAAGTCGGCGGTGACGACCTGGCTCACTCCGAGCCCGCCTCTACCGCTACTGGCGCCTCCTCGGGCGCGGCCGCCGGAGACTCGTCCTCCACCTGGGGCGGTTCCGATTCGGCAGCCAACCTCGCCGCCTCTGCCTCGGCCTCCGCCTTCTCGGCCTGGATCCGAGCCTCCTCGGCCTGCGCCTGGCGTTCCACCTCGGCCTTCTGCGCTTGGACCAGCTCGATCTGGTGGTGTTCCTCGAGGCCGTCCATGATCGCGTCCATGATTCGGGTGACGATCAGCTTCACGCTGCGGATGGCGTCGTCGTTGCCGGGGATGACGTAGGAGATCTCCTCGGGATCGCAGTTGGTGTCGGTGATGGCGATGATGGGAATCTCCAGCTTGCGGGCCTCGGTGACGGCCAGCCGCTCCTTGTGGGGATCGACCACGAAGACCGCCGCCGGCAGCCGTTTCATGTTGGTGATCCCACCGAAGTTCCTCTCGAGGCGGTCCAGCTCGTCCTCGCGCCGCCTCTGCTCCTTCTTGCTGAGGCCGGCGAACGCTCCCCGGTCGCGCATCTCTACCAGCTCGGCCAGGCGCTTCAACTGGCGCTTGACCACCTCGAAGTTGGTGAGCATGCCACCCATCCAGCGGTTGACCACGTAGGGCTGGCCGCTGCGCTCGCACTGGCTCTGGATGGTGTCCTGGGCCTGCTTCTTGGTGCCGACGAAGAGGATCTGACCTCCCTGGGCTACCGTGTCCCGCGAGAACTGGCAGGCTTGGTCCAAAAGATCGACGGTCTGCGACACGTCGATGATGTGGATGCCGCCCTTGCTGGCGAAGATGTAGTGCCGCATCTTCGGATTCCACCGGCTGGTCTGATGTCCGAAGTGGACACCGTTCTGGAGCAGCTCGGTGAGCGTGGCTACAGGCATGCTCGCCTCCTATTCGTTACCGCTTCTGCCCGGCCTCACCCGCCTGCCGGCCCCGAGGGGATCCCCGCAGGCGTCAGCTGGGCATGTTTATTTGATCGCCGGCGTCATGTTATCCCAACTCGCGCCGGCGTCCGGTGGCCTGCTCGCGCGGAGCGGCTTCGGCTTAAGGATGGCGAACGCGCCAACACCGACAAAGAGCCCGCCATCTCTGGTTAGTCGTCGACGGGTCCCGGCAGCTTGGCTTCGCCAAGATTGGGGGAAGGCGCGTAGGGACGCAGATAGTCCCCGCGGAGACGGATGGGAGACATCACCTGCGCCTGCCTGGGACCGGGCTCCCCTCCAACTCGTGCCACCAAGCGTGCACCCACGCCGGCGAGGGCTTCGCCCACGCTCCTCACCCTGCCGCATGGCACCCCGGCTCGCTGACAGCGTTCGCTCCACTCCTCGGCACTGCGCGAGGAGAGTTTCTCCTCCAGGGCCGTGCGCAGGGCCGCCCGGTTGACGACCCGATCAGAGTTGGTGGCGAATCTAGGGTCATCCGGCAAGTCCGGAGCTCCTAGCAGCTCGGCCAGCGCGGCGAAGTGCCGGTCGCTGCCCACCGCCAGGACCAGATCTCCCTCGCCGGTTGGGTAAATACCGTAAGGGACCACGCTGGGGTGGTCGTTGCCGCGGCGCTGGGGCTCTTCGCCAGTGGCGAGCCACGAGGTCCCCTGGTTGACCAGCAACGCCAAAGCCGAATCGAAGATGGAGATGTCAACCTCCCGTCCCCGACTGGGCTGGTTGCGGGCGAAGAGTTCAGCCAAGATGCCGACGGCTGCGAACATTCCAGCCGCCACGTCCGCGACTGCCACCCCCGCCTTGGTGGGTGGACCATCGGGTTGTCCGGTGATGGCCATAAGCCCGCTGGCCGCCTGCAGGATCAGGTCATAGGCGGGCTGGTCGGACCCCTCTCCGAAGCCAGAGATTCGGCAGACGATGGCGTCAGGGTTGCGGTTTGCAAGCCATCGGTGGTCAATGCCAAGCCGTGCCGAGACCCGTGCGGTGTAGTTGTGAACCACCACATCTGCCTGGCTAACCAGACCTCCTAGGATGACGCGGTCCGACCCCTGCTTCAAATCGAGCACCACGCTGCGCTTGTTGCGGTTGGCGCTGGCAAAGTAGGTCGATGTCTCACCTGCGAAAGGCGGTCCCCATCGTCGAGACTCATCCCCGCCGGGGGGCTCGACCTTGAGCACGTCGGCTCCCAGGTCGGCCAGGAGCATGCCGCAATACGGGCCGGCCAGAATCCGCGCTAGCTCCAAGACTCGAACACCACTGAGCGGACGGCCCTCGACCCCGCCGCCCGGCGGCCAAGCGCCCTGATCTCCGATGCGCACCTCACCCCGGCTCATCCGCGCCACTCTAATCGGCCGTGCGCAGATGCACTATCACCGCGTTTTCCTAGGTGGTCTTCTCGGCCCAGATCTCCGCCACCGCCAGCCTTCTGAGCATGTCCCCGGCTTCGACGAGTGGCCGTAGGTGTTCCTCGAAGCGAGCTCTCTCGGCGGGAGGAAGGGCGCCAGCGATCGTCTCGCCATAGGTTGGGGCCAGCGGGTTGCCAGAGGTCGACAAGAAGGATGCCCAGGGCATGGGTGCTCGATGGGTCGCAACCTGTTCCTGCAATTCAAGGTGGATTTCGCGGAATCCAGCGCGCTCAGCCAGCAAGAGCAGGTCCTGTTCGTCGAAATCGAGCATTGGGTTTTCGTGGCCCTGGCAATCCTCACCGAAGGCCTTTACCTTGTCGGCCAAGTCTTGGACCGCGGCAACTTGGTAACCCAGAAATTCACCAGCCGGCTCGGGGTACATCAGTCGGTTGATGGGCTCGTGGAGTGAAATCCTGCCCTGCGCCCGCAGCACCCGAAAAAACTCTGCGAACGCTCGCGGCTTGTCGCGGACATAGATGAGCACCGACCGCGTTGTCACGACATCGACACTGCAGTCGGCGATTGGCGCCAGATCCTCAGCACTCGCGACCACGAACCGACAGCGTCCGGCGACACCCAGCTCCTGCGCATGGGCGCGCGCCGCTTCTAAGAGCTGGGCTGACACGTCACTGAAGATGACCTCTCCGGTGGGCCCGACCGGATCCAGCGCGGCGAAGGCGATCAGTCCCGTGCCCGCGCCCACATCGAGGACCACGTCACCCATCCGGATGTTCGCGTGCTCGATCACCCGATCGCGCACAGCGGCCAGTTCCTCAAGGATTGCCTGATGCCGCTCAGAATCACCTCCATGCCTACGCTGCAAAAGCCACTCGGCCCACTTGTCGTGCGCGGCTGCCTCAGAGCCCTCCCTGGTCACCGGTTCACAGTAACGAGAAAGCAGGGCACGACAACCGGTGCGTGAGCGCTCGGAGTTCGGCGCAGACACGCATCTAAACTGAGCTGCGTGCAGCGAACTGAAGGGCCCGGAGTTGCAGACGCTGCTGCCCGCTCGTCCATGCTTGCCACCTTCGACGCCCAGATGCGGGGACAGCCTTCGGGACGACTCCCCGAGGGTGCCCACGAAGAGCTGGAGGGGTCTATCTACCGGTCCTGGGGCTGGTCGCCACGGGGCTTCGTCCAGCACCGGGACCTGAGCCAGCTGGACGGCTCCCGCTTGGATGCTCTGATCCAACGCCAAATCGCATTCTTCCGCGAGCTCCAGCTGCCCTTCGAATGGAAGACCTATTCCCATGACCAAGACGCAGGCCTCACTGAAAGGCTCATGGCGGCGGGCTTCCAGCCTGAGGATCGAGAGAACCTGGTTATCGGGGTGGTCGCTGAACTGGACCGGGAGCCCCAGCTGCCCGCCGGCGTCATCTTCCGCCGGGTGCACTCGCATCGGGACACCGACCGGATGGCGGAGATGCTGTCAGCGGTCTGGGGCGAGGACCTCAGCTTCTTCGGCGACTTCCTATTTAAGGAAGCTGAAGCGAACCCAGAGGACGTCGTTCTCCTGGTCGCCGAGGCCGGTGGGCAGGTGGTCGCAACCGCTAGGGCCAATCTGTTCGCCGGGACCGATTTCGCCACGCTCTGGGCGGGATCGACCCGAGCGGAGTGGCGGGGCCGGGGGATCTACCGGGCCTCGGTGGCCTATCGGGCCCGGCTGGCGGCGGAGCGGGGCTTCAAGTACCTCCAGGTTGACGCCTCCGATGACAGTCGCCCGATTCTGGAGCGGCTCGGCTTCACCACAGTCAGCAGCACCACTCCGTACATCTGGTCCCCGCCAGGCTAGTCGCCCCTCCTGGACACCGGTCCGGCGCCCTACTCAGAGCACGTAGCGGCGGAGGTCCTCGTCGCGCACCAGATCGCCCAGCTTGGCCCGAACGAAGTCGCGATCGATGCTCACCTTCTGTCCCTGGTAATCGTGGGCGGCGAAGGAGATGTCCTGGAGCACCCGCTCCATGACCGTGAACAGGCGGCGAGCGCCGATGTTCTCGTCCCGCTCGTTTACCAGGTAGGCGTGGTGAGCGAGCTCCTCCACCCCCTCCTTGGTGAACTCGATCTCGACCCCCTCGGTCGCCAGCAGTGCCGAGTACTGCTGGGTCAAGGCGTTGCGCGGCTCGACCAGGATCTGGCAGAGGTCCGCCTCCACCAGGGGCTTGAGCTCGACCCGGATCGGGAACCTGCCCTGGAACTCGGGGATCAGGTCGGAGGGACGAGCCGAGGTGAACGCGCCGGCGGCGACGAAGAGGACATGGTCAGTGCGCACCTGCCCGTAGCGGGTGCTGACGGTGGAGCCCTCGATGATGGGCAAGAGGTCGCGCTGGACCCCGGCGCCGCTGACGTCTGGTCCATGGGCCTCGACGTACGGACCCGCGATCTTGTCCACCTCGTCGATGAACACGATCCCGTTCTCCTCGACCAGGTGGATGGAGTCGTCGTAGACACGGTCGACATCCACCAGCCGTTCGGTCTCCTCTTGCGTCAGGACATGCCGGGCGTCGGCAACCGTCATCCGCTTCACACGCTTGCGCGGAGGGGCCAGCTGGCTGAAGAAGTCCGATAGGGACCAGCCGATCTCCTCGTATCCGCTGCCTGAGAAGACCTCGACCGGCGGGGAGTACGCCTCCTCGACCTCGATCTCGATCTGGCGGTCGTCGAGCTTGCGGGCGGCCAACTTGCGTATCAGCTGGCGCCGCCGGGAGCGCTCTCTCTTCGCCGCCGCCAGCTGGTCAGCCCCGTCCGATGCCTCGGTGACGGCCGGCTCCTGGCCCTCGGTCGAGCCGTCGCCCTCCGGGGGCTCAGGCTGATCCGCCGCGATGAGGCGGTCCACGATCCGGGCCTCGGCTCGTTGCTTGGCCTCCCCCTCGACGTCGGCCACGCGCTGGCTCTGAACCTGGGTGATGGTCTGCTCCAGGAGGTCGCGGATGATCGACTCCACGTCGCGGCCGACGTAGCCCACCTCGGTGAACTTGGTTGCCTCGACCTTGATGAACGGAGAGTGGGTGAGCTGGGCCAGCCGCCTCGCGATCTCGGTCTTGCCCACCCCGGTCGGCCCGATCAAGAGGATGTTGCTGGGCACGATGTCCTGACGGCGCTCGGCTGGGACCTGCATGCGCCGGTAGCGGTTGCGGAGCGCGATCGCCATCGCTCGCTTGGCATCCGCCTGACCCACGATGTAGCGGTCCAGCGAGGCCACGATCTCCGCCGGTCTAAGCTCCGCTTCCAACTGGCTCCTCTTGTGGCGTGTCGGAGATGGTCTCGACCGAGATCTCGCTGTTGGTGTAGATGCAGATCGAGGCGGCGATCTCCAGGGCTCGGCGTGCCACCTCCGCGGCCGGCAGCTCGGTGTGCTGGATCAGCGCCCTCGCCGCAGCGTGAGCATAGGGTCCACCGCTGCCGATGGCGCCTATCCCATCGTCTGGTTCGATCACGTCACCGTCTCCACTGAGAAGCAGCATCTGGTTGTTGCCGGCCACCACCAGCATGGCGTCGAGGTGCCGGAGGTAGCGGTCGGTGCGCCACTCCTTGCCCAAAGCCACCGCCGCTCGCAGCAGGTTCCCCTGGTGCTGGTCGAGATGGCGCTCGAACTTGTCGAACAGGGTGAATGCGTCGGCTACCGAGCCGGCGAAGCCCACCACCACCTGATCGTGATGGATCCGCCGCACCTTCATCGCCCGCTGCTTCATGACCACGTCGCCCACGGTGACTTGACCATCGCCGGCTACCGCGATCTCCGCCCCCCGCCTGACGGCGAGGATGGTGGTGGCGCGCGGCTCCGAGCCGTGAGGAGGGGTCACAGGAGTTCAATTCTACCGCTGGGCCCGAGATTGCCCCGATCCCGAGGGCCTCCCTCGGGGCACCACACCTATGATTTTTCGATGTCTGATCCCTTGCCGGACCCGTCTGCCAATGGCGATGAGCGGACCACTCTCACGGGTTTCCTCGAGGACCAGCGCAGGGTGCTGGCCTGGAAGTGCCAAGGGCTCGACGAGGCCGAGCTCAAAAAGGCGTCGGTGCCCCCGTCCAACCTCACCCTGCTGGGGCTGGTGCGCCACATGGCCGAGGTGGAGCGTGCCTGGTTCCGCCGTCGCCTCTCAGCTCAGGACATCGACAGGATTTGGTGCACTGACGCGGAGCCCGATGCCGACTTTGAGAGGGTTGCCGATGCCGACGTCGCTCAAGCCTTCGCAGTCTGGGAGGAGGAGTGCAGGATCTCCCGGTCGATCCTGGAAGGGCTCCCTTCTCTGGATGTCACCTTCAGCGCGTGGATCCCGGCGGTCTCGGCCCGCTGGATGGTCAATCACATGATTGAGGAGTACTCGCGCCACAACGGTCATGCCGACCTGATCCGGGAGCGTCTGGACGGAGCGACTGGGGACTTCCCTCCCGAACCAGGCCCTTAGTCTCAGTCTTAACGCCACCATAAAAACTGCTACGGTGGCAGCCGTCGAACTGAGGGCAGCGCCCCTGGCGGTGGTCGCCGGTCGAGGCGGGTGAGGAGGAAGGGCATGGCACGAGGGACGAGTCCCATCACGCGAGTTTTGCGGCGCGGTCTTTGGCGAGTCGCGGGGCTCGGCGTGGCCGCCGGTCTGCTCCTGTTGGGACTGGGCTCAGCCACCCAGCCAGCCCAGGCCAGCACCGGGGGCACCGTCACCTATGCGGAGCAGCCGGGTGCCGCTCCCTCCTACATCTTTCCTCTGCAAGGACCGGACTACTTCAACTATCAGGACATCGGCCAGTTCTCCAACCTCCTCTATCTGCCCCTCTACAGCTTCGGCGACAAAGGTGAGCCGGTGCTCAACAAGTCACTCAGCCTGGCTGCCCCGCCGGTCCTCTCCGACAACAACACCGTCGCCACCATCAACCTCAAGCACTGGGTGTGGTCCAACGGTCAGCCGGTAGACGCGGCGGACGTCATCTTCTGGATGAACTTGCTCTCGGCCGCTACTGATCCCAACGCTCCGGTCGTGAGCTCCTCCAGCAGCGCACCAGGTCCGGCGTACGGCGGTGCTGTCCCCGGCGGGTTCCCCGAAAACGTGGTCAGCTACCAGGCCACCGGCACCTACACGGTCGTGTTCAAGATGAACGCCTCCTACAACGCCACCTGGTTGCTCTTCAATGAGTTGAGTCAGATCACTCCCATCCCCCAGGCAAGTTGGGACGAGCTGAGCGCTGCCGGACCGATCGGTGACTATGACGCGTCCGCTGAGGCCCGCACGTCCCTTCCGGGCGCGGCACCGCTCTCGTATGTGCCCAGCAATCCCGGTACCGCTACATCCGGTGCTCTGGGCGTGGCCCAGTTCCTCAACGTCCAGTCACAGACACTGAGCACCTACACGACCAATCCACTGTGGAAGGTGGTTGACGGTCCCTTCCGCCTGACCGGCTACACCACCGACGGGTTCGTCAAGATGGTGCCGAATCCCAGCTACTCGGGCTCGCCCAAGCCGAGCATCGCGGCCTTTGAGGAATTGCCGTTCACGAGTGAGGCGGCTGAATTCGACGCTTTGCGCAGCGGCTCCCTCACCATCGGTTACCTCCCGCCGGAGGACACCAGCCAGAAGGCGAGCTTGGAGCGTTCAGACCACTACAGCTACAGCCCCTGGAACATTGCTGGCATCAACTACATCGCCTACAACTTCACCAACCCGAAGACGGGTCCGATCCTGAGCCAGCTCTACTTCCGGCAGGCGCTGCAGTACCTGATCGACCAGCCCCAGTACATCAAGAAGTTCCTCGGCGACGTGGGCACGGTCGAGAACGGCCCGGTTCCGGCATACCCCACCAACAGTCCTTATCTGAGTCCTCTGCTGGCGCACGGCCAGATTTATCCCTTCGACCCGGCCAAGGCGGTGGCTCTGCTCAAGGCCCATGGCTGGACCGTCAAGCCGGGCGGTGCCAGCACCTGCACCAAGCCGGGATCCGGCAGTGGGGAATGCGGTGCGGGAGTGAAGCGAGGGCAGCAGGCCAGCTTCTCACTGCTCTACGGCAGTGGCTCGGCGGCACTGACCGGGATCGTGGACACCATGCAGTCGACGATGAAGCTCAAGTCCGGCATCGACCTCAACGTGCGCGCGGTGCCACTTTCGCAGGTGAGCGCGGTCACCTACAACGGTTGCACGCCGAGCACACCCTGCAACAACTGGGACCTCACCATCGCCAGCACCTATGCCAGCTGGACGTTCGAGCCTGACTACCTGCCCACCGGCGAGGAGCCCTTCGAGACGGGATCGGGCAGCAACCTGTCCGACTACTCCAACACGACCAACGACGCCAACATCCTCGCCACCAACACCGCGCCAACCCAGAGCGCCGAGATCCACGCGCTCTTCACCTACGAAAACTTTCTGGCGCGGCAGCTGCCGCGCGGCTGGATGCCGGACATCCCGGCTCAGTTGACCCTGTACAAGAGCGACCTCAAGGGACTGGTTCCCCAGAACCCGTTCCAGCAGTTGAACCCCCAGTTCTACGTGCTCAAGGGCTGAGCATCAGCGGGATTGGGGAGTCCGGGCAGGTGTTTCGCCTACGACCCAGCACCTGCCCGGGCCAACCCCTCCTGGTCCCGGACTCAGCCCCTCGGTTCGAACTGAGGCAGCAGCGCCCGATGGGCGGTTAGTCCCTCCTCCAGGATCGCCTCAGCGGAGGTCGCGCTGCGGACGAAGGGGTGTAGCAAAAGTGCCTGGAGCGCCACTTTTCGGTCACCGCTGGCGGCTGCCTCGGCGGCTAGACGCTCGTAGCTCTCGATCGCGGACGTCAGGCCACGAACGGATGGCGGCAGCGAGCCCATCGGCAGTGGTGTGGCGCCACGCGCGCCCACCAGGCAGGGGACTTCGACGATGGCGTCGTCGGGGAGATCATTGATGGCACCGCGGTTGACGGCGTTGGCGATGACCCGACGCTGCTCATCCCCGCTCAAAGCACAGATCACATCCACTGCCATCTGACCGTGCTGTCCCCGACCCCCACGCTCGGACGATGGATCGGGGACCTCCCGCTCGGCCTCGGCAGCGAAGTTGTCGTACAGCTCTGGCAGTCGGGCCATCAGATCCTCGGCTCTGGTGGTCGATTTTGGCTGCAACGACGCCAGGATCTCATCGTGAAAGAAGTAATAATGAAGGTAAGAGTTCGCCAACAGTCCAAAGGCCCGCCCCACCCAGGCGGTCTGCCTGATCACCTCGTCCTCCTCACGCTCGGGCACCACCTCCGCGATGCGCTCGCTGACCAGCTCACTGATGTCGATACCGTCGAGCCTGACCCGCTGCGCCCAGGTGGCGTGGTTGAGTCCCATCCAATCCACCTGCAGAGAACCCTCCGAAAGCCGCAACAGCCGGGTCCAGCGAGCGTCGTCAACATTGCTCTGGTCGCACATTCCGACGATTCGCCCGCTCCCGAAGCGCTCCACTGCGGCGGTCACGATGCTGGTCGGATTGGTGTAGTTCACGATCCAGGCCAGGGGAGCAACCTGGTCACGCAGCTCAGCCAGCTTGAGCAGAACCGGCACCGAGCGGCAGGCCATGAAGAATCCGCCCGGGCCCGCTGTCTCCTGACCGACGACGCCATGGCGCAGGGGGATGGCTTCATCCAGGTGTCGAGCTGAGTAGCCGCCGGGGCGGAAGGTGGTGAAGATGAAATCGGCACCGGTCAGCGCCTTCCGCAAGTCGGTTTCAGCGTGCACTCTGATGCTGACCCCGGCCGCCGCCATCATCCGCTGCCCTAAGCGCAGATTGATTGCCAGCCGTTGCGCCGAGACGGGGACATAGTCGTGGTCGCTAGCCTCGTCGTAAAGAACGACCTCGCAGTCATGAAGGTCAGCCGCACGCTGCAGCAGACCCCGAAAAACCCCGGGAACAAAGGCACTGCCGCCACCAATCACCACGATCCTCCTTGCGACATCGGCGGAGCGGGTGTCAGCCGTGGTCCCTGGGGGGGTGGTCATTGCCTACTAGCCTCCTATCGGTTTGGTTTCTGCCGCAATCTCCGCCAGAAATGTCCAGCTGCCCCTGCCGCTAGCCTTCCGAGCCTGCTCAAGGAAAGCTCGGATCTCGTCCCAGGTCGGGGCCGAGAGCGCGCCACCGCTACGCGTGACCGAGAGTCCAGAACAGAGCACGGCAAACCGAAGTCTTTGCTCCAGTGGCCATCGTCGGAGGGTGCTGTAGATGAACGCGGCGTCGAAAACGTCCCCGGCGCCGGTTGGATCGAGGGCGTCTATCTCCAAGCCAGGCTCATGCAGGATCGGGCCGCCCTTCTCGACGGCGAGCGCGCCGTCAGGCCCGCATTTCACCACGGCTACAGCCACCAACTTAGCGATGCAATCAAGAGCCTGACGCGCATTCGACGCCCGGGTGTACGCCATTGCCTCGACCGCGTTTGGTAGGAAAACGTCATGTGGCTGCAGGGTCTCGAGTACCGCTGTCGGCCAACTTCCACCGGTGTCCCAGCGCGTGTCGGCGAAGACCGGTATCCCCAGCGAACGCGCCCGTTCCAGCCAGCCAGCCGCGATCTCCGGAGCGATGTGGGTGAAACAGGCGCTGGTCTTGTCTGATAGTTCCCCGCCGACATCCAGCGAGACCGGAGGAACAGCACTGTGGGTCGCCAGACTCCTGTCGGTGGCATAGGCCAGCGAAACAGTTAGTGGAGTCGACCATCCGGTGATCCGGCGCGAGTGACTGAGTTCAACGCCCTCGTCGGCAAGGGACTTCCAGAGGAGATCTCCCCATACGTCGTCGGCAAAGAGAGCCGCAAGCTGGGCTTGGAGTCCCAGGCGTGATAGGGCCACCGCGACAGTCGCGACGCCGCCTGGGGAGACCGCCATTGCCGACGCGTACGCCTCGGTGCCCGGCGGGGGTGGGCCCTCGAGCCCGGTAAGGATGAGATCGAGAAACACCGTCCCTGACACAAACACGGCCGCAGGCCCTGACGAATGTCCGCGGCTGTCTAGGCTCAGCTGGGAGCCCCCAGGCGACCGTGCAGACGGATGAAGGCCTCCGCAAAAGCGAGTCCATGTGGCTGTCCGAGGTCAGCCATCTGGGCGCTGACCACATCGCTGGGATCTTCGCGGTACTGAGTCGCATGGCACCGGATCGCCTGAACCTTCTGCTCCCAGGTTGCGCTCACGTCCACGAAGTGATTGGGAGCCGCCGTGCCCATTACCCAAATGGAGCGGACGGTGTGCGGCTGCAAGCCTTGCTCGAGTAGGTCAGGAAAGTAGACGGGACTGTGCGCCGCCGGGTAGATGGCCTCGATCGCCGCCTTACCAGCGGCCAGGTGATCCGGGTGATTGCTGTCTAAGTCGGTGTAGTGGCGCACCGCGTTCTGGCAGATGACGACGTCGGGCCTGATCCGCCTTATCCAAGACACCAGCTCACGCTTGAGCGCGAGGTCGGCCACGAGCTCACCGTCCGGGTAGCCTAGAAACTCGACCCGCTCCACCCCCAGCACCGAGGCAGCTGCAGCTTGTTCGAGACGACGGGTGCGCCGGAGCTCCTCCGGGGCCATCACCCGCGGCAGCATGGCCATCACTCCGCGCGCGCCGTCGGTGCAGATGACATACGTGACCGCCACCCCGCGCCTCGTCCAGAGTGCGACCGTTCCCCCGCAGCCGAAATCGGCGTCGTCGGGATGCGCGGCTATGACCAGCGCAGTCGTGAACTCCGCGGGGAGACCGTCACTCATGAATTCCTCCCCAGCCTATGGGTCCGGCCCTCGTCAGCGCGAGCCGCTCGGGCTAGCTTGCCACCGGCTCTTTGACGCGACGCTTGGCGCGGGTTGCGGTCGGCTTACTCGCGACCGCTCCATCCTTTGCCGATACCGAGGTCTCACGCGGGGGCCGATACTTGCACCCCGGATAGCCTGAGCAGGAGACGAAGGGCCCGAACCGTCCCTGACGCTTCACTAGCGGCTTGCCGCACTCCGGGCAATCCTGGCCTACCTCCTCCGCCGGGGGACGGTTCGAGGGCCGCGCTTCGCCGGCGGCACCGGCCTCGGTTCGGATGAACCGGCACGACGGGTAGCCTGAACAGCCGATGAAGGGACCCCGCTTGCCGCTGCGCCTCACCAGGGGTTTGCTGCAGAGCGGGCAGGCCTCGCCGATCTCCTCGGCCGGCACCCGATCCTCCTTGCCCTGGATGTAGTCGCACTCGGGATAGCGGCTGCAACCCACGAAGTCGCCGAAGCGGCCGCTGCGCATCACCAGCTCCGCCCCGCACTTGGGACAGTCGGCTCCAGCAGGTTGGGCCTTGATCTTTACCCGCGGCATGCTCTCCTGGGCCGCGTCCAGCACCTTGGAGAAAGGCTCGTACCAAGAGCGGACCACCGGGACCCAGGGACTCTCGCCCGTCTCGATCGAGTCCAGCTGCAGCTCGAGCGCGGCCGTGAATCCCAGATCGACGACCGAGGGGAACTGGCTGGTCAGGGCCTCGTTCACCGCCAGACCTAGCGGGGTGGGGTGAAGTCGGCGCTCCTCCTGCACGACGTAGCGCCGGGTCTGGATCAGCTCGGTCATGGAGGCATAGGTACTGGGACGGCCGATGCCCCGCTCCTCGAGCTCCTTGACCAGGCTGGCCTCGGTGTAACGGGGCGGTGGCTGACTGAAGTGCTGCTCCGGAACCAGTTCCATGAGCTTCACCGCCTGCTCTGGGCTCAGCTCCGGCAGTAGTTCATCCTCGCGACTGTCGGAGCCGGCCACCCGCAGGAATCCGTCGAAGACCAGCTGGCTGCCGGTGGCCCGGAAGCGGTGTTCGCCAGCCATCACCTCCGCCCTGGTCGAGTCGAACTCCGCCGGGCTCATTTGGCTGGCCAGGAAGCGTCTCCAGATCAGTCGGTAGAGCTTGGCCTGGTCCGCGCTCAGATACTGATCGAGGTCCTCGGGAGTTCGCTCCGCCGAGCTGGGCCGGACCGCCTCGTGGGCGTCCTGGCTGGCGACGGGAGCCTTAGGCCCGCGCCGCTGCGCCCCGGGCTTGCCCAGGTACTGCTCCCCAAAGGTCTTGGCGACGAAGTCTTTAGCACCTTCGATAGCGGAGTCACTGAGGCGAACGGAGTCGGTCCTCATGTAGGTGATCAGGCCGACGGGGCCAGAGCTGCCGAGCTCCACACCCTCGTAGAGCTGCTGGGCGATGCGCATGGTCTTGGTGGGGCTGAAGTGGAGCTGCGAGGAGGCGTCCTGCTGCAGGGTGCTGGTTATGTAGGGGAGCGGCGGGTTTCGTCGAACCCGGCGCCGCTCAACCGAGGCAACCTTGAACTGGGCACTCTCGACCTCGGCCATGACTCGGCGGGTCGAAGCCTCGTTGGGAAGCCCTTCTGGCTCGGCCTCGCCGTCCTTGGCTTTGCCACGCCGCGGCTTGGGCTCAAGTCCGACGCCCTGGTAGCGGGCCTTGAACTGGGCTTCAGAATCGGTGCGCAGCAACGCCTCCAGGCTCCAACTCTCGGTTGGCCGGAAGGCGTCGATCTCCTGCTCGCGGTCGCAGACCAGTCTCAGCGCGACCGACTGCACCCTGCCCGCGGAGAGGCCCTTGCGGATCTTGCGCCAGAGCAAAGGGCTCAGCTTGTAGCCCAGGAGTCGGTCGATCACCCGCCTGGCCTGCTGGGCGTCAACCAGGCGCTGGTCGATGGGTCTGGGGTGGTCCAGAGCGGACTCCACCGCCGGCTTGGTCACCTCCCGGAACACGATCCGCTCGGGATCGATGAGACCGAGCTGCTTGGCGATGTGCCAGGCGATGGCCTCGCCCTCACGATCGGGGTCGGCCGCCAGCAGGACCCGCTTCGACTTGCCGGCCGCCTTCTTGAGGTCCCGCAGGGGAGCCTCCTTGCCCTTGATCACCGTGTAGTCGGGCTCGAAGCCGTTGTCGACGTCTATGCCGAGCTTGGAGTGCGGCAGATCCACCACGTGACCCATCGACGCCCTCACGTCGTAGTCGCTGCCGAGGAACTTACTGAGCGTCCTCGCCTTGCTGGGCGACTCGACGATGATCAGGTTCGGTGCGGGCATCAGCTGGGGCGGTACCTCTTTGGGCCGTGATGGCGAGTGGCGATTCTAGCAACAGCCTTCCCGCCCAACCCCACTTCCACACCTCGGATCAAATTTGACGCCTGGCTACACTGACCTCAGCCAACCGCCCCAGCCTGGAGATCCGCCGACCTTGGCCACCCAGCTCTCCGACAAGTACGAGTCTGTCGAGATCGTCGACCGCCGCGACTTCAGTCCCGACCTCTGGGCCATCCGGGTCAGGCACGAGAACCCCTTTGAGTTTCGCCCCGGCCAGTACGCCACCCTGGGCGTAGAGGTGGACGGTAAACCGCTGGAGCGGCCGTATTCCATCGTGTCTTCGCCTGAGGAGGATGAGCTTGAGTTCTTCATCGAGCTCATCCCCGACGGCGCCCTGACCCCTTACCTCTACCCGCTCCAAGTCGGGGACCGGATGCTGATGCGCAAGCGGCCCAAGGGGGTCTTTCTCAAGGCTGGGCTGGCGCCGGATCGCACCCACTTCTTCCTCGCCACCGTCACCGGGATCGCGCCCTTTGCCAGCATGCTGCGCCAGCAGCAGCGGGAGCTGCGCCGGGGCGAGGCCACTCCGCCCAAGATGGTCTTGGTTCAGGGAGCCAGCTTCTCCCATGAGTTCGGCTACGCGCAGGAGATGTCACAGTTGACCGCCGAGCTCCCCAATTTCGAATACGTGCCGACCGTCAGCCGCCCCTGGGGCGACTCAGGTTGGGAGGGCGAGGTGGGCCGCGCCGAGGACGTCCTCCGCAAGCACGCCGACCGCTGCGGCATCAGACCGGGGCGGGGCATGGTCTACCTCTGCGGGCACCCGGGGATGATCTCCAGCGGCCGGGCGGTGATGCTGCGGGCCGGGCTCAGGGACGAGGACATCCTCGAAGAGCAGTACTGGCCAGAAGGCAAGGCCCCGACCTCAGCCTCGGAGTAGGCCGCAGGCAGACTGGGCAGGTTCGGTCGACTTCAGGCCGCTGGCTGGAGGAGAAGGGCGTCGAGCTTGGCCTTGAGCACCGCCTTGGGCTGGTAGCCGATCACCGAGCCCAGTGGCTGACCAGCCCGGAAGACCATCAATGTGGGAATGCTCATCACCTGGTACTCGGCGGCCACCGAGGGCGAGATGTCGGTGTCGACCTTGGCGACCTTCAGCCGCCCTTCGTATTCGGCGGCGAGATCCTCCACAATCGGGGCAACCATCTTGCAGGGCGGGCACCACTGAGCCCAGAAGTCGACTAGAACCGGAACTTCCGCCTCCAAGACCTCACGGCGAAAGGTGTCGTCGGTGACTGAGATTGGCGCCGCCATGGGGTTCTCCTCGATTTTGAATTGTGGCCGTCCGCTCCTGTCATCATACCCTTTTTGTCAGGTATCCTTGACGCCGTGAGTTACCACCCAGCCACGCCAGCGGCCGCGGCCGCGACCCAGGTCCTGATCACCACACTGGATCGCCTCTCCACCGCGGACCGGCTTCTGGCCCTGCGCTCTCTGGCGGTGCTGCTCGGGTCCAGGCGAGCCGCCACCGTGGTTGCCGCCCGCTCAGAGGGATTCAGCTGGGCCGAAATAGCCGACCGCCTGGGAATGTCCCGGCAGTCGGTCTGGGAGCGCTATGGCACCGAGGAGCGGGAGGTCCCAGCGCCCGCTCGCGGACGGGTGCCCCGGCCGCGGTCGGCCAACGCCACCTTCTCCAACTGTGCTGCCTACAAGGCGGTCAGCAGCCGGCCCAACGCCACCGCCGCATCCGGCGAACCAGGATCGGTTGCCTGAGGCCGATAGCCTCCGGCTCAGCGCTTGAGCTTGGCCCCGACCGTGGGCGAGATCTGGCCGACCAGGTTTCGCAACGACTTAGCCCAGCGGCTGGACGGGTGCTTCCAGGCCAGCGGCTCACCCCCACTCAGGGAGCGCACGCCGTCGATGCCTCCATGCGGCAGCACCAGCACCGGCTGCTCCAGAACCCGCCTGGCTCTCTCCGCGTCCACCTGGTGGTAGGGCAGGACACAGTTCAGGATCACCGAGATCCGCTGCCGGGGGATCTGCAACTGGTCGCAAATGCGCAGCCAGCCCCGGAGGCCCACCACGCCGGGATTGTCCGGGGTACCCACCAGGATCATGTGATCGGCGGACTCCAAGAGGTCGATCCCGCCGTTGTCCAGCCTTCCGCCCTGGTCGACAACGACCAGGTCGGCCACCTTGGTGAGGCGGTAGATCAGGGCCCCGACCGCCGCTGGCGAGACCGAGTCGGACAGCTCCGGCCGGCCCGGGGCGGGCAGGACCGAGACCCCGCTGGGATGGCGGGTCAGCCGGTCGAGGATGTCCTCCTCCACCGGCAGCTCGGCGAGCTCCACCCAGGTGGGCGTCTGAGGGGGCAGGTTGAAGGCCATTAGGGCGCTGCCAAAGCGGGGCACGTTGTCGACCAGCGCCACCCGCATGCTTTCCGCAGCTATCACTGCGAAATTGGTGGCCAGGGCGGTTCTACCCACTCCCCCGCGGGGGCCGCACACCACCCAGAGCTCGCCTGGGCCCTGGCGTTGAGCAGCGGGCTCGGCCACTACCGCGGGCCCGGCCACCGCCACCGGCTCATCCGCCGTACCCGGGAGACTGGCGACCAACCGCGTCCGTAGGGTCTCCACGACCGTCTGGGTGGAGCTGCTCCGGGGCAGAACTTCCGAGGCTCCGGCCTCCATCGCGGCAGCAACTATGGGGGCCTCCTTATCCGCGGCCACCAGGAGAATCGGGACCCCCGGGTGACTGGCACTGGCCCGGATCTGCTGAACCAACGGCACCAGCTGGGCGTCGTTGGCGGTCACCTCGATGAGGACCGCCTCGGCCGCGGTGTCGCCCAGCGATGCCGCGGCGGCGGTTGTGGTCTCGAAAGCCACCATGGCCAGCCCGCGCTTGTGCAGAGCCTTGGCGATCGTCTCGGATCGGGATGCCTGGCGCGACACCACCAGGACCCGATGGGGTGTGTCGGGCACGAACGCAAGTCTAGGTGGTAGAGGAGTTCAAGAACTGACGGGCCTCAGTCAGCCTTGGGCCGCCTGCGCGAGAGCCGGCGCTTGGGAGCCGGCTCAGCCGAGGCCGATGCCTCAACTGGAGCAGCTGCCGAGGACTCGACTTCCGGTGCCCCAGCCCTGGTCACCGTCTCCCGCCGCTCGCGGATCTTGGCGCGCTTGCCCACCTTGTCCCGCAGGTAGTAGAGCTTGGCCCGACGGACTCGGCCATGGCGGACCACCTCGATCTGGGCGAGGCGGGGTGAGTGGATTGGGAAGGTGCGCTCTACACCAACTCCGTGGGCGGTGCGACGTACCGTCAACGACCGCCGGGAGCCTCCCTTCTGCAGCCCGATGATCAGACCCTCGAAGACCTGGATCCGCTCCCTGGTGCCTTCCACCACCTTGACGTGAAGCCTGACCGTGTCACCCGGGCTGAGATCGGGTACATCGTCACGAAGCTGCTCCTCCTCGAGCAGGTCGATGATGTTCATTGCGCGCCTCCCAGGGGGACACCGGTCGCGGCCGCGTCCCGTTTTTCTTCTCTGTCCGCCGGCTCCGCCGTTGCTCTACTCTGCCCACCCTCGAGGAGGTCGGGCCGCAGCCGGCGCGCCCGCTCCAGCGCCGCTTCGGCACGCCAGCCAGCGATCTTGGCGTGGTCGCCGCTGCGCAGGACCTCCGGCACCGCCATCCCCTCGAAGACGGCTGGACGAGTGTAGTGCGGGTACTCCGGCAGACCACCGCTGAAGCTCTCGTCCATGGCCGACTCGGGATCGCCCAGAGTCCCCGGCAGCCGTCGAGCCACCGCTTCGATCAGCATCATCGCCGGCAGCTCGCCGCCGCTGACCACGAAGTCACCAACCGAGACCTCGTCCAGCTCCAGACCCGTGCGCACGCGCTCGTCGACCCCCTCGTAGCGGCCGCAGACCAAGAGCAACGCCGCCTCCCGGCTCAGGTCCTCGACCATCTCCGCCGACAGCTTTCGCCCGTGGGCGGAGAGCAGGATGCCGCGGGCCCGGGGCGTCCCCGGAGCGGCCTGGATCGCGCGAACCGCCTCGAAGAGCGGCTCTGGCCGCAGCACCATCCCGGGCCCGCCTCCGTAGGGGACGTCATCCACCTGACGATGCACACCCAAGCCGAACTGGCGAAGGTCGTGCGCCCGGATCTCGATCAGCCCCTGGTCAAGGGCCCTGCCGACCACCCCAGCGCCCAGGGGTCCGGGAAAGATCTCGGGGAAGAGGGTGATCACGTCAAACCGCATCAACCCACTCCTCCAGGTAGGGCTCGGCGATGGTGATCCGGTGCTGCTCGAGGTCGATCGAAAGCACCGCCTCGCGCACCGCCGGAACCCTGAGTTCGGAAGCCGGGGTGCGAACCACGTAGACGTCGTGAGCTGGGTAGGGTTCGACCTCCACCAGTTCGCCCCGCTTCCGGCCCTCGGGATCGTGGACCTCCAGCCCCACCAATTGGAAGTGGAAGAATTCGCCCTCCGCCAGCGGTCGCGAGTCCGACCGATCCACCTCGAGATAGCCACCGCTCAGGGCGGCGGCCTGCTCCCTATCGCCGATTCCGTGCAGGCGGCAGATGAGCCGATTGCCTTCGCCGCGCACCGACTCGAGCGTTAGATCGCCCTGGGGCCCGCGCAGCTCCATGCCCGGACGGAGTCGCTCACGGTCGCCACCAAGCAGCTCGATGACGATCTCGCCATCGACGCCGTGGGGCCGCAGCACCCGCGCCACCCGGACCGACTCCGGCGCAGCTGTCAATCGCGCACCTCTACGTAAACTCGATCACGGGGGCGCAGTGAAGCCGCCCGGACCACCATCCGCAGCGCCTCGATGTGGCGCCCGTTCCTGCCGATCACCTTGCCCAGGTCATCGGGCGCAGTCTTGATCCGGACCGTCACCCGGTGCCCGTCCTGCTCCACCGCCACCTCGACTGCCTCGGGGCGGCTGACCATCTGCTGGACCATGAAGCGAACCAGTTCGCCGTAGTCAGGCTTGGCCTCATCCATCGCCGTCGGCGACGGACTCGTTGTCCACGGCATCGCCCTCCCCGGACGCCTCGCTCGCGGCGTCTTCCTCGCGGTCGTCAGCGCTCGCCTCCGCAACCGCTTCTTCGGCCTCCTCGGCGATGGCGTCGGGCTCAACTTCGTCTTCGACAGCCGCGCCGGGCTCCTCGACTTCGGCCGCGACCGCCGCCTCGGGCTCGCTGTCGGCCTCGACTACTTCCTCGGCAGGGGCCGCTGCCTCCTCTGTCGCAGCGTCAGGCGCCGGCGCCGCGGCTGCGGGCGCGGTGGATGCCGCTGGGGCCGACTTGGCGGCGCGCTTGGGTCCGGTCTTGGTGCGCACCGGATGCGGCAGTGCTTCTAGGGTTCCCTGGCGCACCAACAGCTCCCGTACCGCCTCGGAAGGGCGAGCTCCGGTCGCCATCCAGTGTCGGATCCGTTCGTCATCGACATGGAAGACCTTGGGATCCTTGAGAGGGTCGTAGTAACCAAGAGACTCGATGAAGCGGCCGTCTCGCGGTGAACGCGCGTCCGCAACCACGACTCGATAAAAGGGCCGCTTCTTAGCGCCCATGCGCTTGAGCCGAATCTTAACTGCCACTAAAATCCCCTTGTTTTACTGCAAATAATCCATGTTCTTCCGCGGCTCCTGCGCTCCTCACTGCCGCCGCCGCACCGCACCACCGGGCGCACCCTTGAGTAATTCTGTGGCCAGGCGGCGCTTGCCCCCCGGTCCGGTCAAACCGCGCATCACCTCTTGCATCTTGTCGAAACTCTTGAGCAAGCGCGATACCTCGACGGTGGTGGTTCCGCTCCCCGCGGCGATCCGGCGGCGACGGGACGCGTCGACCATGGCCGGGCGGCGACGCTCGGCCGGGGTCATCGACATGACGATGGCCTCGATCTGCGACAACTGGGCCTCGTCGGGCAGGTTGCCCCCCTGCTGGCGCAGCAGGTCCCGGCCCCCGGGCATCATCCCCAGGATCGACTCCAGCGGACCCATTCGCCGGAGCTGGCGCATCTGGACGATGAAGTCATCCAGGGTCAGCCGGCCATCGCGCAGCCGCTCTTCGACCCGGCCCGCCTCCTCGACACTCATCTCCTGACTGGCCCGCTCGACCAGGGTCAGCACGTCGCCCATGCCCAGAATCCGCCGCGCCATGCGCTCCGGGTGGAAGGGCTCCAGGTCCCGCGGCCGCTCGCCAACTCCGCAGTACCAGACCTGGAGACCCACCGCGGCCTTCATCGAAAGCGCCGCCCCGCCCCGGGCGTCGCCGTCAAGCTTGGTGAGAATCACACCGTCAACCCCGACCGCGTCCTTGAAGGCTCCGGCCACCCGGACCGCGTCCTGGCCGGTCATGGCATCCACGACCAGCAGTGCGTTGTCGATCCGGTTGCGTTGGCGGATGGACTTCAGCTCCTCCATCAGGGGTTGGTCGAGGTGGAGCCGCCCGGCGCTGTCGACGATCACCACGTCGGCTCCCCGGCGTCGAGCCTCGGCCAAGGCCCGCTCAACCCCTTTGGCCATGCCGCGCTCGGGATCCGCCACCAAGACGTCCAAGCCCTGATCCGCCGCCAGCACCTGAAGCTGCTGGACCGCGGCGGCACGCTGGGCGTCGGCGGCCACCAGCACCGGGCGGTGGCCATCCTCCCGCACCAGCAAGGCCAGCTTGACGGCACTGGTGGTCTTGCCCGAACCTTGCAGGCCCATCACCAGCACCGTGGTGGGCGGGTCCGGCTTATAGGTGAGGTGGGCATCCTCGCCACCCAAGAGCTCGACCATCTCCGTGAACACCACCTTGATAACCTGCTGCCCCGGGGTCAGGCTCTCCAGCACATCGCTACCGACGGCGCGCTCGCGAATCCGATCCACGAACTGGCGGGCGACTTTGTAGTTGACATCCGCCTCCAGCAGCGCCATCCGGACCTCGCGCAAACCGGCGTCGACGTCGTCGGCAGTCAGCCGGCCCTTGTCGGTGAAGCGCTTGAAGGCAGCGCTCAACTTGTCGGTCAGGGTGTCGAACATCAGGTTGACTCCGACCCGGCTGACGCGGCTCGGAGCTTGATCTCGGCCCGGCGCAGCCTTTGGCGGAGTCTTGACACCTCGCTCTCGCGGTCACGCAGGCGGGCCAGCAGGCCGAGATTGGCTTCCATCTCCTCCATCCGCTGTAGACCTCGACGCAGCAGATCGTGGGCAGCCGCTCTCGAGGTACCCAGCGCCTGGGCCAGCTCAGTCACCGACCAGTCCTCCTCCAGTTGGAGGTGGAGCGCCTGTCGCTGCCGTTCGGTCAGAACGGCCCGGTAGGCATCGAGAAGCTGCAGTCGTTCGGTGCGGTCCAGGGTTGTGACTGTCAAGGTAGAAACCTTGACACCCTAGCAGAAGACCCCCAAGCCTCGGTCCCCGACCACCGCGAGCCCGGGCCTTTGTTTGACAGCCAAAACGGGATTGATTATCATTCGCTAAACGCGGGCGGACCGCCCAGGCAGGGCCATAGGGGGTAAGTACAGATGGCGCTCGGGACGCGTGGGGTCCGGACCAGGCTGGCGGTCGGCGTGGTTGCCCTGGTCACGGTTGTGGCCGCGATGGCTGCCACTGGGCCGGCGGCCCAGGCCGGTTCGAAGAGGATCGTCGCCGTCGGCGCCGAAAACGAGTACGCCAACGTCATCGCTCAGATTGGTGGCGGCTACATATCGGTGTCGGCGATCGAGAGCAATCCCAACACCGACCCACACACCTTCGAGGCCAGCCCAGCCGTGGCGGAGGTGGTCTCCAAAGCCAGTCTGATCGTCCAGAACGGGGTCGGCTACGACTCCTACATGAACAAGATTGAGGCCGCCTCCCCCAGCTCCAGCCGGAAGGTGATCGTGGTCCAGTCCCTTCTCGGGCTCCCCGACAGCACTCGCAATCCCCACCTCTGGTACAAGCCGGTAACCATGCCCGCTGTAGCCAAGGCGGTAGCCCGCGACCTCGCCGACCTGGACCCGGCCCACTCCACCTACTTCCACGCCCGTGCCATTTCTTTCGACAAATCCCTCGAGCCCTGGTACAAGGACATCGCCGAGGTCAAAAAGGAGTTTCCTCATGCCGCCGTCGCCGTCACCGAGCCGGTGGGCGACTACATGCTCAACGCGGTGGACGCCGACATCCTCACCCCCTGGTCACTGCAGGCCGACATCATGAATGGGGTGGATCCGTCGCCCCAGGACGTCTCAACGGAGCAGAATCTGTTCTCCCAGCATCGAGTAAAGGTCTTCCTTTACAACCAGCAGGTGACAGACACCCTGACCGCCTCCTTCCTCTCCCTGGCCAAGAGTGACCACATCCCGGTAGTGGGTGTCTACGAGACCATGCCCACGCCTGGCTACGACTACCAGTCGTGGATGGCGGCCGAGGTCAACGCCCTCAAGGCGGCTCTCCAACACCAGAAGTCGACGGTATCGCTGCTGTCGAAGTGACGGTCGCAGCCGGGGGCGATGGGGAGATCCTTCGCCTCGAAGGAGTTTCGGTCTGGTTGGGCGGCCGCCAGATCCTGGACCAGGTCAGCTTTGCCTTGCACCGTGGCGAGGTAACCGGCCTGATCGGGTCCAACGGCGCTGGCAAGACCACCCTCTTCCGGGTGATCCTCGGGCTCCAACCCACGACCTCGGGACAGCTGTGGCTGGGTGGGCGGACGGACCCGGGCAGCCGCCCGGTCATCGGGTACGTACCCCAGAGCGTTCCCCTCGACCCTGATCTGCCGCTCCGGGCCCGGGACGTGGTCGGGCTAGGCCTGGACGGGCATCGCCTCGGCTTCCCGCTGCCATCGGCGGTGCGGCGTCAGGCTGTCGATGAGATGCTGCGCGCGGTTGACGCCGAGGGCTTCGCCGATGCGCGGGTGGGACGGCTTTCGGGCGGCGAGCAGCGTCGGGTCCTGATCGCCCACGCCCTGATCAGCCGGCCCCGACTGTTGCTGCTCGACGAGCCCCTGATCAACCTCGATATCCGGAGCGAGCACGAGGTTGTGGAGCTGCTGGCACGGATCGCCGGGGAGCAGCAGATCGGGGTCCTGATATCAGCCCACGACATGAATCCCCTGATCCCGGTGATGGACCGGATCGTCTACCTGGCGGCCGGGCGCGCTGCCAGCGGGACCACCGAAGAGGTGGTCAAGACGGAGGTGCTGAGCCAGCTTTACGGACGCCAAGTTGACGTGGTCCGGGTTCGCGACCGGGTCCTGGTGATCGCCGGTTCGGACGAGGAACCGGCCGACGACCACGAGCACGCCCACGCCGTCGCCCACCCGGGACTGGTGTAGGCCCGGTTAGTCGGGATGGGATTCATCTTTGGCGCTGGGTTCTTCCAAAGCTCGCCGGTCCTGGTGGCGATCGTGGTCGGTGGGCTGGTAGCGGTGGTGTCGGGGGTGGTGGGAGTCTTCACCGTGACCAGGGGACTCTCCTTCGCCGGCCACGCCCTGGGCGACTTGGGCGCCACCGGTGGCTCTGGTGCCTTCCTCCTGGGGGGCAATCAACTCTGGGGCTTCGTTGTCATCGCCGCCGTTGCCGCCGGTGCCATCGAGCTGATCGGCATCCGCAGCACCCGGGGCCGGGATTTGGCGACCGGGATCGTTCTTGGGGCCGGACTTGGAATCGCCGCCCTATTCCTCTATCTAGACACCTCTTTCAGCAACACCACCGGCGCATCGGTCACCATCCTCTTCGGCTCGATCTTTGCGATCCAGAGCAGCTTGGTCCCGGTCATGGTCGTGCTCGGATTACTTTCGCTGGCGATCGTGCTAACGCTCTATCGACCGCTGCTGTTCAGCGGCTTGAGTCCAGATATGGCGGCCGCCCGCGGGGTCCACGTGCGCGCCATTGGCATCGCCTATCTGGCCGCGCTGGCGTTGGCGGTGTCGCTCTCGGCGATGACCGTGGGAGCGGTGCTCAGCACCGCCCTGCTGATCGGGCCTGCCGCTTGCGCGCTCAGGGTCACCAGGCGTCCGGGGGTGGCCATCGTGGTGGCCGCTGCCATAGGCATGTTGGCAGTGTGGTTGAGTGTGCTGCTCGCCTACGACAGCTACTACTGGCCACCAGGGCAGCGGGGCTGGCCGGTGAGTTTCTTTGTCGTGCTCGTGATCTTTCTGGTCTACCTGTTGACCCAGCTGAGGCCCCGAGCTTGGGCTGACCGGCACCTTGCCCGCACCCAATCCACTAGCCCGCGTCTAGCGGATCCCTAGCTAGGGTTCGATGTTCTCGGGGTTCATGACTGACACCTGGGCCGCCGCGACCATAGTCGCGGTCGTTGCCGGAGTGGTCGGGTTTTTCACGGTGATGCGAGGCGCAGCGTTTGTTGCCCACGCGGTGCCCAACGGTGCCTTCGCGGGAGGCGCCGCAGCCAGCCTGCTCGGCCTCAATCCGGTTTTGGGTCTGGGAGTGTTCGCCCTGGTCGGGTCGCTCGGCATCAGCTGGCTGGGCCGCCGCGGGCGCAATGACGTGGTGACCGCGCTGGCGCTGGTGATGATGCTGGGATTGGGTGCCCTGTTCCTCAGCATGAGTCAGGAATACGCCTCGCAGACCTTCTCGTTGCTGTTCGGCGAGGTAGTTGGTGTAAGCAGCGCAGAATTGCTGCCGATCCTGGTGCTGGGGGTGGTCTGCATCGTTGCGATCATGTGGCTGTTTCGGCCGCTCTTACTGAGCTCGGTGATGCCGCAGGTTGGCGAAGCACGCGGCATCCGGGCCAGTCGGATGGAGACAAGTTTCCTGGTGATTCTGGCCCTCGCGACCACCATGACGGTACCAGTCGTTGGTGCCTTCCTGATGTTCAGCTTGACTGTCGCTCCCGCAGCCGCTGCGCGTTCTCTGACCGCGCGCCCAATGGCGGCGCTGGGGCTATCGGTTGGGATTGCTCTGGCTGTGGTCTGGTGCGCGATCGTGCTGTCTTTTGTCTGCAACTGGCCGATTGGATTCTTTGTCGCGGTGCTCGGCGCCGGTGCCTATGGGGTAGCGCGCGGCTGGGCCCTCTACCGGCTGCGGCGGAGAGTCCCGGTACGTCTCAGCGCACTGCCTTCCATGAGCGCCCACTGATATGTTGGCGATTGCGAGGGATGTCTCAGTGCCGCTAACACCGTCGGTCCACGATGCGGTCGGGGTGCGACTGGCCCGGGTGGACCAGCGCTACACACGGCTGCGTCGGCTGCTGGTCGAAACCCTGGCGATGGCGGCGCGTCCCTTGACGATTCCCGAGATCGTGGCGACCACGCCTCGTCTGCCCCAAAGCAGCGCCTACCGCAACATCACCGCCCTGATCGAGGTGGGTGTCGTGCGCCGGGTCCCCGGGACCGACGACCACGGCCGCTACGAGTTGGCCGAGGAGCTCTCGGGGCACCATCACCACCTGGTCTGCACCCATTGCGGCCGCGTCGACGACGTGCCGTCCTCCGGGCAACTGGAACGGGCGCTAGGTGACGCCGCTCAGGCGGTGGCCGACAAGCAGGGGTACCAAGTGAGCGAGCACCGCTTCGACCAGCTGGGACTCTGCCCCGACTGCCGCTAGCCGCGAGAGCGGGACTGCTGAGCTAGTTGGTGGCTCAGTCGGTGTCGGCGCCCTCGGCCAGCAAGGCGTCGAGGTACGAGTCCGGCTCGAAATCGCCGAGGTCCTCTGGGCCCTCGCCCAATCCGACCAGCTTGACCGGCAGCTTGAGCTCAGCCTCGACCTGGAAGACGTAGCCTCCGCGGGCGCTTCCGTCCAACTTGGTCAGAACCACTCCGGTCGCCCCGGCCACCTCACCGAAGGCGCGGGCCTGTGCCAGGGCGTTGGCTCCGACGTAGGCGTCGAGAACCAGCAGCGACTCGCAGGGCTGACCCTCCAGCTGGCCCGAGATGACCCGGCGGATCTTGCCCAGCTCCTGCATCAGATTCTGCTTGGTGTGCAGGCGCCCAGCCGTGTCCACCAAGACCACCTCGCGGCCCCTGGCCTTGGCGGCGGCGATGGCGTCGAAGACCACGGCTGCAGGATCTGCCCCCGGCTGGTGAGCCACGACCTCCACCCCGCTGCGCTCGGCCAGGGTGCGGAGCTGGTCGCCGGCAGCGGCCCGGAAGGTGTCGGCGGCCGCTATGAGCGGGTTCATACCCTGGCTCTTTAGTCGCACCGCCAACTTGGCCACGGTGGTGGTCTTGCCCGAGCCGTTCACCCCGGCCACCAGCCAGACCGACGGATTGCCGGCCAGAGACAGATCGCGGTTGACGCCTTCGAGCCTGCTCGCCATCTCCTCTCGCAGGGCACCTAGCAGGGGACCGGGCTCCCGCAGTCCTTGCTTGCGCGCTCGTTCCCGAAGCCCTTCGACCAGCTCTTCGGAGACCTGAATTCCGCAGTCGCTGGCCAGCAAGAGCTCGAAGATCTCCTCATAGACCTCGTCGCCGGCGCCCCTCCCCAGCCGGAAACGGAGCTGCTGGCCGAGCCCGCTGCCAACCCGGTCCAGCCGCCCGGGGAGACGCCGCCACCAGCGCCGGCGCGGCGTTGCCTCGACGTCAGCCACCGACGGCTACACCCTCCAATTCCGCGCCCTCCCGTGCCTCCACCGCGCGCCCGTCCGAGGTAAGGCGCACGGAGAGGATGCGGCTGGAGCCGTCGCCATCCTGAGTCACGCCGTAAAGCATGGAAGCCCGGGACATGGTGGTGAGGCTGTGGGTCACCACCAGGAACTGACTGCTCTCGGACCGCTTGCGCAAGAGCTCGGCGAAGTGGGTGATGTTGGCCTCGTCGAGGGCGGCGTCGACCTCGTCGAAGACGTAGAAGGGGCTCGGTGACACCTTTTGCATCGCCAGTACCAGCGCCAGGGCGGTGAGCGCCCGCTCCCCACCGGAGAGCAGCGCCATCGCTATCATTCGCCGACCCGGAGGCTGGACCTGCATCTCGACGCCACCGGGAGCGCCCTCCTCGCCAGGCGTCGCGGCCAGGGTAGCGCGGCCACCGCCGAACAGCTCCACCCATACCGACTCGAACTCGGTGGTCACCTGGGCCAGCGCCTTGTCGAACCGACCGCCGCTCATCGACTGCAGCTGCGCCAACACCGCCTCCAGGTCGGCCCTGGCCGAGAGGCAGTCGTCGCGGGCCGCTCGCAAGCCCTGGGTCCGCTCCAGGATTTCGGCGAGCTGCCCAGGAGCCAATTCGTTGACAGGACCGAGTCCATTGAGGCGTCGCTCGGTTCGGGCTATCTCCGCGGCCGCCTTAGCTGGATCCGAGATTGCCGGGACGGGCTCTCCGTCCCCAAGGATCTCGGACTCCTCGCCGACCTCCGCCTTCAGACGCTCGACCTGATGTGACTGTCCGATCAGGTCTCGGCGCAATGCCTCCAGCTGTTCGGTCGTGCTAGTAACCGCTGCCTCCAGCTCGGCTCGATTGCGCTCGAGATTGCCGAGGGCCTGAATCGGGTCCTCAGCGCTCTCAAGGGCTTGAGCCCGCTGAGCCGCCGACAAGCCAATCTGGACTCTCGCCGCGGCCGCGTCACGGCGGGATACCTCCAATTCCTGGAGCGCGACCAGGGCGGCTTGCTCGGCAACCTGGATGCGCTCTTGGGCGATGCGCTTCCGGGCCACAAGCTGCTCCTGCCGCTGCCGGATCTCCTCCCTTCGCCGGGCCTCGCCCCGGGCCTCAGCCTCAGAACTGGCGATGGCCAGCCTGGCCTCCTCCAAGCGCCGACCAGCAGCCAGGATCAGCTCCTCGCCACTAGCCAACGCCGCCCTCCCGCTCTCGACCGCAGCCGTGGACGTGACCAGCGAGTGCTCCAGGCTCTGGAGCTCGACGTTCACCGCCTCCAGGGCATCCCCGTCCCGTGCGCTCTGCTCCTGGCGAGCTTCCAGATCGCGCTGCGCCGCCTTTATCGTGCTGGTGGCTCGAGCCATCTCGGCGGTGATTCGCTCAACCTCGGCCTGCTGCGTCTGAGCGGCCGCCTCCGCCGCCGCAGCCTGGCGGCGAGCTCTCTCCACCAGCTCCCGCTGCTCGCCCGCGGCCTCACGGGCGCGCTCCAATCTCTCCTGAGACTGGACCAACTCGGCCCGCTGCCGCTTGACGGTCCGCTCCGCCTCACGCAGCTGCTCGGCTGCTCGCAGCTCGCCCCCAGTACCAGCCGGCGTGATCTCAAGACCCGTTCCCAGTACCGTCCCGTCTGCCAGCACCGCCCGACCGTCGGGAAAGCGGGCCAGCCAGCGGCTGGCGGCCTGGCGGTCCCGGGCCAGGCAGACCAGTCGGGACAGCCGGGCCACCACCGACAACGCCGACGCATCTCCCGTGAGCGCGGTAGCCAGCGGCCGACAGCCCTCGGGAGTGTTGGCGATGGCGTGGTCATCGGTCACCGGCCAGCAGACCAGCTCGGCCGCCTCCCCGGCAAGGTCGAGCGCCTTCCGCGCCGCCGACTCCTCCCCCACCAGCGCAGCCAGCAGGGGGCCCAGTCCGGCCTCGACCGCTGGCGCATCCTCGGCCTGAGCGGCCTCGATGGTCTGGGCGAGCCGACGAAGTCTGGCCTTGCCACTTCGGGCGGCCGCTGCAATCGGCGCCAGTTCACTTCCGGCTTCCATTGCCGCGGCCTGTGCGCCCAGCCTGGCCTCGGCCTCGCGCAGCGAGACCGTCGCCTGGGAGAGAGCGACCTCGGCCCGCTGCACCACCTGCTGCTGCTGTGTCTCAGCCTTCTGCGCGCGTTCCCAGGCCGCGGTCTCCTTGGCACCGGCTTGACGCAGGGCCTTGGCGGCGTCGACCGCCGCTTTGAGTTCTGCTTCCGCTCTGGCCTCGGCGTCCGCCGCCGCTCGTCTGGTCGCCAGCGCTTGGGCCCCCAGCGCCTCGGCTCCCGCCAGCTTGGCCTCGAGCTCGGACCGCCTGCGGCGCGCGGCCGCCAGAGAGCGCTCATTCTCCTGCTCTTTCAGCTGCGACGCGGCCAGCTCAGCCTGGCGCTGACCGCGCTCCCGCCGCAGGTCGGCGAGCTCTTGTTCGATCTCTGCCACCTGCGCCCGTCCCTGTTCGAGGCTGGTGAGATCGACCGTCGCACCGGAGCGCGGTTTGGCGATCGAGGCCAGATCGTCCCGAGCCTCCGCCAGCGTTATCGCCGCGGCGGCCCGCGACTCGGCCGCCTGGACTGCGCGATCCTGCCAGCGCTCCACCTGGGCTTCGGCCTGCTGCAAGGCTAGGGCCAGGATTCCGGATTGCCGCTCCGACTCCAGGCGCCCTGCCTGGATCGATTGCAAGCGCTCGCGCTCAACCAGGTAGTTCCTCTGGAATTGCTGCGCCCGCTCTGTGATCTGTGCCAGGCGGCGCTCCCCGCCTTCGAGCTGTCGCTCCAGCCGGCGCAGCTCAGCCAGCGCCGCCAGCCAGGCGCCACGCTCAAGGCTGCCCCGCAGCTGCCTAAGGAGGGTCCGCAGTCGGGCCGCCTCCTCGGCGGCTGCTGCCTCCGCCCGCAACGATTCGATCCGGGGCAGGAGCTCGGCAAGCCGGCCTACCGATCCCTCGAGCCACTCGCTCAGCGAGTTGATCCTGGTGCGGGAGTCCTCGATAAGAGCCTGGGCGCCGCGAACTCCGGCCGCCTCCTCGATCAGGTGCCGCCGCTGCGCCGGCGTGGCTCGGATGATCGACTCGATGTCGTTCTGGGCGATCACCGCATACCCGGCCTGGGCCAGCCCGGTGGTGTCCAGCAGGCGCCCCAGATCGCGGAGACGGACTCGGTGGCCGTTGCGGCGGAACTCGCTGGTTCCGTCCCGGAAGACGCGGCGACTGATGGCGACCTCAACATCCTCGACCGGAAGACGGCCGTCCTCGTTGTCGAAGACCAAGGTGACCTCGGCCATGCCCACCGGGGCACGCTTGGCTCCCCCGGCAAAGATGACCTGATCCAGCCGCTGACCCCGCAACTCCCGGGCACTGGTCTCGCCCAAGACCAGGCGGATGGCGTCGACCAGGTTGGACTTGCCGCTGCCGTTGGGCCCGACGATCGCAGTGATTCCTGGTCCCAACTCCAGGTCAGCACGGCCGGAGAAGCTCTTAAAGCCCTGCAGTTCGAGACGACTCACCCTCATGGGCTGGGAGGCACCGTTCTCCCTGAACGTCGTCGGCCGCCCCTCCGGCCCCGATGGGTGCGCTTGCGCTGACCGGGGTCGGCAGTGGCATCACTGCTCGCCGCCGGGGCGAGCTCTGTGACCGCCGGCAGCAGAACCGGGACTGAGTCGGGAGTCGCCGGAGCAACCGCGGCCGGGACGGTCGCGAGAGCCTGCGGGCTGCCGCTGCGGCTCCGGCGTCGGCGACGCCGGGCAGGCTTGGCTTCAGCCGGGGCGACCTCCGGTAGAGCCAGCTCCTCTCCGGCGGGCGCTTCCATCTGGGACGTCTCTGGGGACGCGACGGTCACCGTGCCGGTCCCGGAACCGCGGGAGCGCCTCCGCCGCTTCCGAGGAGGGGCTACAACGCCAGCAGTTGCAGCGGGGGTGGCCGCAACTGATTCCGAAGTGGTCAGGGCGGTGGTCAAGGGAAGATCGGCTGCCACCGCCGTCGGCAGCAGCACCACTTCCTGCTCGGCGGACGCCGCTGAGGGGGCCGCGCCTGAGCGTGAGCGCCGGCGCCGCTTGGCCGGGCTAGGTGCCACCAGCCGGTCGATCGCAGCCCGCGCCGCTCCCTGCTCGGCTGCCTGCTTGGTACCGCCACGGCCCTCCCCCAGGACCGGGCCGCCCTCCACCGACACCTCGGAGAAGTACTGCCGCGGCCTGGTATTCCCGTCCAGGACGGTGCGGTAGAGGGGCGGCAGGCCGAATCGCTCCTGGGCCAGCGCCTGCATCCTTCCTTTGAAGTTGGGGTCGGTCCAGGAGCTGAGGTCGGCGATTCGAGAGAGGAAAATCCTGCCCGCCTTGCGGTAGCCCTGGTCTAGGAAGGCCGCACCGATGATGGCCTCGAAGGCGTTGGCGTGGAGCGACGTGAGCCGGCGCGCCCCGGACTTGGCCGCCCCGCGGCCCAGCCGCAGGGCCTCCCCCAACCGCAACTGCTCGCCGATCCCCGCCAGCGCGACCGTGCTCACCAGCGATGAGCGCATCTGGGTCAACTGCCCCTCGTCGTAATTGGGGAAGCGGTTGAACAGGTACTCGGCGGCAACCAGCTCCAGCACCGCGTCGCCCAGGTACTCGAGACGCTCGTTGTCGCGGCCCTCCGCGCCGCGCTCGTTGATCCAAGAGGTGTGGGTCATGGCCTCCCGGAGCAGTTCCCGACGCCTGAATTTGAGGTCGAGCCGCGCCTCAAGCTGGTCGAGCTGGCGCTCGGCCTCCAGCTCCTGCTCAGCCTGCTCAGCCTGGCTGGGCTGGGAGCGCCGTCGCCTCGCCGCCGGCCGGGCTGGTTCCGAGGCGGTGCTGGTGGCTAGCTGTTCAGATCCAGATGCTCCTTGATGTAGTCCCAGGCCTGTCCCACCGTCTGGATCTTCTCCGCGTCCTCGTCCGGGATCTCCATCCCGTAGGCCTCCTCGAACGCCATGATCAGCTCCACTAGGTCCAGCGAGTCGGCGTTCAGATCCTCCACGAAGTTGGCTTCCGGCGTCACCTGATCCGGCTCCACCCCGAGCTGCTCTACCACGATCGCCTTGAAGCCTTCCCACGTCGTGTCTGCCATCTCTTCCCCTAGTTGGACGACCTGAGGTCGCCTTTTTGTCCTGATCTACTGGAGCTTGGTCCGTGGTCGAGCCGACCGGAGCCGGGGGATTGGCAACCCCGGACCGACCCCCCTGGTCTGTGCCCGGTGTATCCCCCCTGCCGGTGCCGGCGCCGCTGAGACGCTCGCCGGGCAATACGGTAAAGCTTGCGGAGCCGCCGCCGCTGCGCTCAGGCTCGTCGGAACCAGCAGCCACCCGGCCGGAAGGGCTATCCACCGCCCGGCCGCCCGCCAGACGGCGGACGAATGACTTCACAGCCCGACTGGAGGGAGGGGCGGCGTGGCCGCTGCTGGGTATGTCTGCCGGGGCAAGCTGGGGGTCATTGTAAGCCGGGCCGAAAGCCTACCCCTCACCTAAGACTCCCGCCGGGCCAGCGCCTGGAGTAGCTTGCGAGAGGTACTGGCCCGCGCTCTCGGGCGAGTCCACGGATGCCACTTTGGCGTCAGGGAGGATCCGGCGGATTAATCCCGCCAGAGTGCCGCCCGGGCCGCACTCTAGGAAGTCATCCGCACCCGCGGCGGCCATGGCTCGGACTGTGTCGGCCCACAGCACCGGACCCGCCAGCTGTTCCCGCAGACCGGTGCGGATCTCCGCCGCCGAGTGCGAGATCGTTCCACTGACTCCCGCGCCGACCGGGAATCGCGGCTCGGCAAACTCCATCTCGTCGAGGACGGCCGCGAATGCCGCCGCCGACTGAGCCATTAGGGGCGAGTGGAAGGCGCCACCGACATTGAGGGGTATCACCCGCTTGGCACCGGCGGCCTTGGCCAGCTCGCTGAGGCGCTCGAGCCCGGGTGCCGATCCCGACACCACCAGCTGCCCAGGCGAGTTGTCGTTGGCTATGACGCAGCACTCGCCTCCCACCGCGGCTTTGGCGCAAAGCTCGCTGAGGAGTGGCCGCTCCAGACCCAAGACCGCCGCCATCGATCCCTCCGGGGCCGATGCCATGAGTCGGCCCCGCTCTAGCACCAACCGCATCCCGTCATCAGGGCTCAGCGAGCCCGCGACCACCACGGCGCAGTACTCACCCAGGCTGTGGCCAGCCACAACCGTCGGTTCCACGCCCCCTTCCATGAGGATCGTCCCCAGCACCACTCCGGTGTAGAAGAGGGCCGGCTGCGCGATCTCAGTCGGCCTGAGCTCATCCGCCTCACCGCTGACCAGCAGCCGCTCCAGATCGATCCCTTGCGCTTGGGCCAACGCCAGCAGCGAGGGTTGATGACCGCCGTCGACCAGCGCCCGACCCATTCCCGGGGACTGCGACCCCTGGCCGGGGAAGACCAGGGCGGTCGCCCCGGCACTCACCGAGACGCTGCCGGGGGTGAGATCCCCCTGGGCCGGGACCTACTCAGTCGCGATGACCTCGCGCCCTTTGTACTGGCCACAGTTGGGGCAGACGGTGTGGGGG